>OCVV011295381.1_pt1 | contig 19122 bp, 14 predicted proteins | sample 1539721 | NCBI WGS metagenome assembly OCVV01 (sample SAMN02144230, study PRJEB22623) | gut metagenome | biome: sheep rumen | host: Ovis aries | place: New Zealand
AGCGCGTTGCTAGCTCGCAGGGAAGGATATGCGTTTTTCGATGAAGATGATGTTTGCGCCGGATCCTGAAACTCCGCTGCAGCCCGTCTGAACTGTCACAAGCGTTCACTGAATTATCACAGATTTAATACTTTGTTAAATTGACGGGCTGTGCAATTGTGTTATTATATCTATAACACAAGAGGGCGCACACGCGCCCGGCAAGGAGGAGTGTTATGGATAACTATAATGAATATCCGAATGACAGAAATACAGAATATTATAATTATGATATGGATACGATGCAGCGAGGATACGGCGGATACGCAGCTCCGGCTCTGAGCCTGAGCTCTTATATCGCCAGAACATACGGATGGATGGCCCTGGGACTTCTGGTCACATTTGGGGTAGCCCTCGGCGCGTATCTGTCCGGCGCCGTTATCAACATATTCATGGCAGGAGGCAGGTTCGCCCTCATACTTATAACGATCGCTGAACTCGGCGTTGTCGTTTTCCTGAGCGCGCGTATTCATAAAATGAGCGTGGGTACGGCGAGAGCGCTGTTCCTGGTCTATGCCGCGCTGACCGGTCTTACATTCTCGATGTATTTCCTGATCTTTGATCTCACGATTCTGATCTACGCGTTCGCGGCGACCGGCATACTCTTCGGAGGCATGGCTGCGGCAAGCCTGATCTTCAAGATGGAGCTTGATTCGATCCGTCCGCTGCTCTTCGGAGGTCTCATCATGCTGATCATCGTGGGCGTTCTGGGAATGTTCCTGAATCTCGGCGCTTTCAATGTAATGATCTGCTATCTGGGCATCGCGATCTTTCTCGGCTACACTGCGTATGATACTGCCAAGATCAGGCAGAACTATGAGTACTACAGCCAGATGGGAGATTCCGTGATCCTCGAGAAGGCTTCAATCTTCTCGGCACTGCAGCTGTATCTTGACTTTGTCAACCTGTTCCTGTACATCCTGAGACTTCTCGGAAGCAGCAGGGGCAGCCGCAAGTAAGTAACAAAATTTATGAAAGGCCAGGCGCGGACATCTGTCCGCGCCGTTTTTTTTGCGGTACAAATCCGGCAGAGCCGTAATGCCTGCATCAAACCGCTCCTTTGGCATTCGAACGCATTTCGAAACAACTTGTTAATAATTATTAAAATATGTTAAAAAATAAAAAGAATTTTGTTAAGGGACTGTGTAGTAATCTTAACCACGTTGCTTGATAACCATCTTTTCGTGTTGTATAATGTGAGTACTCATAGGTAAAAATTCGATTATACATATTAATTAATAAGGTATACTTATGGAAGGGAGCGACGATGGGAAAGAACAGACTAAGCAGATTGCTGGGCTTGCTTCTGGCCATGGTGCTGATGGCGGTGACGGTCATATCGCCGGTCAGCGCTGCGGAAGCAGGGGCTGCGGGCAGCGAGAGTGAAGAAGAATATATCGGCAGTGCGGATGATTCCGATGCTGTGGTATATGAAGAAACGGATGCGTTCGATGGAGTTGACGTCGCTGAGAGTATTGCTGATGACTTTTATGAGTATGAGGGGGAGGAAGTCACAGACGATGCAGCGCTCGTTCTTCCGGAGGATGTAAATGAGAGCGTCTCCGACGACTCCGCGGAAGGGGAGAGCTTCCCGGATGACACGGAGAGCAGTCTTTCATCTGAAATTGAAAATACAGAGTCTGAGGATGAGACGGCAGGCGCGGAGAACACTGAGAGCACAGTCGCGGAAGAGGAACTGATCGGTGCATCTCTCTCAGAGGGTCTGTACTATATTGAATCAGCCCTGAATTCTGCATATGTTCTCGGCGTCTCAGGCGGTACGACACAGGCGGGCGGCAATATCACCCTCTGCCTGAAAAAGGGATATTATTCCCAGGCTTTCTATGTCAAGTCGGACGGCCATGGCGGTTACTATTTCCAGAACTATAATTCCGGACTTCGGGCAGCTGTCTCCGGCACGAACGTTCAGCAGGCCAAAGCGTCCACATCGGAGTATCAGCGCTGGTATGCAGTGAAGGGATCCAAGTCAGGCTATTATCAGCTGCGGATCGGCAGCTCAGCGGGTAAGGTGATGGAGGTCGCCGGAGGAGTGCTGAGTGCCGGGACAAATATCCAGGTCAACAAATCTATTGCGTCCTATCACAGGCAGCAGTGGAGACTTGTTCCGGTCACCGGAATGGTCTTGGCCGAGTCAAGGCTCGTTGATTCGAAGATCGGTACGGGCTATTATACATTTGCATTAAATGCCGCACCGGCAAATGTCGTCGAAGTCGCCGGCGCAGGCACAGCCAATAAGACGAATATCCGTCTCGGGTCCCACTCAGGCGGAAAAGGTCAGATCTTTTATGTGAAATCTCTCGGAAGCGGACTTTATTCTATTGTAAACCCGCATTCCGGCAAGGCTCTCACAGCCGCCAGCACAACGATTGCCAACGGTACGAACATCTACCAGTATGAGTATTCAGGCTCATCGTCACAGAAGTGGTATATCAAAAAGGATAAGACCACAGGCAGGTATGTGATCTCCAACAGCAAGGCCTCGCATATCGTGCTGGCAACACAGAACGGCACACTTACTGTGGGCGTAAACGTTCAGAATGTAAGTTTCACAGGCAGAGAGGCGCAGTACTGGAACATCAGCAAGAGCTCGGAAGCGGCGGCTTATCGCCTTGATAACGGTGTCTATGCCATAAATTCAGTGCTCAGCAGCAGTCTTAATATGCAGATCGAGGCCTCTTCGGTCTATAAGGACGCACATGTCGAGATCGCGTCCGCAGCGACAAAGAATGCGCAGAGATTCGTCGTCACATGTGTGGACAAAGCCAACTTTGTCTATACGATCACGAATGAGAATTCCAGAAAGAATGTCGCGCTGTCCGGATCACAGATCGTCCAGTCTTCACCGTCGAATGTCAGTGAGCAGAAGTGGGTCATCAAGCATTCCGGCGGACATTATACGATCTGCAACCGCGGTAACGGCAAAAATATTGCGGTGAGCGGCGCGAGAGCGGTGAGCGGAACGAATCTTGGGGCTGTCAACCCGGGCTCATCCAATGCCCAGAAGTGGAATTTTAAGGCAGCGTCTCCGGCGGCTCCGACATCCAGGACATTCTCGCTCAGAACCGCAGGCGCTTACTCATACGCAGTGCATATCAAGACCGGCACTATGAATAACAACGGCAACGGAGTCATCTATTCGGTGCTTGTCAACGAGAACTGCCAGAAGTTCAATCTGATCGCCAACTCTGACGGAACATATTATCTTGCCAATATCAAGTCGGGCAAGGTTCTTGACACCTACGGGGCTAAGACCGCCAGCGGGACCAACGTGGTCCAGTACGGCAAGAGCTCCAGGTCAACACAGAAGTGGAAGTTTGTTCCGACAGGCGACCCGGACGGAAGTTATTATATTGTTTCCTCCGGCGGCACAGTCCTCTCTGTGCAGAACGGAAGCTTTACAAATTACTCCAATGTCTGCGTGGAGACTAAGAATAATACGAAGAGACAGAAGTTCATTCTTGTACCGACATCTCCTGCCGATGGCTGGAGAACAACGACAGCCGGAAAAAGTTCCTATTATGTGAACGGCTCGGCGTCCAGGAATAAATGGGTGCTGGTCAGCGGCAAATATTATTATTTTGACGGCAACGGATATCTCGTGAAAGCAACAGTTGTCGACGGCTATTATGTCGATGCGAACGGTGCCCGGGGCAGCAGGGTCTCTTCGGGAAATTCAGATTTCAAGACAACGATCAACGGCAAGAAGACGCTGACGACCTACCTGCACAACGCATTCGTCCCGGCGGGACGCACGCTCTACATCTGGGGCGGCGGCTGGGGCGGTGATACCGCAGCCACGAATGATTCGAGTAAGATAGGCTACCAGAAGACATGGCAGACTTTCTACAATAATTACGCGACATCAAGCTACGATTATACAAAGTATCGATTCAAATATTTCGCGGGTCTTGATTGTTCGGGCTTTGCAGCATGGACTCTTTATAATACAATGTATACGAAGGACGATCAGGCCTACGTGGTCTATCAGTCCACGACCGTTGCGCCGACTTATATCAAGAAGGGCTGGGCGACCAAGACAACGACATTCCGTCCCGGCGACGTTGTAAGTATGAACGGACACGTCTGGATCAGTCTCGGTACATGCAGTGATAAGACAATTCTTCTTGTGCACTCATCGCCAAAGGGCGTTCAGATCAGCGGAACGGGCGGACAGGCTACAACTCTTGCCAAGAAGTATATGAAGCTTCTTGCGCCGAACTGGCCGTATGATATCAGAACTGTCGGCAGTGGCTATACATCTAATGTCACAATCGCGCGTTGGGTAGTAAACGGAAGCGGCATTCTCAAGGATCCGGACGGACTGCAGAAAATGTCAGCTGAGCAGGTAATGAAATTCCTCTTCGGTCAGTAAAAACAATTGAATTTCGAAAGGAAGTGCATTAAATTGCGAAAAAGATTCTTAACATTTCTTCTGGCCGGTGTTATGTGCGCGTCGCTTGCAGCCTGCGGTGACAGCGCGGATACACCGAGATATGCGGTCACACTGATCCATGATCCCGCGGCCGGGAGCAGCGAGGCTATGGTACAGACGGCAGTGGAGCAGGCGGCAGCAGATGCGGGATACATTTCCAGAGTCTATGTCGCGGCGGATAATACGGAAGAAGCGCTTGAGGATGTTTTTAAGCAGGTATCTGATGACAAGATAAAGCTGGCCGTCGCATACGGGGAAGATATGGAGATCCCTGTATGGAACGCGCAGAAGAATCACAGAAAAGTCAAGTTCGCGCTTATTGACGGTATTCCGAAAAAAGCCGAAGGCGAGAGTGATGAGATAAGGGACAACACCCTGTGCGCGTTTGCCGCGTATGAGGACATGGGCTTTCTGGCAGGCTACGCTGCCGTAAAGAACGGTTCACGAAAGCTGGCCTTTATAGCCGGGGAGAAAAATGATCTGAATATTCGCTATGCCGGCGGTTTTGTCCAGGGCTGCATGACAGCTGCCTCGGAGATGAGCCTCGGCAACGATGCTGTCAAGATCACCGGTGTGTATTCAGGTTCAGATGAATTGACACCGCTTCGCATGTCCGATGCCCTTAATCTGTACGGGGACGGCGCGGAAATCATCTTTACGGTAGGTGAGAACATCGGCACAGCGGTCGGAAGGGCTGCGTCCGTGAAGAACATGCCGTTCATATCGGGAGGCGCGGATCTTCGCGCAGACAATGCGACCTGTCTATTTTCCGTCATACCGTCCTACGCGGGAATAAGCAGGGCAATCATCCGCGATTTTGAGGGTGATAAGACATTCCGCGGAGGAGAGACTGTCAGCTACGGTATTGCGGACGACAGCGTGGAGCTTGCAATTGACTATTCGGATCTCACAGCTCTGACCCAGGGAGACATTGACTCAGTGGTCGCAAGGATCAAATCCGGTGAGATCACTGTCTCGGCGGAAGAAGTGACCGCGGGCAGTGCCCAGGTCAGCCTTGAGATCATCGATCCGCCTTCAGCCTCGGCAGCCGGTAGCACCGGTGCTGCCGGAACCGATTCGGGGCTGGCAGCCGCGGCAGAGCCGCAGGATGAATCGGTCGCAGAATGATATAGTGTTAGAAAGTAAAAACTGCTTCGGGATCTATGTGCTGCGGCGCATATTCCGAAGCAGTTTTTTCATAATGCCGCACGGAGCCTCCGGCGGATCGCAGCCGCGCAACAGGGAAGATTGTTTTGCACATTTCTCTTATGACTGAAATTACGAGAATCCTGTGTTGAAGATTGAATCAATAGAACGCAGGTGGTAAAATAATCTATATATTCAGAAAAAACATCGGAGGAGGTGTTTCTTGATGAGACAATGGACGAAAGAAGAAAGGTACCGCGTTCTGAAAGACCCAGAAGAAATACGGGCATTACATGAGAGAATTGTTAAATCTGATTACAGGCAGACGTATCATATTCAGCCGCCGACCGGTCTCTTAAATGACCCGAACGGATTCGTTTGGCATGATGGTGTGTACAATCTTTTTTATCAGTGGTGTCCGTGGGGGGCAGTTCATGGACTGAAATACTGGTATCACACCTGTTCAAGGGATCTTGTCAACTGGTACAATGTCGGCGTGTGCATAAAGCCGGATTGCGATATGGATAACAAGGGCATCTACTCCGGTTCCGCATGGCCCGGAAGAGACGCGATCCACCTTTTCTACACCGGGAACCATCGCGATGAGGACTGGAAACGCACTTCGAACACGTGCATGGTAAAGCTGTATGACGATGGCAGAAACGCGAAACTGCCGTGGCCGCTTTTCGGCCCTCATCCGAACTACACGGAGCATCAGCGCGATCCAAAACTATACTATCATAAAGAGAGAAATACATACTATATCCTGCTCGGAGCCCAGACAAAGGACAAGCATGGCTGTATCATCATCTATCAGTCAGACACTCTGTCCGAAAACTGGGATTTCATCGGCGAGCTCAAGGTACCCGGCTATGAAAACTTCGGTGATATGTGGGAGTGCCCTGCAATCGAGCACATAGGCGACCAGGATGTACTGCTTCTGTGTCCGCAGCACCTCCTGCTGCCGGGACGCGGGGGAACAGTTCACCACAGCGGTTATCTGCTCGGCGTGATGGACTGGGATACCCTGACATTTAATCATGACGGCCAGTTCCACGTCCTTGACTTTGGCTTTGACTCCTATGCAGCCGGATGCGCGAACCATCTCCCGGATCCGAATAAAGCTATATGTACAGCGTGGATGGGGCTTCCGGACGCATCCTATCCGACAGATGAGGAGGAATGGTCCGGCTGCCTGACTCTGCCGAGAGAGCTCCGCATCCGCGACCGCAGACTGATTCAGCAGCCGATCGAGGAACTCAAGGAGCTCAGAGATCAGGAGATCGATATTTCAGACGGCAGAATGCCGAGAGTCTGTGAACTTTTGATCAATGTCAGACCGGGAGACGCGTCGTTCCGGCTCTTTACAAAGGCGGACGGCAGCGGAGGCATATCAATCGTCTACGATGACACGGCCAAAAAGATCACGATCGACCGCTCGGGTCTTGATAAGCGGTTCAACATAGAGCAGGGTGAGAGCCGTACGCGGCCGCTGGAGAACGGTCTCAGGCAGCTTCGGATATTTATTGATAAGAGTTCAATGGAAATATTTGTCAATGACGGGGACGCAGTGTTCACGTCACGTGTGTTCCCGAACCCATGGGAGAACGGATTCAGCATCAATGCTGACTGCGATATGAAGATATGGTCGCTGAAACCGTCTGTCATGGACGATTTCGTTATCTGGTGATGCTGCCGGGCACGGGAAGGGATGGTGTCAAACTGTCTCTTATGTGCGTGATCGCGATTTAATAGTGTGTCAGTTGAGGCGGGGGATCTGTCCGGTTACGGACAGGTGCCCCGCCTTCGATTAGTTGCATATTCGAATACCATGTGGTATAGTCTGATAATCAGCGGCAGGAGTTGCGGAACGGCCCTCTGATGTCTGCCCGGGGCTTTAAAATTCCGCCGCATCCTGCTCGAATTGCTGCAAAATATCATCACAGATCAGGAGATACAAATGAGAACTGTTGCGGGAAAAGTGCTTGCCGAAGTGGAAAAGGCATTTATTGGCAAAGAGGAAATCACAAGAGCTGTGCTTCTTGCAATGATCGCGGGAGGCCATATACTTCTCGAGGACGTGCCGGGAGTCGGCAAGACAACGCTGGCCATGGCATTTTCCAAAGCTCTGTCCATGGATTACCGTCGGATGCAGTTCACACCGGATGTCATGCCGTCCGATGTCATCGGATTTACCACGTTCAACCGTGCGACAAATGAGTTCGAGTACAGGCCGGGGCCGGTGATGAGCCATCTGTTCCTCGCCGATGAGATCAACAGAACGAGCAGCAAGACACAGAGCGCCCTGCTCGAGGCCATGGAGGAGGGTGCTGTCACGGTCGACGGGACGACGTATGTGCTGCCGAGTCCTTTCACCGTCATCGCGACACAGAATCCTGCCGGATCAGCCGGCACCCAGCTGCTCCCGGAATCCCAGCTCGACCGCTTTATGATCCGATTGTCCATCGGTTATCCAAAGCCGATGGATGAGATCGGGATTCTGAAGAGCAGGCAGACCAGAAATCCTATAGAGGACATCGCGCCGGCGGCGTCCGCAGCCCAGATCCTCGCTATGCGGGAGGAGGCATGGAACGTCTTCGTCGCGGATGAGATCCTTGCCTATATGGTACGCATAGCCCATGCGACCCGGGTCTCCGAGGCTCTGAGCCTGGGAATCAGTCCCCGCGGCACCCTGGCCCTCTCAAAGATGGCCAGAGCAAATGCATGGCTAAAAGGCAGGAAATATGTTATCCCGCAGGACGTCACCGAGGTCTGCCGGATGACCCTTGCCCATCGTCTGGTCCTCACGTCGAGAGCCCGCGTGCACGGGGTGACCGGAGAGTCTGCTCTGGCGGACATTCTGGCGGGAGTGCCCGAACCAAAGATCACAATGAAATAAGAGGAAGCGGATATGGCACAAAGAAGAGCGGAGTATATATGTATACTTCTCGCCGCGCTGCTGTTTTACGCGTTCTGTACGGATTTCATATCCCTCTTCATGCTTCTGAGTGTTCTTTTCCTGCCGGTCTTGTCTGTGGTACTGACATGCCTGTCGGGGCTTTCACTCGAGGCAGCCATAGAGAATCCGGACACGACACAGGCGGAAGTGGGGGATGAGCTCAGAGTCTACGTGAGGGTGAAGAACCCGGCAAGACTTGGGGGAGCCCGGGTCCGCATGAACCTGCTCATCAACTATGAACTCGAGGGAAAGGTCCACACGGAGAAAATGCGGTTTGTCACGGAGCGCAGCGAACAGATGACAGCCTGTCTTGTCAGCGCCCGTCACTGTGGGCAGATCACCTGTCGGATCGAGAAGCTCAAGCTGTATGATTACCTCTGGCTTTTTGCCTTGCCGGGGAAGGCTTCTCATGACCGCTGTTCCTTCACGATCATGCCCAGACTGCCCGAAATTGACCCTGTGGCCGTGCCCACTCTGAAGGAAGACTTTGAGAGCAGCATTTATGCGCAGATGAGACCGGGAAGAGACTACAGCGAGGTCTACGAGATACGCAGTTACAGAGAGGGAGATCCGATTTCCTCCATACATCACAAACTTTCGGCCAAGAGAGAGGAGCTCGTCGTGCGGGAGGGCAGTTTTCCGGTGGGAAGCCGCCTTATGCTGCTCCCGATCCTGCCCGATTGGTCAGCGTCGATCGAGGACTGCGAGGAAGTGTTGACAGCTGCTTTTTCGGTCTCCTCATTTCTCACGGAGAGTGGGCAAAGCCACGTCATCGCATGGCTCTGTGAGGATGAACCGTCAGGCCTTATGCAGACCACTGTGAGCGACGAGGCTTCCTTCTATGAGGCAGCGGCCTGCGTCATGGCAGGCGGCAGGGATCCTCAACCTCAGAGCATGGATGTGAGGATCGGCAGAGTGCAGAGACTTCTGTGCTTCGCCAGGGAACGAACAGACGCGGAACATATACTCTATGCGGTAAGACCGGATAAGGTGAGTGTGACAGTAGTCTTTACAGGTGAGAGCGAGGAAAATTCACCCGAGATACCGGGCATGGAGATCATTCCTGCGGCCGGGAGAGAACTTAAGGAAGTCCTTTCATCCCTTGTCATATAGAAAGGGATGCGGTTTATGCGGGACAGATACAGGCAGAAGAATCCACGGAAAAAGGAGAGAGAATGACAGAAGGCGGAGCTGTGAAGAGAAGAGGGCTTTTTGGGGAGAGACGCGAGCTCTCCGCATTTGCTGTGCGCTCGATTATGACTTTTCTCGGCACTGTCGGAGCTCTGGGCTGTCTTATGAGCAGTCTCGGATTTTCGTTCCGACCGGGCGTCTTTGATATTTCCGTTGTGTGCGCCAGCGTGCTCTTCACGGACGCCATGCTGCGCACCGGTTACCATCCTTACTGCGCAGCCGCTGAGGCTGCCCTCTGCCTGCTCTTCGGTCTCATACGCGGCTCATCAACAGCGCAGGGCGCGGCGGAGGTCGCGTCACGCTATGCGCTTGTCAGATCTGAGGGCGCAGGGGCTGTCGCGAAGCTGCCGGACGGCGAGGGGGCTCAGTATGCATTTGCCTTCTTCGGAATTGTGCTGGCATGTGTGCTGACATGGCTCCTCGGGCAGAAGATCCGCAGGATCATTCCTGCCCTGCTCATCACCGGCATATTCCCTGTGGTCTCTGTCGCGATCGGTATCATACCGGGATACATGTATCTGATCATGCTCTGTCTTTTCTGGTCCATGCTGATGTTCGACGCGGATGAACTTATGGGTCCTTCGCTCTTTATCGTACCGCTTATCACCGGTATTTTTCTGATTCTGCTCGCGGCGGTGCCGCACAGCGCGCATGAGCGGATCGAATTTGCAAGACCAGTCGGTCAGGCTCCTGTCCCCGTTACAGTCGGCGGCGAGAACCATGATCCGGTCAAAGAGACGGAGAGCACGGGTGAGACTCTTCAAAATAATGACGATCCCCGGGACGCGCATCCGGACAGCGAGGGTGAGATCAGACCAAACGGATGGGCGGAGAACGGGTTCGAGATCCCCAGACAGATCGCCCGCGTCGTGATCGCGATTCTGGTCATTATGATCGTGCTCTCTCTCATACCGCTCAGCCGTCTGATCCGTCTTAGATTCAGAAAAAAGAGGACGCACAGCCGGGACAGGAATGCCTCGGCGATAGCTGAGTACAGATATATGGAGCAGCTGGCAGCTTTCGCCGGTACGGAGGAGGATCCGACCGGAGAAATCTGGCGGAGAGCGACAGATATAGGCCTGAAAGCCCGGTTCAGCGGTGAGATGATCAGTGCCGATGAGATCAGGGAGATGCATCGTCTCGCCCTTTTCTACAGGGAGATCTGCATGAAGAGGGTGGACAGGATGAAGCTCCTCATCGGCAAATACTGTCTGGCCTTGTGATGTCAAGTATGGTATATTACACCGGAATGTGATAAAATAGTTTGGTATGAGTCTGACCGGGCGGCGCGCTGCGCTCCACCACCGGGTCAATGCTCCGCGAAAATGTAAGCGTGTCAGGAAGATGCTGCCCTCCCGGGCAGCCGGACACTGCGCGCGATACCGTGGGCGATTATTGAATACTCTATGAGAAGAGGTCATCTGTGAACGCATTACAAATATCCGGCGCGATTCTTTTTATGCTTATTCTGCCGACTCTTGGCGGAATTCCGATCTGCGCGCTGATAAAAAAACGCTATACACTGTCATCGGCTTTCATGCTGGGACTGCTTTCGGAGTTCGCTTTCTGCCAGCTTATATTTGTTCCGCTGGTGCTGCTCCGTCTTTCATTTGCCTCATGTGCAAATGTCCTGCTGATTTACATCATCATCATGACCCTTCTGGGAGCATATCTATACTGGATCCATATCATGTACGGCAAAAAAGTGAAGCCGGCGAAGGAACCCGCGGGATGGGATATCGCCGACATAGTGCTTTTTGCGGGGATGATCGCGCTCATCGCTTTCATTCTGTATAATACGATCGTTCTGCAGCACACCGATGATGATGACTCGAGATTTGTCGTCAACGCGGTCGACATGCTGAGGACGAACAAACTGTTCCTCACGGACCCGGCGACAGGAGCCGGACTCGACTACTGGAAGGGAGAGCTGGCTAAGGATGTCACTTCTCCGTGGGCAATTTACCCTGCCTGCATCGCCAGATGGACCGGAGTCAGGGCGGTCGCTGCTTTCCACTCGCTGATACCTGTACAGGTAGTTATTCTGGCCTCATTTGTCTACTACGCCCTTGCGGAGAGACTGTTCCCCGGGGAGAGAATGAGCAAGTCCATGTTCGTCATTTTTGTGTGGATGATCAATCTTTACGGATACTATTCTCTGTACTGCGGAGAGACGTTCCTCATGACCAGAGGATGGCAGGGAAAATCGATCGTCGCGGGTGTCGGCATCCCGGCTATGATCATGCTTTTCCTTGACGTGTATCACGACCTCTCGCAGAGATCATCCTACGTGCTGCTCATGCTGCTCAACCTGGCCATGTGCCTTCTTTCCGGCATGGGCATCATAATCGGAGCAATCATGGTCGCAAGCTTTACGCTTGTCTACTCGCTTGAAAAAAAGAGCACGCAGATCGTCATCTGGGGAATGCTGATCTGTCTGCCGAATATTCTGTACTACGCGATTTACACTATTGTTAAAGCCGCGGCGTAAAACGGCGGTCGTGGGAGAACGGTTTGCTCCCACGCCAAGTCTCGCGGGCGAGACTTAAAATCACGATAAAGAGGACACAACATGGATAAGATCATAGATCAGATGATGGTATGGGGATCCAAATATATCGGTGACGGGGCATTTTTCGGAATGGCCCTGATCTCCTGCGTGTTCCTCTACATTACTTCCCAAAAGGACAGGAAAAGAATTGTCTATCCGATCCTCACATCGATCGTTCTCGCAATGAATCCGATCAGCATCAGCATTCTGTTCGCCGACATGAGTTACTGGAGGTTCCTGTGGATGATACCGGACGGAGTTCTGATCGCCCTGTTCTTTGTAAAGATGATCAAGGTGTGCAGGGTCCGGAGAGAACTTACCGCAGCCTTTATATCATTCATGCTGATCATCATGATCTCCGGGACATATGTGTACGGGGAAGGCAAGTTCACGAGGGCGAAGACCCCTGATAAGCTTGACCGCGGCGTCAAGGCCGTGTGTGATGTCATGCTGGAGCTGGATGATCACCCGAGGGCACTCATGCGTGACAAGTACCTCTGCGAGGTCAGACAGTACAGCGGTGATATTAAGCTCTATTACGGACGCAATATACACTGGTATATTACATATCACGACTGGGAGCATGAGTACTATTATAAGATGCTGGAGTCGAGAGATCCCAACTATGATAAGCTTCTTTCGCTGTGCGAAAAGGAAAATCTGAATTTTATAGTCACCTATGCCAACCGGCCCATATCCGAGAATATACTTGAGGAGTATGGTTTCCGGGAAATCACGGAGAAAGACAACAGCATAATATATTACCGGGCTGATGAAGTGTAAGAGAGAGTTTTGAGGAGGTTTGCCATGAACGTAGCAGTAATCATTGCAGGCGGGTCCGGGACCCGGATGGGACAGGATATCCCGAAGCAGTTCATTAATGTATATGATAAGCCGGTCCTGATCTACACGCTGGAAGGTTTTCAGAAGCACCCGAAGATCGACGCAATCGAGGTCGTATGTATCGACGGTTGGCATGATATTGTCTGGGCTTACGCAAAGCAGTTCAATATTGACAAACTGAAGTGGATCGTGTCCGGAGGAAAGACAGGCCAGGAGTCTATCAGGAACGGTGTGTACAATCTTGAGGGCAAATGCAGCCCGGACGACGTCATCATCATCCACGACGGCATCAGACCGCTTGTCGACGCGACTGTCCTGTCGGATGTAATTATCAAATGCGAGCAGTATGGAAACGCTGTCACATCTCTCCCGTATAACGAGCAGATCTTTATTGTGGACGATGAGATCTCCACAGTTAAGTATATTCCGAGAGAGACACTGCGCCGCGTCTCCACGCCGCAGGCATATAAGTTCGAGAAGCTCGACTGGGCTTACCATGAAGCCTTTGAGAAGGGGATCGGTATCTATGGGTCTTCCTACACTAACACCATGATGGTGGAGCTGGGCGAGAGGCTGTATTTCGCGGCAGGATCCGATAAGAATATCAAACTGACGACAAAGGATGACCTTGAGATGTTCAAGGCCTACCTCAAAGCGGATAGAGATAACTGGCTGAAATAATTGGAAGCTGATGTCCGCGGCCAAGTGAGCCGGGATGTCAGCTTCTTTATATGTGAGGAGTAAATATGAAAATCTATGAACTGGACGCGTATAAAGAGGATATAACATACATAGCGGGTCTTGACCTGCCGTGGGAGAAACTGAAAAATACATCCATGCTGATCTCGGGGGCGAGCGGACTGATCGGAAGCGTGCTGGTCGATACAATCATGTATCTGAACCGGACCTGCGGTCTCAACTGCCGCGTGCTTGCCCTCGGAAGAAACGAGGAGAAAGCCAGAGAGAGGTTCGGAGAGTTCCTGAATGATCCGAATTTCCGTTTCATCAGCGCGGATATCAATAAGCCCCTCGTCCGGGGCGACCTGGGATCTGTTGAGTATGTCCTGCATCTGGCAAGCAACACGCACCCTGTGGCCTACGCGACGGACCCGATCGGAACCGTCACGACAAATATCATCGGAGCCATGAACATGCTGGATTTTGCGGTGGAACACGGTGCGCGCAGAGTCGCATTTGCATCCTCCAACGAAATATACGGCGAGAATCGCGGCGACACAGAAAAGTTCGACGAGGACTACTGCGGATACATTAACTGCAACACGATGCGGGCCGGATACCCGGAGAGCAAGCGGTGCGGCGAGGCTCTCTGCCAGGCTTATATCAGACAGAAGGGGCTTGACGTGGTCATCCCGAGACTGACCCGGTCCTATGGCCCCAGTCTTCTCATGACGGACACAAAAGCCCTGTCCCAGTTCATCCGCAAGGCCATCGCGGACGAGGACATCGTGCTGAAGAGCGCGGGCACCCAGTATTATTCCTACACCTATGTGGCGGACGCGGTCTCCGGCCTTCTTACCGTCCTTCTGAAGGGGGAGTGCGGGGAAGCCTACAATATCGCGGATGATGCGTCGGATATACAGCTGAAGGATCTGGCGGCCCTGATCGCCGGCACATGCGGGCGAAAGGTCGTGTTCGAGCTTCCGGATGCGGTCGAGGCTGCGGGCTTTTCAAAGGCGACCAAGGCGAGGCTGGACAGCGCGAAGCTGCAGAAGCTCGGCTGGAAGGCGGGCTACGACATCAAGGCCGGAATAGAGCGGACTGTCCGGATGCTAAGGGCCATGGCTGCGCAATAAGCCCGGACAGGCTGTCACGAACCTCAAGTTCCGGCAGCAAACACCATCTTCATCGAAAAATGTCGGTCCTGCCCTCCGAGCTAGAAGAGTGCTGCGCATTCTTCGATCTCTCAGTCGGACCGACAATGTTTTTCTCACGAAGATGGATGCTTTGCTGCCAGTACCGAATTGCAGGAACAGCCTGTCTGAACTGCTGCATATGTAGCCCGGACAGGCTGCCACGAACAATGTTAGGAGATCCTATGATTGATACAGTGTTATTTGATTTAGACGGCACAATATATAATTATGACACACCGGACAAAATCGGACTGCAGGCGGCCTTTGACTACGCCTGCCCGCTGCTTGGCCTCACGCCCGGAGAACTCCGCGCGAAGATCAAGACCGCAAACGACGAGATTGTCCGGGAGCTCGGCAAGAACAACGCCTCGATCCACAACCGCCTGATTCGTTACCAGCGCGTGCTCGAGAACATGGGAAAGCCGATCCATCCGATCGCCATGGGGATGTATCACGCATACTGGGACACCTTTCTGGAACAGATGGCTCTCGAGCCCGGGGTGCTTTCGCTCATTGACTATCTTCACAGCAGGGACATTCATGTGGGTATATGCACCAACCTGACCTCGGAGATCCAGTTCCTTAAGATGGAGCGGCTCGGGATCTGGGACTATTTCGACAGCTTCACGACCAGTGAGGAGTGCGGCAGTGAGAAGCCGGATGAACACATTTTTCTGTATTCACTTGCCAAGGCGGGCAGCAGACCCGAGAACTCGATTTTCATCGGGGACAACCGTTCATTTGACGTTTTCGGCCCCGCAAAGATTGGAATGAAAGGTATCTGGTACTGTCCGGATCCTGAAATCAGGACAGTGACACCAAAGGAAATTGAGCAGTATACCTCGACACCGTCAAAGAAAATTAACCCGGGCACCGAGACTCGGCTGAACGATGGCGTGGGAATTATCAGGGACGAATTCGGGGAATACCCTGTCATCCACACCTACGAGGGTGAGTGGTGCCGGGCTCTGTTCGATCTGTAAACGAGTGTAGGGGACGGTTCAGACAGGCTGCAGCGAAGCTTCAGAATTCGGCGCAAACATCATCTTCATCGAAAAACGTATATCCTGCCCTGCGAGATCAGCAATGCATATGCATTGCTGATCTCTCGGTCGGATATACAATGTTTTTCTCACGAAGATGGATGCTTTGCTGCCGGAACCTAACATAATAACAGCCTGTATGAACCGTCCCTAATTCGCGAAAAATTAGCACTCGACTGTTGACAGTGCTAACAATATGTGTTATAGTTCGATTAGAACAGAGAGCGGGAGACCGATTCTCTGATGAAACTAGGGGGAAGCCCTGTGAAGGGCGCCATCCGCCGGCCCGCCGCCGATTCAGCGCGCGGGACTAGTAAAGAGGAGGGCATTATGAACATTCAGAAATTTACACAGAAATCAATGGAGGCCATCCAGAGCCTCGAAAAAATCGCCTATGACTTCGGAAATCAGGAAGTCACTGAGGAGCATCTTCTCTATGCCCTGAATGAGCAGGAGGACAGCCTCATTATGAAGCTTGTCCAGAAGATGGATATAGAGCCGCAGATGTATGCAAATGCAGTCCGGGACGCACTTGACGCCTGCGTCAAGGTCAGCGGCAGCGGAAAGCCCTATATTGGTGCGGACCTCAACAAAGCCCTGATCAAGGCTGAGGATGAGGCAAAGGCCATGGGGGACGAATATGTGTCCGTCGAACACCTCTATCTGTCCGTCCTGAAATATCCGAGCAGAACAGTGAAGAAGCTGCTTTCCCGCTTCGGCATCACACGAGAGACATTCCTGAAGGCACTCAGCACTGTCAGAGGCAACCAGAGGGTCGTGAGCGACAACCCGGAAGCGACGTATGACACGCTGAACAAGTACGGATCAGATCTGGTGGAGAAAGCGCGCGAGCAGAAGTTGGACCCGGTCATCGGGCGTGACGATGAGATTCGTCAGGCCATTTTGATCCTGTCCAGAAAGAGCAAGAACAACCCGGTCCTGATCGGCGAGCCCGGTGTCGGCAAGACGGCAGCGGTCGAGGGCCTTGCCCAGAGAATCGTTGCCGGCGATGTTCCGGACAACCTGAAGGACAAGCATATCTTCGCGCTGGACATGGGCGCTCTCGTAGCAGGAGCAAAATACCGCGGAGAGTTCGAGGAGCGGCTCAAAGCCGTCCTTGAGGAAGTCAGAAAGTCCGAAGGACAGATCATTCTCTTTATCGATGAGCTGCATCTGATCGTTGGCGCTGGCAAAACAGAAGGCGCGATGGATGCCGGCAACATGCTGAAGCCTATGCTGGCCAGAGGAGAGCTCCACTGCATCGGCGCGACTACGCTGGATGAATACCGCAAGTACATTGAAAAAGATAAGGCACTCGAGCGCCGGTTCCAGCCGGTCCTGGTTGACGAGCCGTCTCTCGAGGAGACGATCTCGATCCTCCGCGGCCTGAAGGAGCGCTATGAAGTTTACCACGGTGTCAAGATTACAGACAGTGCCCTGGTCTCCGCGGCCACACTGTCCCAGAGGTACATCACGGACAGATTCCTGCCGGATAAGGCCATCGATCTGGTCGATGAGGCCTGTGCGCTGATCAAGACAGAGCTGAATTCTCTTCCGACGGAACTTGATGAGCTGCAGAGAAAAATCATGCAGATGGAGATTGAGGAAGCCGCGCTCAAGAAAGAGACGGATGCTCTCAGCCGTGAGAGACTTGCGGACCTCCAGAAGGATCTTGCCGAGCTGCGGGATACATTTAACGGGATGAAGGTCCAGTGGGAGAACGAGAAGAAGGATGTGGAAAGCCTGAAGGTCTACCGCGAGAGGATCGATGAGCTGAATTCACAGATCGAGATCGCAAAGCGCGAGTACAATCTCAACAGGGCGGCAGAGCTTCAGTACGGAGAGCTGCCCAAGGTGATAAAGGAACTCGAACAGGCGGAAGCCAGAGTGAAAGGCAAGGATATGTCCATGGTCCATGAGGAAGTCACGGACGACGAGATCGGACGGATCGTCTCCAAGTGGACAGGTATCCCTGTAGCCAAGCTGACAGAGGGTGAGAGGGAGAAAGTCCTTCACCTCGAAGACGAACTTCACAAGAGGGTCGTCGGCCAGGATGAGGCCGTCAGCCGCGTCGCAGACGCGATCCTCCGCTCCAAGGCAGGCATTAAGGATCCGAAACGACCGATCGGTTCGTTCCTGTTCCTCGGCCCGACCGGTGTCGGCAAGACCGAACTGGCGAGGACCCTTGCCGCCAACCTGTTTGATGATGAGAATAACATGGTGCGCATAGATATGAGCGAGTACATGGAGAAATTCTCTGTATCCCGCCTGATCGGAGCGCCCCCAGGATATGTCGGTTATGATGAGGGAGGTCAGTTGACAGAAGCCGTCCGCAGAAAACCTTTCTCCGTCGTTCTCTTTGACGAGGTGGAGAAGGCACATCCGGATGTCTTCAATGTGCTGCTGCAGGTCCTTGACGACGGCCATATCACGGACAGCCAGGGAAGGACCGTAGACTTCAAGAATACGATCATCATCATGACGTCGAACCTCGGATCTCAGTTCCTGCTTGACGGCATTGACGAGAGCGGGGAGATCAGCAAGTACGCGACCGACATGGTGCAGAATGAGCTGAGGATCCACTTCAGACCCGAGTTCCTGAACCGTCTCGATGAAGTAATCATGTTCAAGCCGCTCACGAAAGAAAATATCGGAGGTATCGTTGACCTGCTTCTTAAGGATCTGAACAAGCGGCTCGCTGACAGACAGCTGACGATTGATCTCACGGACGAAGCCAAACAGTACGTCATCGATCATGGCTATGATCCGGTCTACGGTGCCCGCCCGCTGAAGAGATTCCTTCAGCAGAATGTGGAGACGCTCGCTGCAAGGATCATCCTCGGATCGGAGATCCATGAGGGCTCGACCATCGTCATTGAGACCGGAGCGGACGGTGAGCTGACAGGCCGTGTGCTGAACGTTCCGAGAGCATAATTTCAATCTTCAACACAGGATTCTCGTGACTTCAGTCATGAGAGGAATGTGCAAAACAAACTCGTCTTCAACATGGGTTTAAAGCCCTG
>OCVV012879103.1_pt1 | contig 19121 bp, 15 predicted proteins | sample 1539721 | NCBI WGS metagenome assembly OCVV01 (sample SAMN02144230, study PRJEB22623) | gut metagenome | biome: sheep rumen | host: Ovis aries | place: New Zealand
AGCCGAATGCCGGACTCGAACCGGCGACCTACGCATTACGAATGCGTTGCTCTACCAACTGAGCCAATTCGGCGGAAAAGCGGTGCAAAGTTAAGATTTTTTCTGCTGACTACCTATTTTTCGGCAAATATTTTTTACTTTTGCAGAAGGAATTTTTCAGAAAATCATAAAATGGAACAAAATCAGAATAGAAAATCAGGAAAATACTATTTGGCTCTTTGTCTTGCACTCATCATCATCCTGTTTGTGATTGCAGGGCTATGGAACCTGGCTTTCGGACAAACGAACTCATATACGAAGAAGAAATCCAAACCTCGCTATGAATTGGTGCGGACTCCAAAAAAGCCGAACACAAAGCTACTTCAGAAAGAAGGTTTCTTCGTTTCGTACAACACGACCACGCTCTGCGCCAACTTTGTGGCATGGGAACTGACCAGTAGTGAGTCGAAAGGCAAAATTGCGGAACGCACGAACTGGTTTGAGGAAGACAACACTCTGAGCGAGGACATTCAGGTGAAATACAGCGACTATAGCAACTCAAGGTACGACAGAGGGCATTTGTGTCCTGCTGGCGACAACAAGTATTCGCAGAAGGCTATGGAAGATTGCTTCTTGATGACGAACATTTGCCCTCAGGCAAAGAACCTGAACAAGGGAGCATGGAACGACCTCGAAATGCAGTGTCGCTACTGGGCAAGAAAATATGGCAGTGTCTATATCGCTTGCGGACCTATCTTCGATTCTGATCATCCCAAGAAGATTGGCAAAAAGCGCAAAATATCGGTTCCTGACAGATTCTTCAAGGTGGTGATGACCAAAGGCAAAGAACCTAAAGCCATCGGATTCATCTTCCCGAACGACGACGTGTATGATTCTTGGAAGAACTATGCAGTCAGTGTGGATGAAATTGAAAAGATTACAGGCTTCGATTTCTTCTACCAACTCGACGACCTGTTGGAAGAAAGAATTGAATCGAAAAAGACGCTCAAAGGATGGAGCATCAGTTCCAATTTCTAAGGGCAAAGACAAAACAACTGGATGAATCAAAGCAAATGGATGAATCCATTTGAACGGTTGTTCTATAATATAATAAGGTATATCTACAACGAGAACAGAATATGAAATATCTCAAAGACCTCACAGTGAAAGCTGTTGAACATCCCCACGAAAGATATGTGCTGCTGAAACTCACAGACCAAGAACAGCTGCCAGAAATGGTGCCTGGACAGTTTGTGGAAGTGAAGGTAGAAGGAAGTGAACGAACATTTCTGCGTCGCCCCATCTCAATCAATTTTGTGGAAAAGGAGAAAAATGAGCTTTGGCTTCTTATTCAGACCGTGGGTGACGGTACACGAAAACTCGCTACGCTAAAGGAAGGCGATAAGCTGAACTTGCTTTTCCCATTAGGGAATGGTTTTTCGGATGTGGAAAAGGATGGTGAGGAAGTGCTACTCATAGGCGGTGGTGTTGGTGTGGCTCCCCTGCTCGAATATGGAAAATGGCTGAAGGAAAGAGGTGCAAAACCAAGCTTCTTGCTTGGCGCTCGTTCAAAATCAGACTTGCTGGAACTGAATCTCTTTCGTCAGTTTGGCGAAGTATTTATCACCACGGAAGATGGTAGCGAAGGAGAAAAGGGTTTTGTGACTCAACACTCGGTATTAGCAAAGCGGAAATTCGACAGAATCTCTGTTTGCGGCCCGAAGCCCATGATGATAGCCGTGGCAAAATTCGCAAAAAAGAACGATGTGAAATGCGAAGTATCTTTGGAGAACATGATGGCATGTGGACTGGGTGCATGTCTTTGCTGCGTGGAAAAGACCGTAAAAGGAAATGTGTGCGTGTGCAAAGAAGGACCAGTGTTCGACGTGAATCTCCTGAGTTGGGAACTTTAAAACTCTACGAAAATGGCTGATATAAGAACAAACATAGCAGGACTGACAATGAAGAATCCTGTGATGACTGCATCAGGTACGTTCGGGTACGGATTGGAATTTGCAGACTTAGTCAACTTGGAGGAAATTGGCGGTATCATCGTGAAGGGAACAACCCTGAACCCACGCGAAGGCAATGACTATCCTCGCATGGCAGAGACTGCCAGCGGTATGCTGAACTGTGTGGGACTTCAAAACAAGGGTGTGGATTATTTCTGTCAATCCATCTATCCAAAAATCAAAGACCTGAAAACGAATGTGATTGTGAACGTATCGGGGTCGAGTCCAGAGGATTATGCCGAATGTGCCAGAAGGATTGACGAACTGGACAATATCCCTGCCATCGAGCTCAACATTTCATGTCCCAACGTGAAGCAAGGCGGCATGGCTTTTGGTGTGACTTGCGAAGGAGCAAGAACCGTAGTGGAAGCAGTGAGGAAAACTTACCATAAGACTCTCATTGTGAAACTCTCCCCCAATGTCACCAGCATTGCAGACATTGCTAAAGCTGTGGAAGACGCTGGAGCTGACGCTGTTTCATTGATTAACACACTGATGGGAATGGCTATCGACATTGAAAGGCGTAGGCCGAAACTCTCCATTTCGACGGGGGGATTGAGCGGTCCAGCAGTGAAACCCGTGGCTGTTCGTTGCGTGTGGCAAGTGGCAAAGGCAGTAAAGATACCCGTTGTGGGACTGGGAGGAATCATGAACACCGAAGATGCCATTGAATTTCTGATGGCAGGAGCCTCTGCCATAGAAATCGGAACAGCCAACTTCATCGACCCAAGAGTGAGTGAAAAAGTGGCTCACGGCATCAGCGACTGGCTTGACAAACATGGCTGTAAGAGTGTGAAAGAAATCATTGGTGTGATTTGATTCTTGTGGTCATGAAATGAATTTCATTCAACAGTGAGTTTCTGAGGAGATTACTTTGCAACTCAACATAGATAAACAAGATATTAAGAGCAAATTGTGAGGTAAAAAACACAATTTGCTTTCTTTTTGAAATAAATTCAAGAAAAACGAATGGGTATTTGATATTTTTATTGTAACTTTGCAGACGAATTCATCAATATCCAATAATTTCTTGAATTTTGACACTCAAAACAGTATTTTAAAGGTAAGAAGTAAAAGATATAAGATAAAACATGAGCAAACTGATAAAACCCGCTGGATATGAGCAACTGCTAAGTCCTGCTCAGACAGAACAGGGAATCAAGCTGATTAAAGACTTTTTTCAAGCCAACCTGTCAACAGCGTTGCGATTGCGCCGTGTCACTGCCCCACTCTTTGTGCTTCGTGGACTCGGTATCAATGACGACCTGAATGGCGTGGAACGTCCTGTGTCTTTCCCCATTAAAGACATGGGCGAACAAGTGGCAGAAGTGGTTCACTCTCTGGCAAAATGGAAGCGACTGATGCTGGCTGAATATGACATTCAGCCTGGATATGGTCTATATACTGACATGAACGCCATTCGTGGGGATGAGGAACTGGACAATATCCATTCGCTCTATGTGGACCAGTGGGACTGGGAACGAACCATCAACCGCAAGGATCGCAATTTGAAATTCCTGAGGAAGATTGTGAAGAGCATTTACGCTGCCATTCGGCGTACAGAATATCTGGTTTGCGAAACATATCCTCAAATCAAGCCATTTCTTCCTGAGGACATTCATTTCTTCCATTCAGAAGAGCTACTGAAAATGTACCCAGGGATGACAGCCAAAGAAAGGGAAAACGCAGTTTGCAAAGCATACGGCGCAGTATTCATCATTGGTATTGGAGGCAAACTGAGCAATGGCAAGGAGCATGACTTGCGTGCCCCAGACTATGACGACTGGACAACTCCCAACGAAGAAGGATACAATGGTCTGAACGGCGACATCTTGATTTGGTACCCTATTTTGGACAGAGCCATAGAATTGTCGTCGATGGGTATTCGTGTTGACAAGGAATCCCTGCTTCGCCAGCTTGAACTGACAGGCAAGCAAGAACGCCAACACCTGTTCTTCCATCAGCAACTTTTGTCGGACAAGCTACCGCTTTCCATTGGTGGAGGAATTGGTCAAAGTCGCCTTTGCCTCATGCTTCTTCACAAAGCACACATTGGCGAAATCCAAGCAAGCATCTGGCCTACCGAAATGAGAAAAGAATGCGTTGAATTCGGTATGCCACTGATTTGAAAAACTTGGGAAATTATAATTTAAATATAACAACAAAGAAAACGACAACTATTTCCATCCTGATGGTAGTTGTCGTTTTCTTTATCACTTATTTCATTCTTCGTCTTCAGAAAAAACTAAAGACGAATTTTCAGAACTTTTCCACCATGAGCAGGAAGTTCGAGATGAACAAATCCGTCAGGAGAAAGTGTTATGTCCTCTGCCTTGCCTGTCAGCAAGTCCTTGGCTGTGTATTCCTTTTCCTCTGTAGGAATATCGAGGTAGTTGAATGCGTGCGACGGAATACGAACAGAGGTATGTGAGCCCCTATCGTCAAAATTAGCAACTATAAGAATAAGTTCTTTTCCAGCCTTGCGGAGAAAGGCATATTGACGCTGCACATTCATGGCTGAGTTGTCCATATTGGCATACATCACATCGAAGAACACACCCTCACGAATAGCCTTTTCCTTATTACATATATTCAGCACTTTCGAGTAGTAAGCTTGGAGTTCTTTTTCCTCATTCGTGAGTAGTTTTCCATCAAACTTTCCACCATTTCTCCATCGACGAATGGACTGAACCGTCCAATAATCAAAAATGGTGGTTCTGCCATCTTCACCACTGAATCCTTCCTTGTCCATTCCACGCTCACCAAGTTCCTGTCCAAAATAAATCATCACAGGATTGGTACGCATCAAGGCAGAAACCAACAAGGCAGCCTTTCCCTTCTCAGCACTTCCAGCAAAGAAAGGAGAAGCGATGCGCTGTTCATCATGATTCTCAAGGAAATTCAGCATGTGATCCTGAATGTCATCAACACTCTGCCAGCATGAAGTGATGCTCGTTGCAGTATAGCCATTCACCACTGTACGCAGTGTGTCATATAAGCCCACCTTGTCGTAAAGGTAGTCAAAATGGCCATGATGGATATAGTTACGATATTCATTTGGATTATAGACTTCAGCAATGAACTGAATATGAGGATAATCTGCTTTCACCTGCGGAATAGCCCATCCCCAGAATTCGCAAGGAACCATCTCAGCCATATCGCAACGGAAGCCATCGATGCCCTTCCCAGCCCAAAACTGCAAGATACCCAACATCTTATGCCATGTGTCAGGAATAGGGTCGAAGTGCAAAGAACGGTTGTCTTGATAATCCACACCATAATTCAACTTCACCGTTTCGTACCAATCATTCTGATTAGGACTCTCGCTAAAACAATCATTACCCGTCACCTTTGCAGGAAATTCCACATACTGGTTTCCCTCCTTGTCAGATAATGAAAAATGAGGTGCGAACTGCTGGTTGACTACATAATAAAAGTTATTGTTAGGAGAGAAACGAATCGTTTTATCATCTTTCTCACCCAAATCTTCAACACCTTCAGGTTTAGCATCCGAATGATACTGACGTGCCACATGATTTGGCACAAAATCAATAATCATTTTCAAGCCCGACTTATGGGTACGGTTCACAAGATTTTCGAACTCTTTCATTCGGAATGGCACGTTCGTAGCCAAATCGGGGTCAATGTCATAGTAGTCCTTGATGGCATACGGACTGCCGGCTTTCCCCTTCACCACTGCTGGATGGTCCTTCTCGATGCCATAAAAAGTGTAATCATTCTGAGTGGCATGCTCAATGACACCCGTGTACCAAATATGAGTAGCCCCCAGGTTCTTGATATTCTCAAGAGCCTTCGATGTGAAGTCAGACATCTTGCCGAGTCCATTTTGCTCAGGAGTTCCCCACTCCACATTTACTTTAGAATTCGCACCAAAAAGACGAGTGAATACTTGGTATATAACAATTTTCTCTTTCATCGCTTCATCATTTTCGTTTTGCCCCGAAACACACGACATTTGGCACATCGCAGCAAAAACAAATAAAAGGAGTACCCATCGTAAAGATGAGCAACTCCTTAAATCATTGATTCGAAAAGAATTTCCACTTTTCATCGTCACTTATTCAATGCCATGAGCAACAACAGCGTCGTTGCCTTTTGCAATCTTGGCCACCAATCCCTGCAGCACCTTGCCTGGGCCACATTCCGTGAAATCAGTAGCACCATCCGCAATCATGTTCTGAACTTCGAGTGTCCAACGAACTGGAGCCGTGAGCTGGGCAATCAAATTGGTCTTGATTTCCAGAGGATCTGTATGAGGCTTACCATCCACATTCTGATAAACAGGACACTTAGGCGCATGGAATTCTGTTGACTCGATGGCAGCCTGTAGCTCATCCTTGGCTGGCTGCATCAGAGGAGAATGGAAAGCACCACCCACCTTCAGCGGCAGAGCACGCTTAGCACCAGCAGCCTTCAGCTTTTCACAAGCCTCATTGATAGCCTCAATGTTACCAGAAATCACCACCTGACCAGGGCAATTGTAATTGGCAGGAACAACGATATTATCAGGCTTTGACACCTCTGAGCATACCTGTTCGATTGTCTCGTCTGGAAGAGCGATGATGGCAGCCATCGTGGAAGGAGCAGCCTCGCAAGCCTTCTGCATGGCCATGGCACGCTTGCTGACAAGCGTCAAGCCATCTTCGAACGAAAGAGCGCCTGCCGCAACAAGAGCAGAAAACTCACCGAGAGAATGACCAGCAGTCATCTCTGGCTGGAACGCATCACCCATGCACAATGCAGAAATGACAGAATGAAGGAAAACTGCTGGCTGAGTAACTTTTGTTTGTCGGAGTTCCTCATCCGTTCCTTCGAACATGATCTTTGTGATTTCAAAACCGAGAATCTCGTTTGCCTTGTCAAACAACTCTTTTGCAAGCGGATTACTGTCGTATAGGTCCTTACCCATACCTGAGAACTGAGCTCCCTGTCCAGGGAAAACAAATGCTTTCATCTTTTCTGTGTTTATAATCTATCGTTACTAAATTTAAACGCCGAAGTGCCTTATTTCGCACTGCATTTGCAAAGGTACGAAAAAATTGAAGAGTGACAAAAAAACAAGTCATAATTGATAATTTGAGCAATATATTGGCTAATTCATGTTAACCGAATAGGATGTTTTGTTAAACAAAATCAAAACCAACAAGAAAAGTGAGGATTTTTGTTTGTCAGAACTAAACTTTGCACTTAATTTGCAGTCGAAAAGTTAATTTCGTATGTTAAATATCAGCATCGATTTAACAAACAACCAATTTTTAAATTATTAAAATGATAGATATTCAGAAATAAACTCTCTCTAATTATCAACAAAACAAAAGACAAACAATAACAACTCTAATCTTTATAAATTATGAAACAGTCAGTGAAAAGATTTTATGGTTTGCTCATAGCAGTAGCTGTCGTAAGCGGCATTGCTGGTGCAGGTGCATTCTCGCTTGCTTCAAAAGCCGTAGGAGGAAACACACAAACATCGGTTGAGAACGACAAACAAGATGATTTTCTCATTCAAGCTTCGAACCCAATGTCAGCAACTCAGCCTGTTGACTTGACAGAGGCTGCTGAAAAGGCTTGCAACGCTGTAGTATATATTAAGGTAGTCATTGGTGGCAAAACCCAAACGATTGAATACCGTGACCCATTCGAGGATTTCTTTGGCGATTTCTTTGGAAGAGGAAATGGAGGTGGAACGCAAAGACGACAGGTGCAGACTCCTAAGCAGGAAGCAGCCGGTAGCGGTGTGATTATTTCGAGGGATGGCTACATTGTGACGAACAACCACGTAGTTGAAAACGCAGAAGAAATCACTATCACCCTGAATGACAACCGTGAATTCACGGCTCGCGTCATCGGACTTGATGCAACGACCGACCTTGCTCTTCTGAAAATTGATGCAACCGACCTCCCTGCCATCACCATTGGCGATAGCGATGCATTGAAAGTGGGTGAATGGGTGCTCGCAGTGGGCAATCCTTTCAACCTCACAAGCACAGTAACGGCTGGTATCGTCAGTGCCAAGGCTCGTGGCATGAACGGCAACACGCGAAACGGCATCGAGTCGTTCATCCAGACAGATGCTGCCATCAACCAGGGCAACAGTGGTGGTGCACTGGTGAATGTGCGCGGTGAGTTAGTGGGAATCAACGCCATGCTGTACAGCCAGACGGGCAGTTTCACTGGATATGGATTTGCCATCCCTGTTAGCATCATGAAGAAAGTTGTAACCGACCTGAAGACCTACGGAACTGTTCAGCGTGCTCTGCTCGGAATCAGCGGTACAGACTTGCACAACTACATCGATGTTGAGAAGAAGAAGGACGAGAAGTTCGACAAGGACTTTGGAACAAACGACGGTGTGTATGTTGCTGAAGTAGTGGAAGACGGTGCAGCAGCAGCTGCCGGCATCAAGGAGGGTGACGTGATTGTTTCGCTCGACGGAAAGAAAATCACCAAGATGAGCGAACTTCAGGAGGCAACCACGAAGTATAGCCCTGGCGACAAGGCTGTCGTAGGCTACATGCGCGACAAGAAGTTGAAGACATCCACCATCACGTTCCGCAACGCAAAGGGAAATACGAACGTAGTGAAGACTGAAAAGATTGACGTTTTAGGAGCTGAGTTCAAGGAACTGACCGACTCCCAGAAGAAGGATCTCAACATGACATACGGTGTGCAGATTACTAAACTCAACAATGGCAAACTGAAAGAGGCTGGAATTCCTGAAAACTTCATCATCCTGAAGGTGAACAACCAGAACATCAAGACGGTGAAAGACCTGGAAAACGTATTCAAGTCGGCTCAGTCGTCAACAGAACAGACACTTTGGATTTGGGGTAAGACTCCAGCAGGAAACGCACGTAGCTTTGCTGTGTATCTTGGTGATGAATAAACAATAGACTTCATACATAATCTTTTGGGGGTGCAGAGAATCTTGTCTCTGCACTCCCCTTTTTTATGAATAAGTAGCAACATCATCAAGTTTTTAAGAAAAATTTTGGAATGAACAAGAAAAAAACACTAACTTTGCAAAGAATTTGGAATAATCAAAAAAATTATATCTATCATTTATGAAAAAATTTGCAAGATTCGCCTCATTAGCTTGTATGTTAGTGACATTACTTGTGGCATCAAGTTGTGGTTCATACAAGAAAGTTCCTTACATTTCAAATAGCCGAGAAGTTGACCTCTCAACAGCAACGCTTTTTGATGCACGCATTATGCCAAAGGACATCTTGACGATTACAGTGACTTGTCCTGAAGACCCTGCTGGCTCTGCCATGTTCAACTTGATTCTCTCTGCTTCAAACTTTGGTAATACGACGGGAATGTCATCCCAGCACCAAGTGCAGCAATATATCGTAACGAATGAAGGAACTATTGAGTTCCCTATTTTAGGTACACTTCATGTTGTTGGTTTGACGAAATCAGAATTAGAGAACAAGATTGCCGACATGGTGACTGGTCCTTACCTCAAGTCGCGTCCAATCGTCCTCGTGAACATGGCAAATTACAAAATCGCAGTGCTCGGTGAAGTGGGACGTTCTGGAATTGTTACAGCTTCGAATGGTAAGATTAATATCTTTGAGGCCCTTGCACAAGCAGGTGACCTGACCATCTATGGTCGTCGCGACAACGTGAAGATTATTCGTGAAGACGCTAAGGGAGCTAAGCACATCGTGGAAGTAAACCTGAACGACGCCAACATCATCAATTCTCCTTATTATCAATTGCAACAGAACGATATTATCTATGTAACTCCTAACAAACCTAAAGCAATGGGTGCTACGTACAGTTCTGCAACTACAATTTGGATTACCGTCCTTTCAAGTTTGCTTTCAATTACGAACTTGATTATAACTATCGCAACAAGATAAAAATTTCAAGCCATCATAAAGCCCGATATTCTGAATATGGAATATCGGGCTTTTCTTTTGAACCTCAAGCAAATCTACTGAATCGTTAAAAGTCAATGGTCAAAGGTCAAAAGCGACCTCAGACTTTAGTCCTTAGACTTTAGACCATTATTCCTTTGATTGAACTGAATTGCTGAACCTTCAGCGTTGTTCAAGCGAACCTTCGCTATAACAACACTGAAGGCTCGCTGATTCAACAACGAGCCTTCGTGTATATAGTTAAATCAAAAGAAACGTCCTCATGCGTTTTAGACAATTTGCTAAAACCTTACTTCAAAAGTTGTCATTTGTCCCGATTTCACTATTGCATAGCGATAACATCATCTTGAATTGAACTGACGTAAGACATGATTAATCCTTATAGAAGTCTATGTTTTCCTTTGTTAGCAGTTCGATAGCAACATAGTGTTCCACTTTTTGCTTCATGTGTAGAACTGTTGCGTTCACCATAGAGCGGAGGCAATTGAGTCCTTGCTTCTGTGGATGCTGGGCAATGAGGAAATCGACACTGCCATCATGTATGCACGTCACATTTGCATCGATGGCATCATAACCCAAGAGTGTGATATGATGATGCTTTGGCATCTCTTTTTTCAGGAAATTTGCTATTGTATGGATGGAAGAGTTGAACGACAAACCACAGGTGATATCAGAATTCTTCGTGAAGAAATTCTTCAATGCGTGTTTCATTCCCTCCTTGTCATATACGGAAAGAATCAAATCGACAATTTCCGTTTGGGGACTGTGTTCTTTCATGTATTTTCTGAATCCTTCTTCTCGATTGAGCTGCTGACGTGATGCTACTCGTCCCTCTCCCATCAATTTGAAAAGAGCGATTTTCTTTGCACCAGCAGAGGCCATCGTGATGATACGTGCTGCAAATTCTCCACTGCGCAATGAATCCTGACCATAGAAAGTGACAGGTTTGAATTCAGGCCACATAGAGTCAATCAGAGCGTATGGCACTTGCATTTCTTCCAATTCTGTCACCAAGCCTTTCATGATATTGAAATTAAAAATAGGGCCAATAATGACTGCGAACGGCTTGGACTCCAACAGTAGTCGTGCTTGTTCCACAAAGGAATTACTGTCGAAAGGGTCATACCTGAATACTTCGTACTGAATGTTAAAGTCAGAATAGCGATGCAGACCTTCATCTATACCTTTTTCAACTCTTGCCCAATAGCTATCGACTTCATGCATGGGCATGATTGCTGCAAAATGGTAAGTTTTATTGCTTGCCAACGCACTTGCATAGTGATTGGGCACGTAATTGATTTCATCAAGCACCTTCTGCACTTTTTCCAATGCCGACTTGGAGATGTTCTTTCTTCCATGAATGACACGATCGACGGTACCGACAGACACTCCTGCCATTTCAGCGATGTCCTTGATTCTTATCTTTGCCATAGTGAGAATGCAATTAAATGTTTAACGTTTAAAGTTTAACGTTTAACGAAGTCACTCTTCACGCTTCACGCTTCACGTTCCACGCTCTTTTCATTGCAAAGTTACCATTTTTTCATTTCCATTCATTCAAAAAAACTATAATTTTGTGCGTTTCGCACAATTTTCCATGAATTAAAGACTAAAAAACATTGAATGTGGCTGAAAATTAGTTATCTTTGCAGCATAACAATCTATAATTTACTTTAACATAACTATAAAACAGAAATTATGGCAAAGATTATCACAATGGGCGAAATCATGCTTCGCCTCTCTCCAGAAGGAAACTATCGTTTCGTTCAGGCAGAAAAGTTCAACATCATCCCTGGCGGTGGCGAAGCAAACGTTGCCATCAGCTGTGCCAATTACGGACACGATTCTTACTTCGTATCAAAACTTCCAAAGCATGAAATTGGTCAGATTGCAGTCAATGCCATGCGTAAATTTGGAGTAAACACCGACTTTATTGCTCGTGGCGGCGAACGTGTAGGTCTCTATTATGCAGAAACTGGTGCTTCTATGCGCCCATCAAAAGTTATCTACGACCGTGCTCACTCTGCCATCGCAGAAGCAAAACCTGAAGATTTCGACTTTGACAAGATTTTTGAAGGCGCTGACTGGTTCCATTGGTCGGGTATCACTCCTGCCATCAGTGACGCCAGTGCTGAATGCCTCAAGCAGGCTTGCATTGCTGCAAAGAAGCATGGTGTAACTGTTAGTTGCGACCTGAACTTCCGCAAGAAGCTCTGGACTTCGGAAAAAGCGATTTCTATCATGCGTCCTCTCATGGAATATGTTGATGTTTGCATTGGCAACGAAGAGGATGCTGAACTTTGCCTTGGTTTCAAGCCTGATGCTGACGTTGAAGGTGGAAAAACTGATGCTGCTGGTTACGAAGGCATCTTCAAGCAGATGGCAAAGGAATTTGGTTTCAAGTATGTGGTAAGCACACTTCGTGAAAGCTTCAGCGCTACTTATAACGGATGGAAGGCTCTCATCTATGATGGTAAGGAATTCTATCAGTCAAAGCGTTACGACATCAATCCTATCATCGACCGTGTTGGCGGTGGTGACTCATTCTCTGGTGGTCTTATTCATGGACTTCTCACGAAGCCAACTCAGGGTGAAGCTCTCGAATTCGCAGTAGCTGCTTCTGCTCTTAAGCATACAATCCCTGGCGACTTCAACCACGTGAGTGTAGCAGAAGTGGAAGCACTTGCTGGTGGCAATGCAAACGGACGTGTTCAACGATAATTATCCATTTGGATTAAGATTGTTTTTGTCCTCTAAAACTCAAGAACTTAAAAACTCATATATGGCTAAATTCGACAAACTTGCTGTTATGGCAAAGATTGGTGAAACAGGCATGGTTCCTGTTTTCTACCACAAAGATGCAGAAGTTGCAAAGAAGGTGATTAAAGCTTGCTACGATGGTGGTGTTCGTGCTTTCGAGTTCACGAATCGTGGCGACTTCGCTCACGAAGTATTTGCAGAATGTGTGAAATTTGCAGCAAAGGAATGTCCAGAACTGGCGCTTGGTGTTGGCTCCGTAGTTGATGCTCCAACAGCTGCTCTCTACATCCAGTTGGGAGCTTGCTTCATCGTTGGTCCTCTTTTCAACCCTGAAATAGCTCCAGTGTGCAACCGTCGTCTTGTTCCTTATTGCCCAGGCTGCGGTAGCGTGAGCGAAGTGGGCAAAGCTCAGGAACTTGGTTGCGACCTCACAAAGGTATTCCCAGGCGATGTCTATGGTCCTGCATTCGTAAAGGGACTGAAGGCTCCAATGCCATGGTCAAAGATTATGGTTACAGGTGGAGTTGCTCCAACGCAGGAAAACCTCACGGCATGGATCAAGGCTGGTGTTTACTGCGTAGGTATGGGTTCTAAACTTTTCCCTAAGGACAAGGTTGCTGCCGAAGATTGGCAGTATGTAACTGACATGTGCCGCGAAGCACTTGGCTATATTGCAGAAGCTCGCAAATAAATTGTAATCTTGCATACAAAAAATGCTGCATCTATCTTGAGTGATAAATGCAGCATTTTTTTATGATTCAACTCAACAAGGAGATTACTCGGTGAGTCGATAGACCCGGATTCCAATCTGCGATTTCTGCCCTTGAGAATAATCATAGAAAGTTTTGGAATCAAGAACCACCTTCTTGTACAAACTTGATGCATGCATCAGATGCAACTTTCCGTTCTGCCATACAGCAAAACCCACATGACTCGTGTCCAGTCCTACCTTCGAAGTGATTATGCTCACAATGTCGCCGGTGTGGATAAAGGAAAGCTGAGAAGGAGAAAGGTTGAGTTTCGACTTGGGCAAGTACTTAAATTTCTTTCCATTGATAGCCTGTTCATCAGATTTAATGATCTTCACGAAGGCTGGATTGGCTTTCAAATGCTTGTAAAGCTGAGGATGAGCAGACATGTAGTTGACAGAAATGGTTTGGGTTGCGAACCCCTTGAAATCAGATGTTTCAAACACCGACTTCACCCATCCCATACGTTCGTTGTCCTCACCCCATTGTGTGAAATAATGACAACGTGAAGGGTAGCCATTTATCTGACCGTTTCGGTAGCGCAATTGCTGCAGATAATGACAGAAATCAGCAAAACTACGCGCATCGTTAGCATCGCAAAGGCTGAGCGCACTCACCGTTTCTACAAAAGTGGTGCAATCCAAGCCGCGGGTATTTATGATAAGGTGTTCCTTGTTTCCCTCCTCAAGCGTATGGGCAACGTAAGGAGTACCCATGAACTTCTTGCCAAAATACAGTGTTCGAGGTTCTTTTCCTCTTTCCGTTTTTGCAGTCTGGAGTATCCGAACGATACGGATGGAGTCTTGCTTCGTATATTCGACGGATGCATCAATTTTTCCACTCAGGGCAGAAACGAATGAAATGAGAAATGCTAATAATGCCATATTTTTTTTAGTTTGTAAGTTTGTGAGTTTTTGAGTTTGTGAGTTCTCGCAGGTAGTAATTATTCACTTTTCACTTTTATCGCTTTCCACTTCACGTTAAACACAAAACACTAAACTTTAAACACTAAATTTAGTTAGAACAAAATCTCACGCAAAGTGTGCCTTCCCACAAAACGGCTTCTATCCACATTGCCTCGAATGCCTCGCACCCTACCCGTCTGACTGTATTGCCACATCACAAAATCATCATTTCCATATAGCGTAGGCTCATCTACCGTATAACAAGCAATCATGAATTTGTAGTCGCGATAACGGCCTCCATAGAAATGTTTGTTGTAGAAATTCTTGCCTGTATAAATGATAGGCTTCCTTCCGAATTCCTGAGTAACGAGTTTGAGCAGTTGCTCAAGTCTGGCATGGAAAGTTGCTTCCGACACCCCATTCGTAGCCTCCACATCAATGATTGGAAGAAGATCCTGCGATTTCACCTTTACCATACTCATGAAATTGCGGAACTGCACATCAGCTGAGATATTGGCTCGGAAGAAATGATAACTGCCCACCTTGAGACCAGCACGCCGAGCTTCACGAAGGTTATATTCGTATGTATCATCTGTAAGGTTTCCACCCTCCGATGCTTTCAAAAACACATAACCAACATCGGGATTAGAAGCAACAGTGTGCCAATCGATGCGCCCTTGATAATGACTTACATCGATGCCATGCAACCAGTTGCCGACACTATATCCACGTCCACCACCCAACAGACGAGGCTGCTCCATCGCTCTCAATTTGCTGTCGGGTTTTGCTTTCCGTGTGACAGGATCTGGCTCTATAAGTGGAAAGTTGCTTGCATTCTCTCGCTTCAAATCAAATTTGTTTTTCGGCTTCTTCTTTGCCTCCAAGGGTTGCACCACGAAAAGCAACGAAATAAAAAGCAGAAATGTATATAGTATGTTTTGTCTCATATAAGTTCGCAAATAGATTTGCAAATTTAATGTTTTATTTTGAATCTGAGAGAATGATATACTAAGATTTTTCCGCGAAATGTTCAAAGCACGCTTTATCGGATGAACAAAAGTTCACGATACTTAGGCAATGGCCAGAGTTCATCATCCACCACTTGCTCAAGTTTGTCCACGTGATAACGAATTTCCTCCAGATATGGAGCCACGATGTCGTGATATGCAATAGCTTTCTCTCGTTCGCTCTCAATGCGGTTGGCAATCTTTCGAGCCTCCACCATTTTCTCCACGTTTTCCACAATAAACGACTCATGTTCGCTGATTTGCTCAATGAGACGTAAGTTGTTGGCTGAAATCTTCTTGTATTTTTCTTCCGAGAAGATTTCCTTGATTTTATGGACATTGTCAATCAGCGTGGATTGATATTTCGTTACCACAGGAATGATGTGATTCATGCAGATGTCGCCAAAGATACGAGCCTCAATCTGAATCTTCTTGGTATAGGTTTCCCATTTTATTTCGTTTCGTGCCCTCAGTTCCAATTCGGTCATCACCTTCTGGCTCTCGAACATCTTAATGGTGCTTTCATCCAAATAGCGATCATAGATGAGCGGACAACTCGTCTCGCAGTCCAATCCACGCCTTGCCGCTTCTTCCTTCCATTCGTCCGAATATCCGTTACCATCAAAATGAATAGGCTTGATGTAGCGAATGTCGTCGCGAATTGTTTTCAGTATTGCACTTTCCTTTGCCTCTCCCTTCGCTATCAAGTCATCAACGCGTTCCTTAAAATGTGTCAAGGCTTCAGCCACTGCTGTGTTGAGCGTGAGCATCGCACTGGCACAGTTGGCTTCCGAACCCACCGCACGGAATTCAAAACGATTACCTGTGAAGGCAAAAGGAGATGTGCGGTTACGGTCTGTGTTGTCCACCAGAATCTCTGGAATGGAAGGAATATCCAGATTCATTGCTGTCTTACCAGCCACGGTGAGAATGTCATCATCTGTGGATTTTTCCACATGTTCCAGCAAATCTGAAACGGTACGGCCCAAGAAGGAAGAAATGATAGCAGGCGGTGCCTCATTCGCTCCCAGTCGGTGCGCATTGGTTGCAGAGCTGATGGCAGCCTTGAGCAGTCCGTTATGGTCATAAACGGCTTTCAGGGTTTCCACAATGAAAGTGACAAAACGCAGGTTCTCCATCGGAGTCTTACCCGGAGCATGGAGCAGCACACCCGTATCAGTACAAAGCGACCAGTTGTTGTGCTTACCACTTCCGTTCACTCCCTTGAATGGTTTTTCGTGCAGAATGCAGCGGAATCCATGCTTTCTCGCCACTCGTTTCATAATAGACATCATCAGCATATTGTGGTCAACTGCCAAGTTGCACTCCTCGAAAATAGGAGCCAACTCAAACTGATTTGGTGCCACCTCGTTATGTCGTGTCTTGCAAGGGATACCCAATTCCAAAGCATGGATCTCAATGTCGCGCATGAAATTCTCCACACGTTCTGGTATGGAACCAAAGTAATGGTCATCCATTTGCTGATTTTTGGCAGAGTCGTGTCCCATCAAGGTGCGCCCAGTCATCACAAGGTCAGGACGTGCTGAATAGAGCGATTCGTCCACCAAGAAATACTCTTGCTCCCAGCCCAAGTTTGCCACCACCTTTTTCACATCAGGATAGAAATACTGACTTACAGCCGTAGCAGCCTTATCTACAGCATAAAGTGCTTTCTTCAATGGTGCCTTATAGTCGAGGGCTTCACCTGTGTAAGAAATGAAGACTGTAGGAATCATCAGCGTGTCGCCAATGATGAACACTGGAGAAGTCGGGTCCCATGCCGAATAGCCTCGTGCTTCAAAAGTGGAACGTATGCCACCGCTTGGAAACGAAGACGCATCAGGTTCTTGCTGTACGAGAATCTTGCCTTCAAACTCTTCCACCATTCCTCCCTTCCCGTCATGTTCCACAAATCCATCATGCTTTTCAGCTGTGCCCTCAGTCAAAGGTTGGAACCAGTGCGTATAGTGAGTCACTCCAAGGTCTATAGCCCATCGTTTCATTCCTTCTGCCACCGCGTCTGCTATCTTGCGGTCGAACGGAGCACCGTTGTCAATCACATCGCACATTGCGGCATACACCTTAGCTGGCAGATACTTAAACATCTTCTGCTTGTCAAAAACGAATTTACCAAAGTATTCAGAAGGACGTTCCGCAGGAGTTTTCACCTCCACTGGGCGTTTCTTGAATGCATCGTCAACAACCTTGAATCTGAGTTTTGAAGCCATATTTCAATTCTATTTTACTTTATTAGCACAAATATAATACTTAATTGAGAATCCTAATCCTACCAAAAGGTAATCTTAAAACAAAAATGATGATTCAACGAAAACAGTAAACTATCACTTTTTCAGTGCAAAGGTAAGAAAAAATAATGGTTTCAGTGTTAAATGTTCTAAAAAAAGCACAAGTTTTTCGCAATCGAGATATTTTTGCGTATATTTGCATTTATGAATCAAAAATCATATAAAATATCGCCATGAAAGAAATCAAAATTACAGAACGCGCCCACAAGGAAATCAAGAAACTCTACGGACGCCACGCAGTAAATACATTGAAGAGCGACCCTGAATTGACAGTTATTTTCGACAATTTCGCTTTCGACGAAACCCTCCAGGCAACGACAGGCCTTGTCGAAGAAAAGACACGTGTGATGTGCATCCTCGCTTCGTGCATCGGCTGCAATGCCCTCACCGAGTTCCGCATGTACGTGGATGCAGCACTCAATGTAGGCGTGAAGCCTCGCGAAGTGCGCGAAATCGTTTACCAGGCAGTGCCTTTCCTCGGTTTCTCTAAAGTGCTTTGTTTCTTGCTCGCTATGAACGAAGTGTTCGACGACAACGACATACGTCTTCCACTCGACGACCAAGCTACGACCACCGAAGAAACTCGCCATCAAGCAGGTAAGGAAATGATTGATGCGCTTTGGGGCGAAGGAAACTGCGACAACATGTACGAAACATCTCCAAAAGGACAGGAACACATCGTGCGCTATATGCAGGACTACTGCTTCGGCCAGTTCTACACACGCAACGGTATCGACCTACAGCACCGCGAACTCATCACCTTCTGTATGCTGGCAGCACTCGGAGGCGTTGACTTCCGCCTTCGCACTCATGCCATTGGTTGCAAGAATGCAAAGATTACAAAGGAAGAAATGGTTGCAGCTGTGACAGCCATGCTCCCTTGGATTGGTTTCCCTCGTTCTCTCAATGCACTCAACATCATTACTGACGCATACTCAGAGAAACTCATCTGATATTCAAGCTAAAAGCATAAATAACAACGAAGGCTTTTCCATCAAGGAACAAAGCCTTCGTTGTTTTATTGTACCATTCAAAAAAGGCTGTGAGTTCTGACACCCACAGCCTTTTTGCATCAAATTGTATTTCGCCACAACTACGAGAGGAATCCGAGGAGGACACCAGCTGCAACAGCAGAACCGATGACACCTGCCACATTTGGACCCATTGCATGAAGCAAGAGGAAGTTGTGTGGGTCAGCCTTAAGACCTTCCTGGTTGGATATACGAGCAGCCATAGGAACGGCACTCACACCTGCATTACCAATGAGTGGGTTGATTTTCTTACCTTCAGGCAAGAAGAGGTTCATCAACTTCACGAAGAGCACACCGCTTGCAGTAGCAATCATGAATGCACATGCACCAAGCACGAAGATGAGAACTGTGTCCATCGTGAGGAACTCACTAGCCTGAGTGGAGCAACCAACGGTGAGACCGAGAAGCATCACAACGATGTCGTTGAGAGCACTACCAGCCGTCTTTGCCAAACGAGTAGTC
>OCVV011242666.1_pt1 | contig 19119 bp, 21 predicted proteins | sample 1539721 | NCBI WGS metagenome assembly OCVV01 (sample SAMN02144230, study PRJEB22623) | gut metagenome | biome: sheep rumen | host: Ovis aries | place: New Zealand
AATATTCTGTTAAGTTTAAAAAAAAGTTTGGACAAAACTTTTTAAAAGAGACCAATACTGTTAAGAAAATAGTAGATGTTAGTTTAGTTGATGATAAATCTTTAGTAATAGAAGTTGGTCCAGGTGGTGCTATTATGACTAGAGAATTAGCTAATAGAGCTAAACAAGTAATAGCTTATGAAATAGATAAAGACTTAGAGGATGAATTATATTCTAAATTAGCTGATTACAATAATGTTAAAATTATATTTAAAGATTTTTTAGATTCTAATATAAATGATGATTTAAAAGAATATAAGTATGATAATCTATATTTTTGTAGTAATGTTCCGTATTATATTACAACGCCTATTATTATGAAGTTGATTGATTCTAAACTTAATTTTAAAAAGATTGTTATGATGGTGCAAAAAGAAGTTGGGGATAGATTTTCTAGTAAATGTGGAAATAAGAATTATGGGTCTATTACTGTACTTTTAAATTATTTCTATGATGTTAAGAAAGAGTTTTATGTTTCACGTAAACAGTTTGTTCCGGAACCCAATGTTGATAGTGTTATTATTTCGTTTACTGAAAAAGAAAATAAGTTAGAATTATGTGACTTTGAATTTTTTCAAAAAATAGTGCGTGATAGTTTTCAATTTAGAAGAAAGACAATTAGAAATAATTTAAAGAAGTATGATTTGAATGTTGTTGAAAAAGTATTAAATGAACATAAGTTTGATTTGAATGTTCGTAGTGAGATGCTTCCTTTAGAAGTATTTGTTGATATTTCAAATGAATTATATAGGACTAATAATTAAAAAATGTTGCATTTTGCTGATTATTATTATAAAATTGAATTAGAAGTAATTATACTTTAAGAGGGAGGAATTCATTATGGAAATTACATCTGTTAATGTACGTAAAATCGATAAGGAAGGTTCACGTATGAAAGGTATAGCATCAGTATTGTTAGATGATAGTTTTGCTGTACATGATATTCGTATTATTGAGGGAGATAACGGTCTATTTATAGCAATGCCTAGCCGAAAGACAGCTACAGGTGGATACCGTGATATTGCTCACCCAATTAATCCAGAAGTTCGTTCTATGTTTGAAGATGCTATTCTAAAAGCATATGATGAAGCTGAAGATGAAGTTAAGGAAGAAGAATAAGATGCTAGATGGCATCTTTTTTTGTATAATAATGTAAATATACTTAATTTTACACATTCATAACCTTGTTTGTATTGTATAATATAAGTTGAAAAGGTAGGTGAAAGTGATGGCGAAAAAGAAGAATAAGACTAAAAGAAAATTGCGTTTCTTTTCTCTTGGATTATTATCAATTATAACTATTATTGCGATTACTTTTACCTTAGGTAAATATTGGATTGAGATATATGAGAAGTATCAACAAAAGAAAGCTTTGGAAAAACAATTAATTGAATTGCAGGAAAGGGAATTACAACTAAAAGTGGATGCTGATAAATTACAAGATCCAGATTATATAGCAAGATATGCAAGAGAGAAATATTTATATTCTAAAGATGGAGAATTTATTATTAAAATACCTGAAGAATAATATATTTCTTCTTTTTTTATGTTATAATAATAAATAGTTAAAAAGGAGGTTATTATGTCATATTTAGAGAAAAGTTTCAAATTTAATGATGGCGATGTTATTGTTATTGGTTGTAGTACTGGACCAGATTCTATGGCTTTAGTAGATATGCTTGAAAAGATTAGAGATAAATATCATTTATCATTAATTATATGTCATGTTAATCATAATCTTAGAAAACAAAGTATAGAAGAAGAAGCTTTTATAAAAAAATATTGTGAAGAACATAATATATTATTAGAAACTATGACTATTGAAGAGTATGGTGATGATAATTTTCATAATGAGGCTCATAATATTAGATATAAATTCTTTGATAATATAGTTAATAAATATAAAGCTAATTATTTGATGACTGCTCATCATGGTGATGATTTAATGGAAACAGTGTTAATGAAGATAGTTAGAGGTTCTAATATACTTGGATATAGTGGCTTTAGAAAAATAATAGATAATGGAAATTATAAAGTTGTAAGACCTTTGATTGAACTTACTAAGAAGCAATTAGAAGAGTATGATAAAGAAAATAATGTTAAGTATTATATAGATGAGTCTAATGATAAAGATAAATATACTAGGAATAGATATCGTAAATATATTTTACCTTTCTTGAAGAGTGAAGACAAAAATGTTCATTTGAAGTTTTATAAGTTTAGTAAGACATTACAAGAAGCTGATAGTTATCTTATTAAACAAAGGGATAAAGCTCTTAAAAGAGTAGTAGAAGATGGTCGTATTAATATAGATAAGTTTAATGAAGAAGATATTTATATTAAGAAAGAAATCTTATATTATATTTTGAATGAGTTTTATACTGATGATTTAATTTTACTTAATGATAAGCATATTGAATTACTATTTGATTTAATTAATAATAAAAAAGCTAATTCTTTTGTTAATTTACCAAATGAAGTTGTTGCTTATAAGAGTTATAATATGATAGAATTAAAACGTGAAACGGAAGTTATTTCATCTTATGAAGTAGAATTTGATAACTATGTTTCATTACCTAATAATCATGTTATAAAAAGAATTGATGATACTGCGGATAATAGTAATTTTATTTGTAGGTTGAAAAGTAGTGAAATTGCATTACCTTTGATTGTTAGAACACGTAGGTTAGGTGATAAGGTTAGAGTAAAGAATCTTAATGGATCTAGAAAAGTAAAAGATATTTTTATTGATAAGAAAATTGCTTTAAGTAAAAGAGATTCATGGCCTATTGTTGTTGATTCTAAAAATAATGTAGTTTGGATACCTGGTGTTATTAAATCTCAATTTGACAAAAAGAAAACTGATGATTATGATATTGTACTTAAGTACGAATAAGGAGGAAAGTGCGTGAATAAGAATAAAATAGATATGAAAGCTATTAGAAGAGGAATATTACCTTATGTATTTTTAGTAGTAATTATGTTAGGTATACTCTTTGTATATAAAGTAGCAGATCAAACAGTAAATAAGCTTACTTATAATGAATTTGTAGAAAAGCTTGATAAAGGAGAAATTAAGACTTTAAATATTACTACTCATGGTAGTGCTTATACTTATGAGGTAGAAGGTACTTTAAAGGATTATAAGAAAAATGAAACCTTTACTGCTAAGTTACCTCTTAGTGAATCAGTTATGAAGAAGATTGTTCAAGCTAGTGATGAACAAAACTTTAAGATTAACGTAAAAAGAGATCCTGAATCTAGTTCATTATTATTAATATTAGTACAAGTTGTTCCTTTACTATTATTATTAGTATTTGTATTCTGGTTCTTTAATAAACAAATGGCTGGTAATAAGAGTAGCTTAGATTTTGGTAAAAGTAGAGCTAGATTAAATAGTGATGATAATAAGGTTACATTTAAAGATGTAGCTGGTTTAAAAGAAGAAAAGGAAGAAGTAAAAGAATTAATAGATTTCTTAAAAAATCCTAAGAAATTCCAAAAACTAGGTGCTAGAATACCTAAAGGTGTTTTATTAATGGGGCCACCAGGTACAGGTAAAACTTTACTTGCTAAAGCTGTAGCTGGAGAAGCTGATGTTCCATTCTATTTCATCAGTGGTTCTGACTTTGTTGAGTTATTTGTTGGTGTTGGTGCAAGTCGTGTACGTGATATGTTCCAACAAGCTAAGAGAAATGCTCCATGTTTAATATTTATTGATGAAATTGATGCAGTTGGTCGTCAAAGAGGTACTGGTCTAGGTGGAGGACATGATGAACGTGAGCAAACACTTAACCAATTACTTACTGAAATGGATGGATTTGGTGCTAATGAAGGAATAATTATTATTGCTGCTACTAATAGACCTGATGTTTTAGACCCAGCACTTCTTCGTCCAGGAAGATTCGATAGACAAGTTACTGTTAATTTACCAGATGTAAGAGGTCGTGAAGAAATACTTGCTGTACATGCTAGAAACAAGACTTTAGCTGATGGCATTACATTAAAGAATTTAGCAAAACGTACTCCAGGATTTAGTGGAGCAGATCTTGAAAACTTACTTAATGAAGCAGCTTTACTTGCTGTTAGACGTGATAAAAATGAAATTAGTATGAGTGAAATTGATGAAGCTACTGATAGAGTTCTTATGGGACCTGCTAAGACTTCTCATAAATATAGTGAGAATGATCGTAAATTAGTTGCTTATCATGAAGCTGGACATGCTGTTATTGGTATTAAATTAAAGAATGCATCTGATGTTCAAAAGGTTACTATTATTCCTCGTGGATCTGCTGGTGGATATAATATGATGGTTCCAACAGAAGAAAAATTATGTTCTACTAAAGCTGATTTATTAGAACAAATTACAGGTTTACTTGGTGGTAGAACTGCTGAAGAGGTTACTTTTGGAGAAATTACAACTGGTGCTCATAATGACTTTGAAAAAGCTACTAAGATAGCGAGAGCTATGGTTACTGAATATGGTATGAGTGATTTAGGACCACTTCAATTTGAGCAACAATCAGGTAGTGTATTCTTAGGAAGAGATTATAATAAACCTCAACATTTCTCAAATGAAGTTGCTAATGAGATTGATATGGAAATGAGAAAAATCATTAATGATTGTCATCAACATGCAACTGAAATTATTAAGAAGAATAAGTCTTTATTGAAACTTATTGCTGAAGCATTACTTGAATATGAGACTTTAACTAAAGAACAAATTGATTATTTAGTTGAGCATAAAGAAATGCCAAAAGAAGAAGATGATAATTTAGAAGCTATGTCTATTACAAAATTAAAAGAACTTGCTAAAAAGAAGGGTATAGAAAATTATCAGGACATGAATAAAGCTGAATTATTAAAGGAATTAGATGTTTAATCTAGTCCTTTTTTTCTTGAAAAATAATAAAAATGTATTATAATATAGCTAAAGGAGTGAGGAGTTATGGCTAAAAAAATAGCTGACAAAGAAAATTTAAACAAATTAAAAGAAAAAGGAACTGGATTTTTTGCTGAATTTAAAGAGTTCGTAATGCGTGGAAATGTTATGGATATGGCTATCGGTGTTATCATTGGTAATGCTTTTGCTGGTATCGTTACAGCATTAACTACTGACTTTATTAATCCATTAATTAATGGAATTGGTGGTGCTGAAGTTGGTGGTACTATTAAAATCTATGGTGGACAAGTAATTAAATATGGAGATTTCATTACTTCAGTAATCAATTTCTTAATTATGGCTTTTGTTTTATTTATCATGTTAAAAGCTGTTAATAAAGTAATGTCTATCGGAAAGAAAGAAAAGGAAGAAGAAGAAGCTGTTGTAAAAACTGATGAAGCTAAATTATTAGAAGAAATAAGAGATTTATTAAAAAAGCAAAAATAATTAGTTAAGGTTCCTATTGGAACCTTTTTTCTTGGAGAGGAGAATAATATGGAATGGTATATAGGTGATGTTAAAATTGATAATCAAATAGTTTTAGCACCTATGGCTGGTGTTTGTAATTCGGCTTTTAGAAGAATATGCAAGGAATTTGGTTGTGGTTTAATATATGCTGAAATGGTTAGTGATAAAGCTATTACTTTTAATAATCAAAAGACTATTGATATGCTTTATATGACAGAAGAGGAAAGGCCAATTGTCCAACAAATATTTGGTAGTGATAAAGATTCTTTTGTTGAAGCAGCTAAATATATATATGCTAATATGCATCCTGATATAATTGATATTAATATGGGATGTCCTGTACCTAAGGTAGCAGTTCGGGCACAAGCTGGTAGTGCTTTATTAAAAGATCCAAATAAAATTTATGACATAGTTAAAGCCGTAGTTGATGCTGTACCTATTCCAGTTACAGTTAAAATTAGAAGTGGATGGGATCAAAAGCATATTAATGCAGTAGAAGTGGCTAAAACAGTTGAAAGAGCAGGTGCTAAAGCTATTTGTGTTCATCCTAGAACTAGAAGTCAAGGATATAGCGGAAAAGCTGATTGGAATATTATTAAAGAAGTTGTAGAAAATGTTAATATTCCAGTTATTGGAAATGGTGATATTAAAACTCCTGAAGATGTAGTTAGAATGCTTGATGAGACTCATTGTTCAGCGGTTATGATAGGTCGTGGTGTATTAGGAAATCCTTGGTTAATAAGAAATAGTATTAATAAATTAGAAAATAAAGAAGCTATTAATATTTCTATAGAAGATAGAGTTAATCTTTGCCTTAAACATTTAAAATATTTGCAGGACTTGAAATCTGAGCATATAGCTTGTTTGGAAATTAGAAATCATATAGCTTGGTATTTTAAAGGTATTTCTGGTAGCAATGTATTAAAAAATAAAATCTATCAATGTAATAATATTCATGATATAATCAAAATATTGAATGAGTTTAAGGAGGTTAATACTGGTGCCAAGGAAAAAGAAAATTGAAGAAGTAGAAGAAGTTAAAGAAGAAAAACCTGAATTAAAAGAGTTTAAAGTAACTGATTCTATAGAAGCATTTAATAAGAAAAGTGTGGAGAAACGAAAACGTAAGGCCGTTTTCATCGAAAGATTTTTGGCCTTTTTTATAGATACATTAATTATTAGTTTTGCTTGTTCTATAATTGCTGTTCCATTTGTTAATACTAATCATTTAGCGGAATTACAGGATGAGAAAGAAAAAATATCAAGAGATGTAACTGAATTATCTACTAGTACAAAAGATACTAAAGAATTAATTACCAAGATGAAAAATAAAATGCAAGAACTTGGTGAGTTATCTTTTGAAATTAGTAGAACGGAAGGTGCTGTTTCATTAATAATTATAATTGCAGAATTATTATATTTTGTTGTTTACCAATTAATTAGAGATGGTCAAACTCTTGGAAAAAAATTATTAAAAATAAGAGTAAAGTCTACTATTGATGATAAGCTAACTTCTAACCAATTATTATTTAGATCTTTAATTATTAATAGTATTTTATTTAATATTATTGAATTTGCATTTATGGTATTCTCAAATAAATATGTTTATTGGCCATCTATTGTTATATTTAATTTTGTTCAAAATTTAATTCTAATGATTTGTGGACTAATGGTAATGTTTAGACAAGATGGTAGAGGATTACATGATGTTATTTGTAAGACTGAGGTAATTAAAGAATAATGAAGTATTTTATAGGAGTATTACCAATATTAATATTCTTAATAATATTTATATTTTTAGATTGTAAAAGTATTAAAAAGAATAAAGTTTTAGATTATATATTTTTGTTTATTCTAGGGTGTCTTGCTTGTTATATTACAAATAAGATTGAGAATAAAGTAGGTGGATATTTTCCTAGAATGATTAATATGACATGGTGGATGGTATGTATTTATGCTGTTTTTGGTGTTAGTTTATTTGAAGAAGGTTTTAAATGGTTTTTTACAATCATTATGAGTTTTAAAGAAAAATTAAGTAAAATTAATCTTATTACATATAGTGTAATTTGTTCATTAGGATTTGCTTTTTTTGAAAGTATTGTTTATTATATAGCATATTCAGATGTTAATGGGGCTTTGGGCCGAATGTTTTCATCTGTTCCTAGTCATGTTTGTTTTGCAGTTATTATGGGATTATTATTGTGGTATTGTTATAATAGTAAGGGTATAAAGAAAATACTATTATTGATATTATCTTGTTTAATTCCAATATTTGTACATGCATTATATAATGTGTTTTTATATAAGGGAATAGCTAGTTTATATATTTATAATCTTATAGTATTAGTTATTCTTGAATTAAGTTGTATTATAATAGTTTTTAAAAGTATGAAGGAGTGATATTATGGAACGTGAGTTTAGTGAACAAGAATTAGTTAGAAGAGAGAAACTTACTAAATTTAATGAACTAGGAATAGATCCTTTTGGACAAAGATTTGATAGAGATAGTTTTGCTGCTGATATAAAAGAAAAATATAAAGATGTAGCAAATGAAGAATTTGAAAAGATGGATGATACTGCTACTGTAGCTGGTAGAATTATGTTTATTAGAAAGATGGGAAAAGCTTCATTCTTTACTATTAAAGATAAAACTGGACCTATTCAAATATATATTTCTATCAATGATGTAGGAGAAGATACATATACTCTATTTAAGAGTGCAGATATTGGTGATATAGTTGGTATTCATGGAAAAATTATGAAGACTAAAACTGGTGAAGTTACTATTAAATGTTTAGAATATACTCATTTATGTAAGGCTTTAAAACCTTTACCAGAAAAATTCCATGGTTTAACTGATAAAGAAGAAAGATATAGAAGACGTTATGTTGATTTAATAATGAATGATGATGCTAAAAGAGTTGCTTTCTTAAGACCAAAGATTATTCGTTGTATTCAAAATTATATGGATAATCAAGGCTTTACTGAAGTTGAGACTCCAGTATTATCAACTCTTCTTACAGGAGCTAGTGCTAGACCATTTGTTACTCATCATAATGCTCAAGACTTAGATATGTATTTAAGAATTGCATTAGAGCTTCATCTAAAAAGACTTTTAGTTGGTGGTATGGAAGCTGTTTATGAAATTGGAAGAGTATTTAGAAATGAAGGTATGGATTTAAAACATAATCCAGAATTTACTTTAATGGAAGCTTATCTTGCCTTTAGCAATCTTGAAGGAATGATGGATCTTACTGAAGGTATGTTTACTAAGATTGCTGAAGAAGTAATTGGAAAGACTACTTATAATTGGAATGGACATGAAATTTCATTAAAGGGTCCATGGAAGAGAGTTAGTATGACTGATGCTATTAAAGAAAAAACTGGTATTGATTTCAAGGCTATTGATTCATTAGATGAATGTTTAAAGTTAGCTGAGGAACATGGTATTGAATTAGAAGAACATGAAAAAGCTTATGGTCATATAATTAATAAATTCTTTGAGAAATATGTTGAGGAGACTTTGATTCAACCAACATTCTTATATGGACATCCAATTGAGATTTCTCCATTAACAAAGAAAAATCCAGAAGATCCAAGATTTGTTGATAGATTTGAATTATTCATTGATGGAAAAGAATTTGCTAATGCATATACTGAGTTAAATGATCCAATTGATCAATTAGAAAGATTTGAAGCTCAAGAAGCTGAAAAGAATTTAGGAAATGAAGAAGCAAATGATATTGATATGGACTTTGTTGAAGCATTAGAATATGGTATGCCTCCTGCTGGTGGTATTGGATATGGAATAGATCGTTTAGTAATGTTCTTTACTGAACAAGAATCAATTAGGGATGTTATACTATTCCCATTAATGAAGCCAATTGATAAAGATTAAGAGATTCAATTAAATAAATTGAATCTTTTTTTTGAAAAAAATATGAAAAATTAGTGTAAAGACTTGTAAAGTTTTTTTTATCTCGTTATAATTAATATGGGAGGTTAATTATGAAAAAACATAGTGTAATCAAAGTCGTTCTTATCACTATCTTAGTAATGTTATTACTTACTTGGGTTTTTCCATCTGCTGTTTTCTCAAGTGCTTATACTGATCAAGGACGCATGCAAATGGGACTATTTGATTTATTCAATTATCCATTAACAGCTTTGTCTTATTTTGGATATATTGCATTATTTGTAGTTCTTATTGGTGGTTTTTATGGAATTTTATATAAAATTCCTGCTTATCGTACATTCTTAGATAGAATTGTTGCGAAATTTGTTGGAAAGGAAAAATTTGTTGTATCAGTAATGATTATTTTATTAGCAGCATTAACTTCAGTTTGTGGATTACAAATTGGAATGTTTGTGTTCTTCCCATTCTTAGCTGCAATCATCTTATTAATGGGATATGATAAGATTACTGTTGCTTTAACATTAGTTGGAGGAACTGCTGTTGGTCTAGCTGGTACTACTTATGCATATGCTAATATTTCTGGTTTAATAGAAAACTTATCATTAACTAATACTTATCAACTTGGTGTTAGAGTAATTATCTTATTAGCTGGTATTGTTATTGTTATATTCAATACAATTTTACATATGAATAAAGTTGGCAAGAAAGATATGAAGGTAGAGAAAGTTACAGTTAAAAAAGCAGAAGTAAAAGAAGAAGTGGTAGAAGTAAAAGCAGAAGCAGAAGAAAAGAAAACTACTGCTAAAAAGACTACTACTAAAAAGAGTACTACTAAGAAAGGTACTACTAAGAAGAGTACTACTAAGAAGAGTACATCTAAAACTGGAACTAAAAAATCTACTAGAGGAAAGAGTGCTAATAAAGCTGCTTTAAAAGATGAAGATATCATTGTTGTAAAAGCAGATGAAAGTACAAAAGATGAAGGATTAGTTCCTACTATCGTTAATTCAACTCATAAGATTTGGCCTTTAGTTTGTGGATTTATCTTACTATTCTTAATTGTTGTTCTAGCATTTATGCCTTGGGATGATAATGGATGGAAAATTAAATTCTTCTCTAAAGCTACTGAAGCTGTAGTTGGATTCAAAGTATTTGGATTTGAAATATTTGGAAAATTACTTGGAGGAATTAATAGTTTTGGTGGATGGAGTATAACTGATTTATATGCTGTATTAGGTGTTATAATTTTAGTTTTAGCTTTCATTTATAAGTTAAGTGTAAATGATATTTTAGAAGGATTTGCTAATGGAGCTAAAAAGGCTTTATTACCAGCTGCTGTCGTTGTATTAATTTATACTGTATTAGTATTATGTACATGGCATCCATTCCAATTATTCTTATATAAGAATATTCTTGGATTAACTAAAGAATTAAATGTATTTACTACTACTGTAGCTGCATTCTTAGCATCATTATTTAATGTAGATGCTGCTTATGTATTCCAAAGTATAGTTCCATATCATGCATCATTATTAACAGATGCATCTACTAAAGTAACTTCATTAATGGCTATTATATATCAATCTATGTATGGAGCTTCTGTATTAGTGTTACCTACAAGTGTAATCTTAATGCCAGTACTTGCTTGGTTAGGTGTTGGTTATAAAGAATGGTTAGGTAAAGTATGGAAACTATTCATTGAGTTATTTGCTATATTATTAATTATATCCATAATTTTAGCAATAATTTAATAATAAAAAGAGACTTATGTGTCTCTTTTTTTTGTTTTGTGGTATACTACTAGCAGGTGGTGATAGAATGAAATTATACAATACATTGAGTAGGCAAGTAGAAGAATTTAAGCCTCATGAAGAAGGAAAGGTTAAATTTTATACTTGTGGACCTACAGTATATCATTATGCTCATATTGGTAATATTAGAAACTATATTGGGCATGATATTTTGGATAAGACATTAAGATATTTAGGCTATGAGGTTACTCGATGTATGAATATCACTGATGTTGGTCATTTAACTAGTGATTCTGATTCTGGAGAAGATAAGATGAGTCTTGCTAGTAAGAGAGAGCATAAGAGTGCTATGGAAATTGCTGATTTCTATACTAAAGCATTTTTTGATGATTTTTTAAAAGTTAACTGTAAGAAGCCAGAAATTGTTAGTCCAGCTACTTCTAATATTGATATGTATATTAAAATGATAGAGAAATTAATAGCTGAAGAATATGCTTATATTTCTGGTGGTAATGTTTATTTTGATATTAGTAAGCTAGATGACTATTATGTATTAACAAATCATCAAGAAGATCAAATGGTAGTAGGAGCAAGAGAAGGTGTAGAAGAAGACGATAATAAACGTAATCAAGCAGACTTTGCTTTATGGTTTACTACTAGTAAATTTGAGAATCATGAATTATTATGGGATTCTCCTTGGGGTAAGGGATATCCTGGTTGGCATATAGAATGCTCAGGTATTTCTATTAAGTATCTTGGAGAATACTTAGATATACATGGTGGTGGAGTTGATAATATTTTTCCACATCATACTAATGAGATTGCTCAAAGTGAAGCATATTTGGGACATCCTTGGTGTCATTATTGGTTCCATAATGAACATTTACTTGATGAGTCTGGTAAAATGAGTAAATCTAAAGGTGGTATTCTTACCGTTTCAGTATTAGAAGAAAAGGGATATGATCCTTTAGCATTTAGATTTATGTGTTTAGGATCTCATTATCGTAGACAATTAGTCTTTTCATATGATGCTTTAGATCAAGCACAAAAGACTTTAAATAAACTTAGAAACAAAGTTAATAATATAGTAGTAGAGGGAGAAGTAGACTCTGCTAAGTTTGATTTATATAATGCTAAGTTTGTTCAAGAACTTGAAAATGATTTAAATACTGCTAATAGTTTATCAGTACTATATGAAGTATTAAAAGACAAAGAATTAAATGGTGCTACTAAGTTAGAGTTAATTAAAAGTTTTGATAAAGTATTTGATTTAAATTTAGTTAAAGAAGCAAATAGTGTTGATAGCGACTTAGAATCTTATATTTTAGAAAAAATAGAGGAGAGAAAAGAAGCAAAAGCTAATAAAGATTATGCTCTAGCAGATTCTATACGTGATGAGTTGGTAGCTAAAGGTATTAAGTTAATTGATACTAAAGATGGTACTACATATGAGTTAATATAAGAATTAGTTTTTCTAATTCTTTTTTTATGTTATAATATGCTTGGTGATTTTATGACTACTAAAGAAATTAATGTTTTAGTACTTGCTTATGTAGGAGATGCTATATATGAAGAATATATTCGTAAATATTTAGTTAGTACTGGTATTAGTAATGTTAATGATTTACAAAAGATGAGTATTAAATATGTAAGTGCTAATGGGCAAGCTAAGTATTTAACTGAGATGATTGAAAATGATTTTTTGACAGAAGAGGAAATTAGTATCTTTAAAAGAGCAAGAAATTATAAAACTACATCTCATCCTAAGAGTTGTGATATTATTACATATAAATATGCAACTGGATTAGAAGCAGTTATTGGTTATCTAGAGTTAGAAAATAATAGAGAAAGGATTAATGAAATAATTAATTTCATTATTAATAGATAGTATGTTAGTTTATGGAAGAAATGTATCTCGTGATTTGTTAAAAAAGAAAAAAAAGATTAAAAAAGTAATTTTACAGGATAATTTTGATGACAAAGATTTAATTTCTCTTATAGAAAAGAATGGATTAGTACCACAATATAAGTCAAAAAGAGAAATTGATCGTTTGGCAAATGGAGTACATCAAGGTATAATTCTAGATATTCCGGATTATCAATATAAATCATTAGATGAAGTTGTTTCTAATAGTAGTTTTTTAGTTATATTAGATCATTTAGAAGATCCACATAATTTAGGAGCTATTATTAGAACTTGCGAAGCAGCAGGGGTAGATGGAATAATACTTCCAAAAGATAGGCAAGTGCAAATCAATAGTACTGTTATGAAAACTAGTGTTGGTACACTTGATAATGTTAATATTGCTAGTGTGGTTAACATTAGTAACACAATAGATAGATTGAAAGATGAGGGGTTTTGGATAGTTGGAACAGCATTAGAGAATAGTGTTGATTATAGAGAAATCGACTATTCTGGGAAAATTGCGCTTATAATTGGAAATGAAGGGTCAGGAATGACAAATTTGGTTACTAAAAAGTGTGATTTCATTGCAAAAATTCCAATGTATGGCACTACAAATAGTTTAAATGCTAGTGTAGCAGCTGGTATTATGATTTATGAGGTAATCCGTAATAGAAAGTAGGTATTATGGATTATAAAAATATAAATGATTATGAAACTATTTATATGATAAGAGAACACAATGATTATTATTTAGATATTTTATTAAAGAAGTATATGCCTTTAATAAAAAGTACTGCTCATAATTTTCATGAAAGATTTAGTTTTTTGCATACCGATTATAATGAGTTAGTTGAAGAAGGCAGTTTATCATTTTATAAAGCAGTTGAATCATATAATGATAATCATGATGTTAAATTTGCTACATATTTAAAGAGTGTTCTTGATAAAAGATATGTTTCTTATTTTCGAACTTTAGGAGCTAGAAAAAATTGTATTGAATATTTAGATATTGATAGTATTTCTTTAGATATTAAATATAGTTGTAATTATGTTGAAGAGGAAATGAACTTAAAAGAGTTATATGATAAATGTTTGAAGATAAAAGGAAATTTAGGTTTAATAGATAGTTGTATTTTTGAATTGACTTATAATGGATTTAAGCCTTTGGAAATTTCCAAGCTATTAGATATGTCTATAAACAATATAAGATCTAGACAATATAGGATACGTAAAAAATTAAAAGAGATAACTTTATAAGTTGTCTTTTTTTTATAATTATTATAAAATTATAATAGGTGGTAGTATATGGACGATATGAGAGAAGGATTGTCTACTACTTTGTATGATTGGGTAGGACAGGATACAGAGTATGGGACTAAGAGTGAAGAACAATTAAAAGAAGTATTTATAAATCTTGATAAAGCTTTGAAGTATATTCATAATCATGGATATTATATTGTTAGTTTTGACCCAAGAGAGATTGAGCTATTAGATGGGGAAGTCAATCAAGTTAAGTTTAATAAAATTATGCCACTACCTGTTGCTTATAATGAGAGCAATGAGAAGAAAAAAGAAGATATATTTTTATCAGCATGTTTACAAATTGGTCTATATACACATACATTAAATTATTTAAACGTTGATTTTTTAAAAGATAATTTTGATGCTTTTGCTTCTAATATGCCAGCTGATGATGTTCCATATTATCGTGGTGTTATTGAAAGAGGAGCTTCTGTTTATTTATGTGAATTTTTAAATGAGAAAAGTGTTAGAGATCTAAAGAAATTAGAACAGGAATTAGGAGAAGAAGCAGATGTTTCTCAAGTTATTAATCCTGATAGTATAGATGATACTAATGAAGATATTAATAATAGAATATATAAACAAATAAGTGGATTAAGAGAAAGTGCTTTTATTAGTTACTTTACTTATCCAATTATTGTATTTGTTATTGCAATGATATTTTTTGTTATTTGTATGATTGTATTAAATAGTTAAATTTGTTGACATTTCTAAGGGTTTGTGCTATTTTAATGGTGTAAGCACTTGGAAGTGTTTTTATTTTGAAAAAAAATAGGGAATAGGTGAAGCAAATGGCTGAAGTTAGAAAGAAACAAACAGTAAAGAAATACAACATTGATGAAATGATTGAAGAACAAGACAAGAAGAAAAAGAAAAAAGAAGTGAAAAAGAAAGAAACTAAGAAAGAAACAAAAAAAGAAGTAAAGAAAGAAAAAAAAGGTCTTTGGACTAAATTTATGACTTTCTGTCATGGAGTTAAGTCAGAATTCCAAAAAGTACATTGGCCTAATAAAGAGAATATGGTTAAATATTCTATTGCAGTTATTATATTTATTATCTTTTGTGCTTTATTTTTCTATTTAATAGATATTATTTTTGCAGCAGTGCAAACATTATTTTAGAATGGGGTGAGTTAAGTGGAGAAGCAATGGTATGTAGTTAATACTTATTCTGGACATGAGAATAAAGTTAAAGAAAAATTAGAAATGCGTGCTGAATCTATGGATATGCAAGATTATATTTATCGTGTAGTTATTCCAGAAGAGAAGGTAGTAGAAGTAAAAGATGGTGTAACTAAGGAAAAAGTTAAGAAGATGTTTCCTGGATACATTTTAGTTGAAATGGTAATGACAGATGAAGCTTGGTATATTGTTCGTAATACACCAGGTGTTACTGGATTTATTGGATCAAGTGGTAAGGGTGCTAAACCTACACCATTACAACCATACGAAGTAGATAAAATTCTTGGTGGTATGGGTATTAGTAGAATTGATGTTGATACTGAGTTAGCTGAAGGTAGCAAGGTTAAAATTATTGCTGGACCATTCCAAGGAATGTTTGGAAAAGTTGATTCAGTTGATTTACCTAATCAAAAAGTTATGTTATTAGTAGATTTATTTGGACAAGAAACTTCAGTTGAAGTTGAGTTAAATCAAATTGAAAATGCTTAAAAAGCTTGCAATATCAAGGATGTTGTGTTATTATTTAAGAGCTATATTTAATTAAATATAGATTTAGTGGGAAGCATGGTTTGCATTTTAAAGCGGTAATCAAGCTATTTGGACCACTCGCGAAAACTTATATAGGAGGTGTTTTTCGTGGCAAAGGAAGCAGTAAAGAAAATTAAATTACAAATTCCAGCAGGAAAAGCTACACCAGCTCCACCAGTTGGTACTGTATTAGGACCTGCAGGAATTAACTTACAAGATTTCTGTACAAAGTACAATGATGCTACTAGAGATAAGATGGGAGACATCTTACCAGTTGAAATCAGTGTATATGAAGATAGAAGTTTTGATTTCGTTATCAAAACTCCACCAACAGCTTTCTTATTAAAGAAATATGCAAAAGTTAATAAAGGATCAGTTAATGGTTCTAAGCAAGTAGTTGCTACTATTTCACAAGCTCAATTAAAAGAGATTGCTGAAATTAAATTACCTGATTTAAATGCATATGATGTAGAAAGCGCTATGAAAATAGTTGCAGGAACTGCAAAAAACATGGGAATTGCTATTGAAGGACAAGAGTAATTCTTGTAAATAACCATTTAGGAATTACCTAGTGGAAGGAAAAATCCGCTTGACCACATAAGGAGGAAATAAAATGAGAAAAAGAGGAAAGAAATATACTGAAGCTCTTTCAAAAGTTGAAAAAGGTAAAGTATATCCAGTAGAAGAAGCTATTAAGTTAGTTAAAGAAACTTCTGTCAGTTCTTTTGATGGATCAGTTGAAGTTGCTATGAGATTAAATCTTGATACTAAAAAAGCTGATCAACAATTAAGAGGTGCAATCGTACTTCCAAAAGGAACTGGTAAAACTAAAAAGGTTTTAGTTATTGCTAGAGGACCTAAGGCTACTGAAGCTAAAGAAGCAGGAGCTGATTATGTTGGAGATACAGATATGTTAGAAAAAATCGAAAAAGAAAATTGGTTCGATTTTGATACATTAATTGCTACTCCAGATATGATGCCTTTACTTGGTAAATTAGGTAGAGTATTAGGACCAAAAGGTTTAATGCCAAACCCAAAAACAGGAACAGTTACTTTAGATGTTGCTAAAGCAGTAGAAGAAGTAAAAGCTGGACGTGTTGAATATAGAACTGATAGTTTCGGAAATGTTCATGGAGTTATTGGAAAAGTATCTTTTAAGGAAGAAGATTTAAAAGAGAATTTAGAAGCATTTGTTGCGCAAATTCTTCGTGTTAAACCTTCAACTGTAAAAGGTGAATATGTTAAGAATATTTCAATTACATCTACTATGGGTCCTGGAATTAAAGTTGAAAATAGTTTTGACAAATAGGATATAGTAGTATATAATAAAGACAATTTACAGGTGCCATAGACAGTAGGTAAAAAAGTAAATCCTACCGAGGAACTTAAATCTTAGTTTTTAAAGTTCTTTGCGTCTATGTAAAGAACTTTTTATATGGCATCCCACAAATTAAAATATGAGGAGGTGTATTATGGCAAGTGAGAAAATCTTAGCTCAAAAGCAAGAGGTTATTGATGAAATCAAAGATCGTGTACAAGCTGCTAACACTATTGTATTATTTGATTATCGTGGTATTACTGATAGTGAATCTAAAGAACTTCGTATAAAGTTAAGAGAATCTAATTCAGATTACAAGGTATACAAAAATACTTTAATGGCTCGAGCTTTCAATGATTTAGGAATTGATCTTAATGAATCATTAAACGGACCAAGTGCTTTTGCTTATGGTGAAGATCAAGTAGCACCAATTAAGGTTTTATCTGATTTCGCTAAAGAACACCCAGCATTAGTTTTAAAAGTAGGGATAATTGATGGAGAAAAAGCAGATCAAGCTAAGTTAGCAGAATATGCTACATTACCTTCAAGAGAAGGACTACTTACAATGCTTGCTGGTGGTATGATGGCTATACCAAAAGATTTAGCTATCGCTTTAGACTTATATAGTCAACAAAAAGAAGAAAATTAATAAAAATATAAATATAGGAGGAATTTAAAATGGCAAAAATTACAAAAGAAGATTTTATCAGTAGTTTAAAAGAAATGAATTTATTAGAAATTAAAGAATTAGTAGATGCAATGAAAGAAGAATTTGGTGTTGATCCAAGTGCTGTAGCTGTTGCTGCACCAGCTGCTGGTGGAGCTGCTGCTGATGCTGCACCTTCAACTGTTACAGTATCTATCGCTGATGCTGGAGCTGCTAAAGTTGCTGTTATCAAAGTTGTTAAAGAAATTACTGGTTTAGGATTAAAAGAATCTAAAGATATCGTTGATGCAAACGGTGTTGTTAAAGAAAATATCCCAACTGCTGAAGCTGATGAAATCAAAGCTAAGCTTGAAGAAGCTGGAGCTACTGTAGAAGTTAAGTAATGTTAACTTCTTTTTTTTTACATTGACAATAACTATTATATTGTTTATAATTAAATTAACTTATAGTATTGAGATGTTATGTCCTACTGGGCCATAAGTTCTCACGGTGAGCCACGTCAATTCTATAAGACAAATTACATCATAGGAACAAAGAAGGAAAACTTTAAAGCGGTAAATGGCTGATGACGTATTGATTGCGTATATCTGGGTCGCGACCAGATAATTAGCTCCCTGAAAAAACCAATGGTACTTTTTGATTTATCAGATCGTTAGTGCTATAAAAAATAGTGTCCCATTAGGGCAAAATAAGGTAGTTTCTTATTTTAATATTTTTTGATGTACATGTGAAATCAACATATGTATATTTTTTTTTGCCTAAATATTGACTTTATCTTTTTTTAATATTATACTTATGACATATCCTAGAATACGGAGAGTTGTATGTCGGTGTATTTTTATATCTATGTATTGCTTAACGTTTTTAATTGATTGTTAAGATAAATTAATTATATTTATTGTATATCACTCTATCTATAATGAAGTTATTGAAATAATTAATTAATGTTATTTTTGGGGGAAGCGAAAGCTTTTAAAAGTAATATTTATCGCGACTAGGATAATGTAATTTGAAGAGAAAGCAAACTCTTTCTGACGTGCGCGTGATTACAAGGTCTGATAGCTAAGTTTTTACGCTAAAAAACTCGGCCACTTTATGTGG
>OCVV011342288.1_pt1 | contig 19116 bp, 14 predicted proteins | sample 1539721 | NCBI WGS metagenome assembly OCVV01 (sample SAMN02144230, study PRJEB22623) | gut metagenome | biome: sheep rumen | host: Ovis aries | place: New Zealand
CGGATACATTATGATGGCGGCATCTCCCCGCCCCCTGGATGTGCTGATGAGGGAGCAGTATGATTTCCTGTATTCCCTGCTTCCGGAAATCACGGAAGAGCAGCAGGCGGAAAAGGATGCGCTGTTCGCTGAACTGGATCGGCTGCAGGACCTGGATTCCCTTGGGGAAGAGGATACCGTTGCCGGCGTTTATGCCTCCTATTGGAAGTGGCTGGCCGCATATGACATCCTGCAGGCGGCGGAGGAGATCACAGAACCGGTCCTGCTGCTGCAGGGGGAGGAAGATTACCAGGTGACGATGACGGATTTCGCCATTTGGCAGGAAACCTTCGGGAAAAAGGATAACTGGCAGATGATTTCCTATCCGGGACTGACGCATCTGTTCATGCCCGGCCGGAAGGGTGAAGGCTCGGCTGCCTATGCCCGGGAGGCCAAGGTGGATGAACAGGTCATTCAGGATATCGCCGGGTTCATTCTGGCAGAATAACCAATGGGGCCTGTGTTTACGGACCGGGAATATCAGGTATATTCCCTGATGATCGCGGGCTGCAAAAACGCGAAAATTGCCTCCATCCTGAATATCTCAGAGAGAACCGTCAGGTATTATTGCGGACTGATTTACCAGAAGCTGGGTGTTTCCACCCGGGCGGAAGCCCTGAACAAATCTGCAGAATTGGGGGATATCTAATGAAAAAAATCATGGCCGTTATTTTCACCCTTGGACTCCTGCTTCTATGTGCCGGCGCTATGGCCGAAGCAGATACGACGCTGCTTGTCTATATGTGCGGGTCGGATTTGCAAAGCGATGCCTGCGAGGATATCTACGAAATGGGCATCGCGGAAAACGGCGAGAACGTGAATATCGTCGTTTTGGCAGGCGGGGCGGAAAACTGGGATTTTGAGGAAATCGAAGGGAACACCCGCAACCTGATCGAAATCCGGGACGGAGCCTTTGAGTCCATTACGGATTGGGGCTGGGCATCCATGAGCAGCGAGGAGTGTCTCCTGGAATTTTTGGAATACGGAATTAAAAACTATCCGGCCCAAAGAACCGGAGTCATCCTGTGGGATCACGGCGCGGGTTCTGAAGCCGGCATGTGCTTTGACAGCACAACCGAGGAGGAAGACGGGCTCACCCTGCGGGAAATCAATCAGGCGCTGCAGGACCTGAAAGGCAGGGTTGGCGGCTTCCATTTCGATTTCTTCGGCTGTGACGCCTGCATGATGGCGACCTACGAGATGGCCGCCCTGCTGTCCAACTATGATATCGACTACTTTGTGGCCAGCGAAGAACTGGAGCCGGGCACGGGCTGGCATTACACGCCCTGGGTGGAAGCCCTGAACCAGAATCCGGACCTGTCCACGGAGCAGCTTTGCCGCCTGATTGCGGACAGCTATATGGAGGCCGGAAAGAAAGAGAATCCTGACGATTACTTAACCATGAGCGTCATCAACGTCAAAAAAATGGCCCCGCTGCGGGAGGCAATGGAAAATCTTGGCCTGACCCTGCAGGGCGAGCTGATGGGAGGCGGCGAAGCGGAAATCAGGCGCGGACGCAGCCGGATGTATACCTTCGGCTCCTTTGTGGACGGCAGCTGGGACATGGTTGACCTGGGAGCCATGCTGGACACCTATTCCCATTTCAACCAGGCCGAAGCCGCCAAAGCGCGGCAGGCCCTGACAGACGCGGTGCTGGTCAGCCAGCATACGGAGAATCTGGGTTCCTGCTCCGGCCTGTCCGTTCTGATTCCGCACGATACGAAGAACGAGTTTGAAAGCTACGCGGAGGGCGCGGATCTGTCTTTCTGTATTCCCAACTGGATTGGCTTTGTCAAAGCCTATGCCGGGCAGCTGACGGGGGGAAGCTACAGCTTTGCGCAAACCACGCCGCAGAACATCACCGGCTCGGGCTTCCTCTCGGACGTGGCTTCCGCCTACAGCAGCCAGCAGGGCGGGCTGAGCTGGAACGATGCGTCGGGAACCTACGAGGAAAGCGAACCCGCGGCCATTCCTGTTTCCGCCTCGGAAGGAGATTACGCCTTCTCGGCCAGCCTTTCTCCGGAAGATCTGCAGTATCTGGATTATGTAGAGGGCATGGTCATGATGGACATCACCGACGAGGAATCCTCCGGCTATGTGGACCTGGGCCTGATGCAGAATAACGTTATCGACTGGAATAAGGGAACCGTTTACAGCACGTTTGACGGAACCTGGCCGGTCTTTGGGGATCAGCTGGTGCCGCTGTACGATCAGATCGTGAACGCATACGGCAGAAGAAGTCTGATTCCCGTGAAGCTGAACGGAGAATATACCTACCTGGTGGTGGAATTCAGGGCCGGAAGCAAGGAAGGGCGGATTCTCGGGGCCAACGCGGGCTATGATGAAAGCGGTCTGCCGATTCGCCATACGACCCAATTAAAGGAAGGGGACGTCATCATTCCTGTTTACACCATGTTTGTGGACGCGGAAGACGGCGAAGAAATGGAGGAAAGCGAGTTTGACGGAGACCAGATCCTCTGGCAAGAGGGAATGACCGTCACCTATATGGACCTGAGCGATGACAGCGGCGAGGAAGAGCCGGTGACCATGATGTTCTGCTTTGTGCTGAACGACGTGTTCGGCGGATACGATATGATGGATCCGATTTCCTTTGATCTGTGATCCTCCGACAGGGACGCCGCGCTGGAGCCCGCTGCCTGAGTTCACTCCCCTGCCCAGCATTCATTCCGGGCGCTGCCGTCCCGGTATGTCTCCTCATACGGCTCCGGCCGTTCCTCTTCCGGGTCCGGGATGTCGTCCGTCCATTCTGTTGCTTTTCTTTCTGTCTTCGGATCAGTCATTTGGATTCATTCCTTTCATTGAAGCATTTTCCCGTGTCCCTTATCCTTGCCTCACCATTCATGACTCCAGATAAGTAATGTTCCTTCCGGCAGGATGGAACCCAGCTTCTCTTCCAGCTGGGCGCTGTACTGCCGGTATTCTTCTGCCTGCCGTTGCAGATCGAGATGCTTTTCCCCCACCAGTTCCGGCCTGGAAAACAGGTTTTTGTACTGGTACGGGTCCTTGGATCTTATCTCCCGGATCTCCCATTCCAGCTCCCGGATCTTCTCCTCCACATCCGGGATATCCGGATGGGTCCGCTTCCTGATGCCGGGGTGCAGCGGCTTCACCGCCTCCAGGTCTTCCCCGCCGGCTTCGGCCGCATCCATGGCGTTCCTCCAGGTCTTTTGCATGGCGTGCAGGTGGCCGATCAGCTCCTGCGTCTCCTGCTGCACATGCTGCTGCAGCGCTTCTCCGTCCGGCTCCAGGCCCCGGTCCAGGTATATCCGGCAGCATTCGATGGCCTTCACCTTCCGGGCGCATTCGATCTCCAGGCGGAAGATTTCCAGCACTTCCTTTCCAAACTCCCGGGTATGCTCCTGCTCAAGCCGGAAGCATTCCCTTTCCAGGCCCTCCTTCAGCAGGAGCAGCTGTTCATATCTGTCCAGCGCCGCATCCCTCGCGCGGCTCAGTTCGCTCATGCCTTTTTCTCCCCTGCCTGCCTCTCGCGGCAGGCTTTCTTTACTGTTCGTATACGGCAAAGGACCAGTTTTTTCCTGCCTGCAGGAACAGGATTTGTTTCCGCCGGAGCGGACAATTCCCCTTCTAAAAAAAGTAATTATATGGTAGAATGTGGAAAGCAAGTAATATCTGAACAGGATAATAGAACGAAATGCCGGAGGCCCGGGAGTCCATCCCGGTTTTCCAGCCGGAGGAACTGAACGATGAAACAGGGACTGATTTACGGCATGGTATACGGCGGGGCCGCGCTGATGGTATGGAATATCATCTGCTTTATCCGCTACGAGCGGTTCCTGCAGGAGCAGAAAACCTGGAAGCGCAGCAGCTGGCTGCTGAAGGTGCCGATTGTGCTGCTGCTTCTGTTCCTGGCAGGCTACGTGCTGGTCGGTGTGGTCGGGGAGCCGGACCTGATTGTAGCGGGAATCCTGCTCGGGGGCAGCGTTTTTGTCTTCATCATCTATCAGCTGCTGAACCGGATCACCCAGCAGATCATCGAAGGGGAAAGAACGGAGGCGGAACTTTCCGCCAAAGAGGAAAGCAGCCGGATGAAAACCCGGTTCCTGGCAACGATGAGCCATGAGCTGAAAACGCCGATGAACGTGATCCTGGGGCTGGATTCCCTGGCCCTCCGGAATCCGGACCTGCTGCCGGAAACCCGGGAACAGCTGAAGAAAATTGACCTGAGCGCCCGTCACCTCCTGGGCCTGATCCGGAATATGCTGGAGATGAACGAACTGGAAAACGGCCAGACGGCCCTGAAAAACGAAGAATTTTCCCTGTCGGAAGCGCTGGACCAGGTCAACGCGATTGTTGCCACCCTGTGCGACGCGAAAGGCCTGCATTATGAACTGTCGCTTCCGAAGACGAAGGATTACCTGTTCTGCGGGGATGTGATCAAGCTGAAGGAGTCCCTGCTGAGCGTCCTGAGCAACGCGGTGAAATACACGGACTCCCCGGGAACGGTGCGCTTCTCGGCAGAGGTCGCCCCCGGCGCCGACGGGACCCGTAGCTGCACGTTTACCGTTTCGGATACGGGCATCGGGATCGATCCGGAATTTCTGCCCCGGGTGTTTGACATATTCACCCAGGAGGAAACCGGAGCCACCGCCCGCTACGGAGGAAGCGGCCTGAGCCTGGCGGTAACAAAGGGAATTGTGGAGCTGATGGGAGGAACCATCCGGGTCCAGAGCCAGAAAAACGTGGGAACCGTTTTCACCCTGACCCTCCCCATGCAGTGTGTCCGTGAAACCAGCCGGGAAAGGCAGGAGGAAACGGAGAAGGTTACGCTGGAAGGAAAGCGCGTCCTGATCGTGGAGGACCTGCCGGAGAACGCGGAAATCGTGGCGGACCTGCTGGAGCTGGAGGAGGTTGAAACCGAACGGGCTGAAAACGGGCAGGTAGCCGTGGAAATGATGGAAAAGTCCCCGGAAGGCTATTACGATGCCATCCTGATGGATCTGCGGATGCCGGTGATGGACGGGCTGGAGGCCACCAGGCGGATCCGCGCCCTGAAGCGGAAGGACGCCCGGACGGTGCCGATTATCGCGCTGACCGCCAATTCCTTTGAGGCGGATGTAAAGGCGTCCCTCAGCGCCGGAATGGATGCGCACCTGGCGAAGCCCGCGGATGCGGAAATGCTTTACGATACGCTGAAGGAGCATATCCGTCCGGCAGCGCAGGGGGCCCGGGCAGAGGAGGTGGAACGGGCATGATCCGGTCGGGACGTATTGAACGGACGAAAACCGTGCTGGTGGTGGATGACCAGGAAATCAACCGGGACGCGCTGGAGGCGATCCTGGCGGATCAGTATGAAATCCTTTTCGCGGAGAACGGACAGGAAGCCCTGGACATAATAAAGGCGCACAGGGAGGAGCTGTCCGTCATCATGCTGGACCTGATGATGCCCGTGATGAACGGCTTCGAGGTGCTGCAGAAGGTCCAGGAGGACGAGGAGCTTCGGAAAATCCCCGTCATCGTGCTGACCGCGGAGCGGGAGGCGGAGCTGCAGGCGCTGCAGGCCGGAGCCGCGGACTTTATTACCAAGCCCTTTGATGAGATTGAGGTCATCCTGGCCCGGGTAGGCCGGATTATCGAAATGAGCGAGGGCCGGAAGCTGATCTCCGCCGCGGAGCGGGACGAGCTCTCCGGCCTGTACAACAGGAATTTCTATATCGAGTATGTCAACCGCCTTTTCCGGTATCATTCAGAGCTCAGGCTGGACGCTGTCGCGCTGAATATCGAGCAGTTTCGCTCCATCAACGCGCTCCACGGCCGGGAGTTCGGAGATGAGGTGCTGCGGACCCTCGGGGCGGAAATCCGTTCCTTCCTGTCGGAAACGGAAGGGATCGCGGGAAGGATCGACGCGGACCGGTTTGGCATCTTCTGCAGCCGGCAGAAGGATTATCCGGAGCTGCTGAAGCGCTTCCAGCAGGCGCTGGAAACGGTTTTCCCGGATGTAAACATCCACCTGCGGATGGGGGTCTGTCCCTGGGAAGAAGAAATCGATCCGGTAACGATGGCGGACCGGGCAAGGTCGGCCAACAGTCTGGTCCGCGGAAATTACCAGCAGCCCTTCAAAATTTTCGATGAGGAGATGCAGCACCGGGAGCTGCTGAACCAGCGCCTTCTCAACGACCTGAACCGGGCCCTGGAGGAAAAGCAGTTTATGGTCTTCTACCAGCCGAAGTACGATATCCAGTGCACTCCGCCGAAGCTGACCAGTGCGGAGGCGCTTGTCCGCTGGCGGCATCCGGAGCTCGGAATGATTTCCCCCGGCGTTTTTGTTCCGCTTTTTGAGGGAAACGGACTGATCGGCCTGATTGATAATTTTGTCTGGACCGAGGCCGCCCGGCAGGTTGCCGCGTGGCGGGACCGGTTCGGGTTCACCGTACCCGTTTCCGTCAACCTGTCCCGCAGCGACGTCTTTGATCCCCACCTGGTAACCCGGCTGGTCCGGCTGGTCCGGGAAAACGGGCTGGAATACAGCGATATCAAGGTGGAGGTCACGGAATCCGCCTATACCGACAACGCGCAGGTCGTGCTGGATGTCATCCGCAGGCTGCGGGACACCGGCTTTGAAATCGAAATGGACGACTTCGGATCCGGCTATTCCTCCCTGAACATGCTTTCCGATATGCCTATCGATGTGCTGAAGCTGGACATGAAATTCATCCGCAATATCGCGGACAGCGAAACGGACCGGCGGCTGGTGGCGCTGATGCTGGATATCGCCAGGTACCTCCGGGTCAAGGTGGTGGCGGAGGGTGTTGAAACCGCGGAGCAGATGAAAATCCTGCAGGATTTCGGATGCAACCTGGTCCAGGGCTATTATTTCTCAAAACCGGTTCCCCCCCGGGAGTTTGAACAGCTGATCCGGAAGGAAACTGAAACAGAAAGGAAGAAGGCAGAATGACGCTGCGGGAACTCTACGACAATATCGGGGAAAACTATGAACAGGCGCTCCGCGTGCTGCGGGTGGAAAAGCTGGTGGACAAGCATATCCGCAAGCTGATTCCCAACGGGCTGATCGATTCCCTCCTGGCCGCCGGGAAGGACATGGATCCTTCCAGGCTTTTCGAAACCGCCCACGCGGTGAAAGGGAACTGCGGAAATCTCGGCCTGACCCAGCTGGCCGCGGCCGCATCCGAAATCACCGAGGAATTCCGTCCGGGCAGCGGGCGGAAAAAGACGGACGCCGAGGTAGCAGCCCTGCTGGAGAAGATCTCCGCCCAGTATAAAAGGACGACGGAGGAGATCCGGAAATACGAGGCGGGGAGCCTGTAAGCAGAGGATACACTGAAGGAAGGAACAGGAATATGAACAGCCAGATAAAGCAGACCGGATCCGGCAAGGCCGTGCCGTACCTGACCGCTGTCGGCGCCTGGGCGCTGGCCTTCGGATGCAGTGTGGGCTGGGGCTCCTTTGTGATGCCGGGAAGCACCTTCCTGCCGCTGGCAGGTCCGGTGGGTTCCGCCGTCGGTCTGGGACTCGGGGCTGTCGTAATGCTGATCATTGCGGCCAATTACCACTATCTCATGAACCGGTTCCCGGACGGGGGCGGAACCTATACCTATACGAAAAAGGCCTTCGGATACGATCACGGCTTCCTGAGCGCCTGGTTCCTGATCCTGACCTATGTGGCCATCATCTGGGCCAACGCCACCGCCCTGCCGCTGATTGTCCGGACGCTGCTGGGGAATGCTTTCCAGTTCGGTTTTCATTATGAGATCGCCGGATACCATGTCTATATGGGCGAGCTGATACTGTCTGTCGGCTCGCTGATCCTGAGCGCCATGGTCTGCCTGCGGCGGAAGGCGGCTGCAAAAGCGCAGGTCCTGATGGCTGCGCTGCTGTTTGCGGGGATTGTCGTATGCTTTGCTGCGGCGGCGTCCCGGACCGGCGTGGCGGAGCCCTTCCGGCCGGCCTTCTCCGAAAAGCAGGGAGCCCTGGCCGGAACATTCACGGTGTTCGCCCTGGCTCCCTGGGCGTATGTGGGCTTTGAATCCATTTGCCATTCCGCCGGGGAAGCAAAATTCAGTCCCCGGCATAGCTTCCGTATTATGGCCAGCGCGCTGCTGGCCGCCGGGGCTGCCTATATCCTGCTGAGCCTGCTTTCGGTCCTGGCGCTGCCGGAAGGCTGCAGCACCTGGGCGGAGTATACGGACAGCCTGGAAACCCGGGAAGGCCTGGCTTCCCAGCCCGCCTTTTTCGCGGCCTTCAGCACCATGAAGGGCGCCGGAAGCGTGATCCTGGGCGTCGCCGCGCTGTGCGGCATCCTCACCGGGCTCATCGGCCATTTTATCGCCCTGAGCCGCCTGCTGTTTTCCATGGCGGAGGACGGACTCCTTCCGGGGAAGCTGGCGGAAACGGACAGCCGCCATGTGCCGCGCAGGGCAATCCTCTGCATCCTTCTTGTTTCGGTCCTGCTTCCGTTTTTCGGCCGTACCGCCATCAGCTGGATTGTGGATGTGACCACCGTCGGCGCCACCATTGCCTATGCCTTTGCCTCCGCTTCCGCCTGGAAGGAAGCCGGGAAGCAGAAAAACCGGCTGTACAGGATAACGGGCGCCCTTGGAATGGTGGTTTCGGTGCTCTTCGCGCTGGAATTCCTGATTCCGAATATCCTTTCCGTGAAAACCCTCGCAACGGAATCCTACCTGATCCTGGCCGCCTGGGGAGTCCTCGGCTTCGTTGCCTTCCGGATCCTCCTGAAAAAGGACGAAAAGAGCCGCCTTGGGCGGTCTGTCGTGGCGTGGATCGTGCTGCTGGGCCTGATTATTTTTACCTCCGACGTCTGGATGCGCCAGGCCACCGATGCCGCCATCGAAAAATCCGAAGCAGTCATTGAGCAGGGGCTTGCCGCCCAACGGGAGAACGATGCTTCAGGGGAAGCCCGTCCCTCCGGCCGGGAGGTGCGCAGCGCCCTGGCCGGGATTGATTCTACGCTGGGCGTCAGCATGACCGTCCAGACCCTGCTGATTGTCGGCACCCTGCTGATCCTCTTTGATATCTATTCCCATGTCCAGAAGCGGGAGAAGAAAACGGAGGTCGAAAAGGCGCTGGCGGAGGATGCCAGCCGCGCAAAAACCAACTTTCTCTCCAACATGAGCCATGAAATCCGGACCCCCATGAACGCCATCATCGGGCTGGACAATATTGCCCTGCGCAATCCGGATCTCCAGCCCCAGACCCGGGACCAGCTCGAAAAAATAGGCTCCAGCGCCCGACACCTGCTGGGCCTGATCAACGATATCCTGGATATGAGCCGGATCGAATCCGGCCGTATGGTCCTGAAAAAGGAGGAATTCCCTTTCCGGGAGTTCCTGGAGCAGATCAATATCATCATCAGCGGCCAGTGCACGGACAAGGGACTGGAATATGAATGCAGCGTAACCGGGCCGGTGCGGGATTATTACATCGGGGATGATATGAAGCTGAAGCAGGTGCTCATCAATATCCTCGGCAACTCCGTCAAGTTTACGGATGTGCCGGGCCGGGTAACCCTGTCAGTGGAAGCGGCGGAGGAAACCGGGGAAAACTGCCGCCTCATTTTCCGGATGCGGGATACCGGTATCGGCATGGATCCGGAGTTCATCCCGAAGCTGTTTGAGGCCTTCTCCCAGGAAAACGCCGGCGCCACGAACCGCTACGGCGGAAGCGGGTTGGGCATGGCCATTACCCGGAACCTGGTGGACATGATGAACGGCACCATCCAGGTGGAAAGCCAGAAGGGCGTCGGCTCCCTGTTCACGGTTACGGTCCTGCTGGGGAAATCCGACCGGGTGCTCCCGGCAGCGCCGCAGAAAGCCCAGACGGAGGCGGAAAGCTGCCTGGCCGGCTGCAGGGTCCTGATGGCCGAGGATGTGGAGCAGAACGCGGAAATCCTGGCGGACTTGCTGGAGCTGGAAGGAATCGAGGCGGAACACGCGGAGAACGGCGAGGCGGCCGTCCGGATGTTCTCTGAAAAAGAAAAGGGATATTACGATGCCATCCTGATGGATATCCGGATGCCGGTCATGGATGGGCTCACCGCCACCGGCGCGATCCGGAAGCTGGACCGGGAGGACGCCCGAACCATTCCCATTATCGCCATGACCGCGAATGTGTTTGATGAAGATGTGGAAAGCTCCCGGCAGGCAGGGATGAACGCGCACCTGGCCAAGCCGGTGGAACCGGATAAGCTGTACAGCGTACTGGCCGAACTGATCGGAAAAAGGGAGGGAAAAGCATGACTGACAGGGAAATGCGCTCCGGCGGCAGGCATCCGCTCCGGCGGAACCTGGGAATCCTCTTTCAGGAAGAAAGCGGCCGGGGACTGGAACACCCGTTCTTCGTCCTGGTGATCAACGCCTTCCTGAAGGAGGCGGAAGCCAGGGGCTATGATGTTACGCTGATCCATCATCCCCTGGAGAACACGGAGGAGTCGCTGGCGGACCACGCCCGGCGAAACGGAATCGACGGCATCTGCCTGGTCTGCACGGTGTTCAGCCATCCGCGGATCGCGGAGCTGATGGCCGACGGGTTCCCCTGCGTAACGGTGGATCATATCTTCAGGGGGGTGCCTGCGGTTCTCTCGGATAATGAAACAGGCATGCGCAGGCTCGTGGAATACGCGATCTCCAGGGGCCACCGGCGGATCGGCTTTGTCCACGGCCATAACAATTCCCTGGTGACCCGCACCCGGATCAGCCAGTTCAGGAGCACCATGGAATACCATCACCTGCCGGTGCCGGAGGAATACCTTCGGGAGGGCAGGTATCACGACATCGAAGGCACCCGGAAGCTGGTCACAGAGCTGCTGCGCCTTCCGGAGCCGCCCACCTTTATCCTCCTGCCGGATGACATGTCCTATTTCGGAGCCCAGGAAGCGGCCCGGGACTGCCACCTCCGGATCCCGCAGGATATTTCCTTCGCGGGTTATGACGGAATTCCCCTGGCCCAGGCCCTTGTGCCGCGGCTGACAACGATCCGGCAGAACTGCGACCGGCTCGGGAAGGTTGCGGCGGACCGGCTGGTCGATCTGGTCGAGCATCCGGAAACCGCCTACCGGAAACCTACCATCTATCCGGTGGAGCTGGTGGAAGGAGAAACGGTCGCCGGGATCTAGCCGGATCCCCCCTGGCCTGCGTGGAAAGCTTCTGCGCATCGATAACCGCTGATATCCCGCACAAAAAAAGAAGCGCCTGCCCGGTTGCCCCGGGCAGGTGCTTCCTGCTTCTTTACCGCTTGTCTTTATCAATCATCTCCAGGACGATGGTAGCCAGGCCGGCAAAAGCGAGAATGAACAGGCCCAGCATCAGCCAGTTGCCGACGATATTCCCGACGGTCCGCTCATACTCGGGTTTCCGGGAGGCCTCGGCGGTTTTCCGCATGACAAATTCCTTGACATTGTCCTCGCCGACAATCTCCATCAGCTCCCCGACCGTGGCTTTGACGGTGAGGGTCTTATCCCGCTGGCCCTGGATAACCTGATTGGTTTTCAGGAAGTCCACCACATCCCCGACGGTGAGGGGGGCGTTGACCGTGTTGCCGGAATACTCCGGATCCTCCGCCATGCCGTCCAGCACTTCCCCGACGGTTACTCCCGCGACGACCTTGTCCCGCAGTCCCAGGGAAGGATCCGCCAGGACCCGGGCCAGTTCACCCACCGTATAGGACTTCACCAGGACATCTTCCCGCTTCTGCTGCAGCGTCGGGTTGTCCAGCCTGTCCAGGATATCGCTGACGGAAACGGAGCCGCCGACTTCCGTGTTCTTCATGCCGCTGAGGGTGTTCCACACGGCGTTCATGGGCATTTCGTTATAGCCGCTTTCGGCGGCAATGGCCCGGATGCCGTAATTGGAAATCGTGAAATTGGACAGGGGCCGGCTCCATGCGGGCAGCGGAATCACGCCGCCGGAGAAAACCAGCTGGAAAATCAGGATGAAGGGCATGAGGGTCATGGCCCCGGTGGTGGTGCGGGAAATGCTGGAGAGGAAGAGGCTCATCATATCCGCAGCGTAGGTAATCAGGAACATGGTGATGCCCAGGTCGCAGATCGCCCACGGGGTGATGGTGCCCCCGCCCAGCCGGGGAATCGGCACGGACAGCTGGCGCAGCACAAACATGGTCAGCGCTGTCTGGGCAGTGCAGAGGATGAACTGATATATCATATGCGCCGCCACATAGGCCGTAATGTGCATGCCGGACCGGTGCTCCCGTTTGACGATGGCGCGCTCGCGGCAGACGGACTGGATGGAATTGAAGCAGCCGTTCCAGATGGCAACGCAGGTCAGGGCGAAAGCGCTGACCAGGTCTCCCTCCATGCTGACATAGAACCGCCTGCGGATCACCATGCCCACAAGCCCCGCGATAATCGCCGCCATGGGCAGGACCTTCCAGTCGCTCTGGTTGACAAAGAAGCGAAGCTGCTTTCCCAGGTAAATCCGGACCTGGCTCATGCGGCCCGCGTGGCGGATGCGGCGGGGCCGCCCGGTTTTTGCTGTCTCAGACATGCTGCACCTCCGCGTATTTCATGATAAACTCGTCCGCACGGCCTTCGCCGCCTTCCTCCTGGCGGTTGACGGACTTGACGATCTCTTCCATCTTTTGCTTGCCGAAGAAGGTCCGCGCCTCTTCAATGGGCCCGAACCAGGCAAGGCGGCCCGTGCGGTTGGCGTCCTTGGCCAGGACGATGACATCGTCGAACAGGTCGATGACCCGGTCCGGCGTATGGGTGATGACGATAATGATCTTTCCCTGGTCCGCGATCCGGCGCAGCTGCTGGAAGAGCTCCCGCGCCATAACGCCGTCCAGGCCGCTGTCCGGCTCATCCAGGATGAACAGGGTCGGATTGGAAATGAATTCCATGGCGATGGACAGGCGCTTCCGCTGGCCGCCGGAGAGCTTCACCACCAGGTTGTCCTTGACAGGGGTCAGGCCGAAGATCTCCATGACTTCATTGACCCGTGCCTCCCTTTCCGCCCGGGTGAAGGAGGAGGGCAGCCGCAGGGTGGCGGCGTCCATCAGGGTGCGGAAGACGCTGTCGGATCCGCGCATCAGGTCCTGCTGGGGAACGAAGCCGATATCGTACTGCATGTCCTTGTACTCTTTGTACATGTTCCGGCCGTTCAGCACAACCTCGGCCTTGGCTTTCTCATAGCCGTTGACCGCGTTCAGGTATGTTGTTTTGCCTGCCCCGGAGCCGCCCAGGAGCAGCACCATGTGGCCCGGCTTGATATACATGTGGATATCCCGGAGCAGGTATTTCTTCTTGAAGAACTCGGTGGCGGTCCTCTCCTCCAGGTTGACGGTCAGGCCCTGGTCCAGCACGGCGGCCTTCGATCCGGAGAAGAAGGAGGCGGCGTCGTTTTTCATTTCGGAAACGGTCCACAGCGGCTGGAATTCCTTCAGCCAGCCCCACATGGCCGCGGGAATGCTTTCCATAAAGATCCACAGCAGGATCCAGCTCTTCTTCCGGTCAAAAACCTCGCACAGTCCCAGGTGCAGCTTGATCATATAGACAAATTCCAGCACCAGCACAAAAAGGTTGACTACCTCCAGCAGCTCAGGCACCAGCCCGGTACCGGTTCCTGAAAAGTACCGGAACACCAGCGAGGCTTCCCGGCAGATGAGGACGGCGCCGTGGATCATGGCGGCAATGCGTCCCTCCTGCTCCATGCCGACGGCTTCTCCCAGTTTTTCCTCCCGCAGGCAGGGAATCAGCGCGTGCCAGGGCTTCAGCCCGCATTTCCTGAAGATCCCCATCATCCCGATCAGCGTCAGGAGGTTCAGGATGAGATAGATCGGACCTTCGGTTGCTTCCATTGTCAGGAAAAGAACCGTGATGATGTTTACAAGTAAGTCCATTCGCTTCACCTCTGTCAAAGGATTGCCGGAATGTACCTTCCGCGGGTTCCGCGTTTTTCCCGCTTATCATACCACAGAAAAGGAGGGTTGTCCTTACCTTTCCGGCCGGGGCGGGTTTTCCGGCACAGAGCAGGGGGCCGCAGTCACATGGTTTTCATCCGCGATGGGGCCGAAATTGCTTGTATGCCACTTACGCAGCAGGTAACGAGCCTGTTTTTCGTCCGCTTCGGGCGGAATCACCAGCACCGTTTCCCCTCCCAGGTCCCCGGAGTACCCGTTGTCCCCGGTGAAGACTTCATCGTTGGTGGTCTCAATGCAGATGGTTTTCAGTGCCGTGCAGCCGGAGAATGCGCTCAGGGACATCTTTTCGATACTCCGGCGCACATGCGCTTCCGCCAGGGACGCGCAGTCCCGGAAGGCGGTTTCACGGATTTCCTTCGCGTCGGCGATGAAGGTCTTCAGGCCGCAGCCGCCGAAGGCCTGCACGCCGATAAAGTCCAGCGTACCGGAATACCAGACGGTCTCCAGGGCGCTGCAGCCGTTGAAGCAGTAATTGTCGATCCCGCGGATCGGATTCATGAAGAGGACGCTCTTCAGGCTCCTGTCGAATTGGAATACCGCCCGGCCGGTCGTTTCCAGCGGCGCGTAGCACACCACGCTTTCCAGCTGCTGGCAGTACTCAAAGGCGGAATCGGCGATAAAGGTTACCGTTTCCGGAATCACAATCCTCTTCACATGTACCCATTCCGTCCGGTTGTTCACGATGCCCGTATCCGTATAATCCCGGATCCGGTCGGCAAACTGCGCCGAGATTCCCCGGACTTCAACGCCGCCGACGCTGCGGGGGATCACGATTTCCTCCGCGTTCCCGAGATACAGATCCAGCATGCCGTTTTCGGGATTAACCGTAAAGTCCTCCTCGGGACTCGGTTCGTCCGGCATGGTGAGGAAGGAGGAGGTTTCGCCGGCCCGCAGGGCGGAACAGTACCAGGGAAGGCCGCATTTCCGCGTCAGATCGGCGATCTGTTCATCCGTCGCGTCCGGCCGGACAATGACGTTCTTCAGCCGCACGGCTCCCTCAAGGGCGTTCTCGCCCAGCAGGTCCGGGTCGCACAGCACCGTCAGGGTTTCAAGGGAAGAAAGGCCGCTGAGGGCGTTTTCACCGATGAAGGCCAGGCTCTCCGGCAGCGTAAGCTCCTTCAGGAATTTGCAGTCCTGCAGGGCACCTGCGCCAAGGGTCGTAACCGTATCGAACAGGTCGACGGTCTCCAGGGTGGAATCCCGGAAGGCGTTGTCCCCGATCGTTGTAAAGGTTCCGCTGCGGTTGACCCGGAAAATCTTCAGCGTCTGGCTGCCGCGGAACAGATCCGCGCCTACAGCGGTGACTGGAACCTTCCGATCCTCCTCGGAAATGGTCCAGTAGGGGGTCAGGGCCGCCTGGTCCCCTCCGTATTCCGTCCAGGCGTAGGTGTTGTCCGGCAGCAGTTCATGATTGTAAGGCCGCTGCGGATACTCAACGTCCTCCGGGTTCGCGCGCCAGGCCCTCACCTCCGGACTGATCCGGGAAAAGAACTCCCGTGCCGCTTCCTCGTCCTGCCGGCTTGCGTTCATGTTGATGTCGACATCCGTAAGGGTGGACCGGTTTTCCTCAATCACATCCAGGGCAATCTCCGGAAGGTCAAAGCGGTCGAACATGAAATAATCGATCGCCGACTTCGCGAAAGCCCGCCCGCCGATTTTTTCAATGGCGGGTCCGAAAACCGCGCCTGTGAGATGGGTTGAGCAGAAAGCCTCCCGGCCAACCTCCCGGAGGGAAGCCGGCAGGATGATATTATGGCCGTCGAAGCCCACGTCCGTAACCGCAAAGGCCTCCTCCCCGATGGTCTCCAGGCCGCTGCCCCAGCGGATGAACCTGGAAAGGGTGTGGGTGAAGGCCTTGTTTCCGATCTGTACCAGGCTGTCCGGCAGGGACAGTACCGTCAGGTCATAACAGCAGGCAAAGGCTTCTTCCCCGACGGATTCCGTGCCCTCCCCGAAAAACAGGCCGATCATTTTGGATCCGTAAAAGGCTTTTTCCCCGATGGCTTTTACCGGTACGCCGCCGATCTCCGAGGGGATATCGACACGGACATCGTCGCCGGTGTATCCCGTGATGGTGCCGGTGGCCGCGTCAAAGATGAAGCTGCTTTCCGGCGTCGCATATTCCGGAATCACGGCGTTCTGTCCGTTTTTCTCCATGGGCTGGCCGCTGTAGATAACCTTCGCGTATTCCTCCGCCAGGTCATCCGGAACAAGGATTCCGCCGCTTTCCGTGCGCCAGAGGGAAAAATCCTCCCGCAACACCGGAACAGGCCCGGTAAAGGTCAGGCGGAAGTCGCAGTCCGAGGAAAAGCAGCCCCAGCCGATATAGAATACCCCCGGAGGCAGCACAGCTTCCTCCACCCCAGGACACATGTTGAAGTTGTTCTGCCCCAGCACCTGCAGCCCGGCGGGCAGCACAACCTTCTTCAGGTTCGGCATGTTGTTGATGACATTGTCCCCGATGCAGGTGACGGTATCCGGAAAGGTAATGGAGGTGATCAGTTCCTTCTTTCCGTTGAAGATTTCGGATGTGACGCGCGTAACGGTGTGCCCGTCCACGGTTTCGGGAATTACGACGTCGCCGCTCTCCCCGGTATACCCCTTCACAACAGCGTGGCCGCCCGGGAGGATCTCCGCAGCAAAGCCGCCTTCCTCCGCCCCTGCGCACCCGGCAGCCAGTAACGACAGCAGTACAGCTGCCAGCAGAATCCATATTCTTCTCATTGTCTGTCCCTCCATCATCATTTGTCTGCTCTGTGTGCTTTCCTGATGTAAAGCATTGTATCAGAATCCGGCGCCTTTTTCCACAGGGAATTGGCCGGCTTCATTGCGCAAATCAGTTGCCCGAAAAGCCGCGCTGTGATAAACTTCCGTGAAGAAAGCTGACGAATCCGGGCTGCCGGCGGATGAAGCGATACGGGATCCGGCCGGCCGCGGAGAAAGGAGACAGCCGAAAGAATGGAATATATCCTGGAAACGCAGGACCTGACCAAAATATACGGCCGCAAGGAAGCGGCCGTCGACGTCAACCTCCATATCAGGGAGGGGCAGATCTACGGCCTGATCGGCCGCAACGGCGCCGGAAAAACCACCATCATGCGGATGATCAGCGGCCTCTCCCGGCCCACAAGGGGCAGCTATTCCCTCTTTGGCAAAACCGGGATGGCCATGCGGATGATGCTGAAAAACGTCGGGGTCCTGATCGAGCATCCCGGCCTGTATCCGAGGCTCTCGGGTTACGAGAACCTGAAAATCAAATGCATCGGCATGGGGATCAAGCCCGACGGATATGTGGAAAGCCTGCTGAAAACCGTCGGCCTGGATCCTGCGGACCGCAAAAAGAGCGCCGGCTCCTATTCCATGGGAATGCGCCAGCGGCTGGGAATCGCCCTGGCGCTGGTGGGCGATCCCGGAATCATCATCCTGGATGAGCCCATCAACGGACTGGATCCCCAGGGCATCGTCGAAGTGCGCGAGCTGCTTGCCGGCCTTCGGGATGAGAAGGGCATCACCATCATGATCTCCAGCCATATCCTGGACGAGCTGTCCAAGGTAGCCGACTCCTACGGCGTGATTCACGAAGGCAGGCTGCTGGATGAATTCACCGCGGCGGAGCTGCACGAGCGCTGCGGGAAAAGCCTCATCCTCCGCACCGATGATCCCGCGAAAACCCTGCAGGTGCTGGAAAACATGGATCTTCCCGGCGCAACCCGCGAGCCGGACGGAAGCCTGCGGATCACCCGCGGAATGGAGCGGGCCAAAGAGATCTCAAAGGCTGTCGTCGGCGCCGGAATCGGCCTGGAGGAAATCTACCTGCGCTCCATATCCCTCGAGGAATACTATCTTGGCATGACGGGAGGCGAGCACAATGGGTAAGCTGATCCGAATGGACCTGTATCGGATGCTGAAATCCAGATCGTTCCTGATCTGCCTGCTGCTGGCCTTCGCGCTGGCGCTGGGCATGGCGCCCCTCGGCAGGCTGTTGTTCACCCTGGCCCGGTCGTTTTCCGCGGAGGTCCGGGACATGGGGATGCCCGAGGCAAGCCTGGCGACCCTTCTCACCAATCCCTTTCCCCTGGTGAACCTCATGCTGGCGCTGCTTTCCCTGTGCTGGTTCTTCTACGCGGATGTGGAAAACGGCTATATCAAGAACATCGCCGGGCAGATGCCCATGAAGGGCTTCACCATCCTGTCCAGGTTCATCGCGGCCGCCGTCCACAACCTGCTTTTCGCCGCCGTCGGCATTATCGGGAACCTGATCGGCACCATGCTGGTGCAGCGGTTCGAAATGGACGCAAGCGTGCTGGAGACCGTCCGGGTGCTGGTGCTGAAGCTCCTGCTGGTACAGAGCATCAGCGCGGCCCTGCTGCTGGTGGTATCCACCTTCCGCAGCAAATCCTTCGGCATGATCCTGGCGGTCCTCTTCGGCCTGCAGCTTACTCCCCTGCTCTATATGGGAATCAACGAAGGCCTGAGGCAGCTCTTCGGCCCGGAAACGGATATCTCGAAGTACATGCCGGACACCGTGATGGAGGAGCATCCCCTGGACACGCTGAAGGCCCTGGCCACCGCCGTCGGGTGGAGCGCCGTTCTCCTGGTGCCGGCCGTCCGGATCTTTGACCGTAAAGATGTAAAATAGCCTTCGGGTTGTTTACAATAAAGATGTTTTCAATAAAAGGAGGAAATGAATGATGGGTATTCTGGCTGTTATCCTGGCCATCCTGGCGCTGCTGTGCGCGGTGCTGGCGACTGTCCTTTTCGGCACCACGGGCGCAATCATCGCCACCGTCCTGGCTGTCGCGGCTGTGGCCCTGGCTGTTTTCAAGCGGGTCAAGACCCAGAAGGGCGGCATCGCCGCGATTGTAATCGCCGTACTCTCCGTGATCCTGGCCTTCGCCCTCAGCGGAATCTGGTCTGCCGCCTTTAAGGAACTGCACACCAAGGCTGTGGAGCAGATGCCGGACAGTATCTGGGCGCAGGTTTCCGAGAACTACAACGACGGAGTGATGGGCATCATCAGGAACCTGCCCACGGACGAAGCCAGCCTGAACAAGCTCATGGATGAAATGAACGAGCTGAACAAGCTGTCCACGGCAGAATAACAACTGCCGTACCGTTAAAAAAGCG
>OCVV012885902.1_pt1 | contig 19112 bp, 15 predicted proteins | sample 1539721 | NCBI WGS metagenome assembly OCVV01 (sample SAMN02144230, study PRJEB22623) | gut metagenome | biome: sheep rumen | host: Ovis aries | place: New Zealand
GATGGTACTGCACACCCGTGGGAGAGTAGGTAGCCGCCGTTTTCAAGAAAGAAGCCCTTCGAGAGCAATCTCGGAGGGTTTTCTGCATTTCAAGGATACCTGCTCTCTCTATATTTTACCGGCATAGGTAGCATAGTGCAGTTATCTGTCAGGCCTGTAATTGATTATTCAATGTAAAAATAATACTGCAATCTTTGGCAGTGTCGCGGAATAGTCTTATCTTTGCGTGTGTAAACCATGCGCCTGTGGTGGAATTGGTAGACACGCCAGACTTAGGATCTGGTACCGCGAGGTGTGTAAGTTCGAGTCTTATCAGGCGTACAATGAAAGTAAAGACTTTGATTATCGGAAGTGGTCCTGCCGGTTACACGGCAGCAATATACGCTTCACGTAGTGGTTTGAATCCTATACTCTTTGAGGGAAATCTGCCGGGTGGTCAATTGACTCAGACAACTGAAATAGAGAATTTTCCAGGTTATCCCGACGGAATTACCGGTGATGAGTTGATGGAGGATTTGCGACGTCAGGCAGAGCGTCTTGGTACAGATATCAGGTCAGGTGTCGTTACAAAGGTTGAGTTTGCCAAGGATTCTTCTTCGAGCCATAAAGTTACCATAGATGATTCAGAGGTAATCGAAACCAAGGTGCTGATTATCTCTACAGGTGCCAGTGCCAAGTATTTGGGGCTTGAGGACGAGAAGAAATATGCAGGATTGGGTGTTTCGGCATGTGCTACGTGCGACGGTTTCTTTTATAGGAAAAAGGATGTTGCCGTAGTCGGTGGTGGAGATACTGCTTGTGAGGAGGCTCAGTACCTTGCATCCTTATGCAACAAGGTTTATATGATTGTCAGGCGCGATGTGTTGCGTGCAAGCGATGCCATGCAGCAGAAGGTGCGTAATACGGACAATATTGAGATATTGTGGAAGAGTCAGGTCAGGGGTCTGTATGGTGAAGACGGGTTAGAGGGTGCGATAGTAGAAACGGATGGACAGACGTCCAGGCTTGCAATCTCTGGTCTGTTTCTGGCTATTGGTCATCATCCTAACAGCGAGCTTTTCAGACCTGAACTGAATTGCGATAATGAAGGTTATATTGTTGTCAAGCATCCAACCACCGAAACCAATATCTCTGGGGTGTTTGCCTGCGGTGACGTTGCAGATCCAATTTACCGGCAGGCTATAAGTGCTGCGGGAAGCGGGTGTCGTGCGGCAATGGATGCCAAAAGGTATTTGGATAGTCTTTAGACTTCTATGAGATTTTTTTTTGCAGTTCTTATTCTTCTTTCCGTTCGGTGCGTCAATTTATGTTCTCAGGACTGGAAGGCGGGAAGCAGAGTTGATGCAGAACAGCTTACAGAGCAGTTTGTCGAAGCTTCATTCAGGATACATAATATTTCTGATGCTGTTTTCGAACGTATGCGCAAGGGAGGGTCCTATCCTTCCCAATGTACTGTGTTGCGCAACGAACTGAAATATCTTCAGCTGCTGCATGTAGGATATGACAACCATGTGTATCGTGGCGAGTTGGTGTGCAACAAGTCTATTGCCAATGATTTGATAGATATATTCAGGGAACTTTACAGAAGCGGGTATCAGATAGAGCGGATGGTGCTGATAGACGATTACCATGCCGATGACGAGCTATCCATGAGCCATAACAACACATCTGCCTTTTGTTACAGGCAGGTTAGTGGCTACCGGGTATTGTCAAAGCATGCAATAGGACTAGCCGTAGATGTGAATACACAGCATAATCCCTGTGTCAGGTATAATTCATCTGGACGTATTGTCAAGATAAGTCCCAATACGGCAGAGGCAAAGAAATATGCCATACGTTCAAGACGTATGGCACATATGATAGATAGGAATGACCTGTGTTACAAATTATTTGTAAAGCACGGCTTCAAATGGGGCGGTAGCTGGCGCAGAGTCCGGGACTACCAGCATTTTGAGAAATAGCCTATACTATTCCCTGAGCCATCATTGCACGTGCCACCTTCATGAAACCTGCAATATTCGCTCCCTTCACGTAATTGATATATCCGTCCTTCTCCTTACCATAAGTGATACACTGTTCATGTATGCCGTGCATAATCTCGTGCAGTCGCTTGTCAACCTCCTCGGCACTCCATGACAGGTGCAAGGCGTTCTGACTCATTTCCAAGCCACTTGTTGCAACACCTCCTGCATTCACAGCCTTGCCAGGTGCGTACAACATCTTATGTTCGATAAATGCATCAATGGCTTCAGGTGTACAGCCCATGTTGCTGATCTCGCCTACACACGTACAACCGTTGGCAATCAATGTCCTTGCATCCTCGCCATCCAACTCGTTTTGTGTTGCACAAGGCAAAGCTATGTCGCACGGAACCTCCCATGGCTTGCGTCCTGCAACAAACTTAGAGCCCGGGAACTGATCGGCGTATGGCTGACAGATATCATTTCCTGATGCACGCAGTTCCAGCATGTATTCAATCTTCTCCTCATTCAGCCCATCCTCGTCCAGGATATAGCCGTCAGGACCGCTTATAGTAATTACCTTGGCACCTAATTGAAGAGCCTTCTTGGCGGCTCCCCATGCAACATTGCCGAAACCGCTGATGGCCACACGCTTTCCTTCCAATGTCTGACCTTTAGTGGCAAGCATGTCCTTGACAAAATACAATCCGCCAAACCCGGTTGCTTCGGGACGCATCAACGAACCTCCGTATTCCAGGTTTTTACCCGTCAGGACACCCGAGAAATCGCGTGTCAGCTTTTTGTACTGTCCAAACATGTAGCCGATTTCACGTGCACCGACGCCTATGTCACCGGCAGGAACATCAATTTCGGGACCTACGTAGCGATACAATTCGCTCATGAAGGCCTGACAGAAACGCATTATTTCGGCATCGCTCTTTCCACGTGGAGAGAAATCGCTGCCACCTTTGCCACCACCCATTGGCAGGGTCGTCAGTGCATTTTTGAACGTCTGTTCAAAGCCCAGGAACTTTAATATCGACAGGTTAACAGATGCGTGAAACCTTAATCCGCCCTTATACGGGCCGATAGCACTGTTGAACTGTACACGATAACCGATATTTACCTGTACCTCTCCCTTGTCATCTACCCATGGCACTCGGAAGGTGATGATACGTTCCGGTTCGACAAGACGTTCAATCAAGTGTGTCCTTTCAAATTCGGGGTGTTTGTTGTAGATGTCCTCGATTGACATCAAAACCTCATGAACTGCCTGCAGATACTCTTTTTCTCCAGGATGACGAGCCTCGAGCTGACTCATTAGTTTTTCAATTTTCATAGTCTTTCAATGTAATTTTTAAGGTATGTACATCACAAATATAGCGTTATATTTGATATTCAGTTGGGGGAAAGCCCGATTATTTAATAAAAAAGTCCAAAAGATTTATCCGATATTGCAGTTACGAATATAAAAATGTACTATCTTTGGGTCCAAATTCACATTATTCACCTAAAAAAGAAAAATCATGGCTAACAAGTATGCAGGTACCCAGACAGAGAAAAATCTGGAGGCAGCGTTCGCCGGAGAGAGTCAGGCGCGCAACAAGTATTCCTATTTTGCATCACGTGCAAAGAAGGACGGCTACGAGCAGATAGCAGCATTGTTCGAGGCAACGGCCAACAACGAGAAGGAACATGCCAAGATGTGGTTCAAGGAACTGGAAGGCATTGGTGATACAGCACAGAACCTTGTCGATGCAGCTGCAGGCGAAAACTACGAATGGACAGACATGTATGAAGGTTTTGCAAAGACTGCCGAGCAGGAGGGTTTTACCGAACTGGCAGGAAAGTTCCGCCTTGTCGCTGCGATTGAAAAGCGTCACGAAGAGCGCTATCGTGCCTTGCTCAAAAATATCGAAACCAAGCAGGTATTCGAGAAGAGTGAAGTCAAGGTGTGGGAGTGCCGTAACTGCGGTCATATCATAGTCGGCACAAAGGCTCCGGAAATTTGTCCTACCTGTGCACACCCGCAGTCATACTTCGAGGTACACGCGGAGAACTACTGATTTCATTTGAACAGATGAAGCTGGCCAGTCATCTCGTCAGCTACATCCTGTTGGCTTTTACCTTCATCCGGATCCAGGACGTCAGGAGCACTATTCTCCTGATTTTCAGGGTCCGGATTATTTTCTTCCTCCACTATCGGTTTCTTGGTGGGTTCAAGCTCCTCGACAGATTCTACTGCGAAGGTGGTTATACGCTTACCCTTAGCCTTGAAACTCTTGACACCGATAAACTCGTCAGCTTCGATTTCCATCGGTTCGCGGAAACTGTCTGCACCCCCCATCGTAACACGGATGTGTGGATATGGCGTATCCGTTAGCAACAGCAGTTCGTTTCCGGCATTCTCGCCCAGATAGTTCTGGTGTCTGGACACAGCGTCCAGAGGGAAGCGCTTGATATATGCAAACCCATTCTGGTCCTTGTCAAACAATACAGCCGTCCATATCTTGTTGGCATCATATTTCTCTATACGCAGGATGTTGTCCTCAAAATGGAGATTGGTATCAAAGCCCGTAATATAGAAATCACCGTTGGTCAGAATAACCAATATCTTGTCCTCGCTATGGAATTCACCCAGGTAAGTACCTAATTCATCATAGTTAAGTCTGTTTACGTCAGGATCGAACCATACCTTGCGCCCACCCAGGGTGCTGCTTCCGTGACTCTTCAGGGTAACTCGTGCAATCTCGTTCTTACTCAACAGATTTCCCATGCTGGCACGCCCCTTGATTGCCAGGAGCGAGAAATCATAGTCAAAGAAAACCTTCTTCAACTTCGGGTTAGGCTTCAGCACAACCTTTATAACCTCGGCCTCGCCATTGGTGTTTGCCGTAAAATACAATACACGTGACGCTGGGGTGCCCTTCGTCAGGTCATATTCCCTGTCTCGCGTCATGCTCGTTACGTTAAAGCGCTTCACATAGTAGTTTCCTGCCTTGCCATCGCGGTAAACGGCATTATATATGGTGCGCGAGTCGTTTTTCTTGAAAATGGCAATGTGTATAATTTCCGCTTTGCGTTTCTCAGCCTTCGAGCGCTCTGTTTCACCCACAAACAACTTCTCGGACACCTTCGTCACCTTGTATGTACCATCCTTGTAGAAGATTATGACATCGTCAATATCCGAGCAGTTGCTGATGAATTCGTCTTTCTTCAGACTTGTGCCTATGAAACCCTCCTCGCGGTTGATGTACAGTTTCTCGTTTGCCTCGACAACTGTTGCAGCGCTGATGGTGTCAAAGTTCTTTATTTCAGTCAGCCGTGGATGCTTCTTCCCATACTTGTCCTTGATGAAACTGAACCAGTCGCACGTTACCTTGACCATATTGCCCAGTTCCTTGTCAATCTGCTTTATCTCCTGCTTTATGCGCACTATATTCTCCTCGGCCTTTGCCTTGTTGAACTTCAGGATACGTGCCATCTTGATATCCATCAGTCGCAGGATGTCCTCCTTGGTAACCTCACGCACCATCTGCGGATACCATGGTGTCAGGCGCTCGTCAATCCATTCGCATGCCTCGTCCATAGTCTTGGCATTCTCGAATTTCTTATCCTTGTATATACGCTCCTCGATGAAAATCTGTTCAAGGGATGCAAAATGCAACTGTTCCATCAGTTCACCCTTGCGTATCAGGCGTTCCTGACGCAACAGCGACAATGTATTGTCAACCGAGCGTTTCAGTACATCGCTCACGGTCAGGAACTGAGGTTTGCGCTCATCTATGACGCAACAGTTGGGCGAAATGCTCACCTCGCAGTCAGTACAGGCATACAGCGCATCTATGGTCTTGTCGCTGCTGGCACCAGGGTTCAGATGTATCAGTATCTCCACACTGGCAGCCGTCATATCCTCGACCTTCCGGACCTTTATCTTGCCCTTTTCCGCAGCCTTCAGTATGCTGTCTATGAATGTCGAAGGCTTACTTGCAGTGCCCGTAGTCTTGCCAAACGGAATTTCGGTTATTGCCAAAGTCTTGTTATCCCTCTTCTCAATCTTGGCACGTACACGGACGGTTCCACCGCGCTGACCATCATTGTAGCGGGAAACGTCTATCGAGCCTCCGGTCGGGAAATCTGGGAATAAATGGAATTCCTCGTTATGCAGATACTGTATTGCGGCATCGCATATCTCGCTGATGTTATGAGGCAATATCTTACACGAAAGTCCTACCGCAATACCTTCGGCACCCTGTGCCAGCAGCAAGGGAAATTTCACAGGCAGCGCAACAGGTTCGTTGTTGCGTCCGTCGTATGACTTTTTCCATTCCGTCGTTTTGGGGTTGAAGGCAATGTCCAGGGCAAATTTAGACAGACGCGCCTCGATGTAACGTCCAGCTGCAGCATCGTCACCTGTCAGGATATTCCCCCAGTTACCCTGGCAGTCAATCAGCAGGTCCTTCTGTCCTAATTGTACCAGGGCGTCCTTGATACTGGCATCGCCATGAGGATGGAACTGCATCGTGTGACCTACAATATTCGCAACCTTGTTGTACCGTCCGTCATCCATCCGCTTCATTGAATGCAATATACGCCGTTGTACCGGTTTCAGTCCATCCCCGATATGAGGTACGGCACGCTCCAATATTACATACGAGGCATAATCCAGAAACCAGTTCTGGTACATTTTGTTCAGATGATGCGTGATTCTCTCCTTGGGTTCGATATTGTCCGTCATTGTATGTACATATTTCCATGCAAAAGTATAAAAAAAACGGGATAAATTTCAGTCTTGCCTCAAGTTTTTCATAACTTTGTGCCAATGAGATACCTTTCGTCAGTCATAGTCCTGCTGATACTTTGCTGCACAATGTCTGCACAAAGGCTACGCGTTGCAACGTGGAATATCGAAAACATGTTTGACACTTGTCATGACGAGGGCAAGCAGGACTTCGAGTTCCTTCCCTCTGCCCCGCGCCGGTGGACCTCGGGGCGCTACTGGCGTAAGCTTAGAGGCATTTCGCAGACGCTGGCTGCAATGGAGCTTCCAGCCATTGTAGCGTTGCAAGAAGTCGAGAACGATACCGTGTTGCGCGACCTGACACGGCGTACCGCACTGTGGAACGCACATTACAGCTACGTCATAACCGACAGCAAGGACGAGCGCGGCATTGACGTAGGCCTCCTGTACCGGCCACAGGCGTTTCGCCTATACTGTAGCAGGGGAGTACGTGTCCCCAGTATCGAATACGGCCTGCACCCTACACGCGATTTGCTATATGCCGCCGGAATACTACCTGACGGGGATACGCTTCATGTCATTGCCGTCCACCTCCCCAGCCGTCGCAACAACAATGCGGCATCAAAACAAAACCGCGAATTAGCCGTTAGTACAATATTGGAAATAGTAGATTCCATTTCCCGTAACAGCAACCCCAATGTAATAGTTTTGGGCGATTTCAATGCAGAACCAGGTGACAGAATATTCTCCAAGACGAGCCCTCGCCTTATCAGTATTGTCGAGCAGGATAAAAATAAATTGCGCGGACAGATGGGCACCTATTACTTCCGTCGTATATGGGGCTATCTGGATCATATCCTGGTCAGCCCTGCATTGAAGGACCATGTGCAAGGCAGGGCATACGAATGCCGTTTCCCCTTTCTCCTCCGTACCGACCGTAAAATACCCCACAGGACCTACGGCGGAGAACATTACATGGGCGGTCTCAGCGACCATCTGCCACTGCTGGCAGATTTCCTATTTGCCGCTCCATCCCAGTGAATAAACGCGGATGTTCACATCCTTACAGTTTTTGCGCAAGGCACGTATGCAGTCGGCAATTGTACTTCCCGTCGTTATGATGTCATCAACCAGCAATATCGTCCTGCCACTCAAATCAGCGTTTCCGCGGATATCAAATACCCCCGACATTGACTCCTTGCGCTTTGCACGGCTCTTGTGCGTCTGTGTCGAATTGTTCCTGATGCGCACCAGAATATCCGTTTTCAACGGCAGTTTGCACGCCTCAGCCACACCCTTTGCAACCCATTCCGCCTGATTATATCCACGATGCCACATTTTTCTGGAGGCAAGTGGGACAGGTATGATAAAATCAACCCCGTCAGCCAATCCCCGTTCCATCCAAAGTGGGAATGTGCTACGTGCCAGATCCCGTGCAATATCGGGACGCGAGGCATATTTCAGCAAGACAAAGATATTGTGGAAATCCGATTCGTGCCTATAATAGAAAGTACAGCCGCCAGCCTCTACGTCGTGCATCTCCCATAGTTTTCGCAACAGGTTGTTATCCCCAGCCTCTGCCCAATCTATAGGACGTATCCTGTACAGACAAGAATTGCACAGATGTACCTCTCCGCCCACCAATTCCCGTCCGCACGCCACACAGTAGCGTGGCAGCAGAAAATCAACCAATGTACGAAAGAAAGACATCCGGCTTGTCGTTCATGATAAGCTCTTGCGGGAAATCAGTTTCCTCCAGCAGAGGCCACAGATACTGGTAGTCAGCAATCGAGAACGATATATGTGCATCGCTGCCCAGAATAACCGGAATACCCTCCTTGCGGCACAAACGCAGTATTTCCAGGTTGTTGGCAACCGCCTCCAGCTTGCCACGCGACGGAATCAGGCTGCTGTTGTTTATCTCCAGCAGAGTCCTCTCCTCGCCGGCTGCACGTACGATATCGGGGAAATACAAATCTGCGGTTCCGTCCCCCGGATGCGATATAATCTGCGTCCACGGGTTGCGTATGGCGTTTACCATACCATGTGTATTCTCCTCGCGTGTGCCTCCCTGCCAACACAAGGCATGTATGCCGGCAATTCGCAAATCCAGGATGCGGTAGTAGTTTTCGTCCAGATCCAATGTCCCCTGGGTGTCCAGTATATTCAGCTCCGCACCCAGTAACAACCTTACCCCATACATTTCGCGCGGAATGACATGTATGTTGCGAAAATATATAGGATTACAGGTACCCGGTATCCCCGGAGCGTGCTCGGTAATGCCCAGAATGTCCAGTTTCAACTCGGCAGCACGCTGTGCCATTTCCTGTATAGTACTGAATGCATGACCGCTCACAATCGTGTGCGTATGTACATCCAGCCGTGTAGTCAGCGTGTACATCAGGCCTCGCCGTGTGGAGTGGTTGCTATCGGTGTTGTCCCAGTGCGCCTAAGGCTCAGGTTGTTGCGCATGAACTGACGCGGATCGACCAACGGAAGCATTACGCGCGGGAAACCGGCATCCTCGGTACGTACCGACAGGATTCCACGTGCAGCACCCAATGTCAGGTCCGTAATGTGATGCAGCAGTCCTGCAGGAATTATCCACGAGTCGCTCGACAAATCGTACAGCGAGCTCCAAGACTCACGCTCGAATTCAAATACCGTTTCAACACTCAGCAGCAGTTGAGTTATGTCATTCAGTTTGAACTCGACATTAGCCAGACAGCGTACCATACGTTTTTCGGTATCCGCATTGAAATTTATCTGCGTGCCAACCTGCATCTCCCCCTTGGGCCATTCGTTGCAAAGTGTTGCAAACTGAACCTGATGCACATCCACCAACTTGAAATGAATCTGAACCTGTTTCTGCTTATCCATAATATATATAAAGTCTGATATTTCTGCCAGCAAAGATACGAAAAAGCATCGGTATAACATAATTGACCAAACATAATTTGTAAATACATCCATTATTTTATACCTTTGTCCATACAAGACTAACAATTTAGGATATAATGTCAGAACAGCAACTGGATTTGTTCTCCCAAGCAGAAATACCCCAATCTACACCATGTCCCATCATGGGTCGCAGAGTAGTGGTCGCAGGCGATTTTCCCCGTGGGCGTCAGAATATGAAAAGCACTCTGTTGCGCCTTGGTGCAACAGATGTACGTTTCGACAAGCCACAGCGCAGTACACACTTCCTGGTCATAGGGGACAATCCCCCTGCGGATACGATGGAATACTACCGCCTGTACAAGCACGACGGCTACAATATCCGCCTGCTCTATCTGCAGGACATACAGTCAATACAGGATGGCAATTACGGGGAATATCAGGTCCCCGAGACCGTTGTGAAGCAGCTGCACCTCGACCGCGACCAGGTTTATTGGACACCTGCCTCGATATCAGGACACAAGAGCGAGCGACTTGCATCCCCCCTGGCTCTCGACAGCATGTCCGAACTGTACGGACGCGAAATCTTTCTTCATCCAAGCATCTCGGCAATCCATCCCCAACTGTGTCAGCAAATTGGCAATCTGGGCGGCTATGCCAATGATGCAATGGCCGACGACACAGACAGTATAGTTGTACCTGCCTCGCTGCCGCGTGAAATACTGCAGGAGGTGGAGGATTACTACAATGCCTCCAGGGCACAGCAGTTCAATATCCCCTTCATCATACTGGAAGACCTGCTACAATATATCGAAAACCGCAAATAACAAAATCCATGAGCAAGACCAAAATACGTGTAGGATTTGGATACGATGTCCATCAGTTAGTAGCAGGACGAGACCTGTGGCTTGGCGGCATCAAGCTACAGCACACCCACGGGCTTTTGGGACACAGCGACGCAGACGTATTGATACATGCAATATGCGATGCCCTGCTCGGTGCAGCCAATATGCGCGACATAGGTTACCATTTCCCCGATACAGGCAAGGAATTCGAGGGCATCGACAGCAAGATACTGCTCAGACGTACCGTAGAGCTCATTGCCACCAAAGGCTACCAGATAGGCAACATAGATGCCACAATCTGTGCCCAGCGCCCCAAGATAGGTCCATACATAACCGCTATGCAGCAATGTCTGGCCGAATGTATGGGCATAGATACAGATGACGTCAGTATCAAGGCAACCACCACAGAAAAGCTCGGTTTCACCGGTCGTGAAGAGGGTATCAGTGCCTACGCAACCGTATTGATAGAGAATTAGGTGTAAAGCAGCAATGACGTACAGCGTCGCTGACCGGAATTACTATGCAGAATAATATTGTAAAGTATATATGGACAGAATATAGGGCGGAAGTTAGATTCGGTTTGGCGGTGTCAGCGGTTATAGCACTCAGTTACTGGGTAACGGGTAGATTAATACCGAGCGAACTTACCGAACGATGGTTCTGGCCTATTTTGAATGCCTGCATGGCAATGCTATGCATCTTTGGCGCTTGGCTGTGCTTCAAGCATAACGACGGCAACCGAATACGCATTGCATGGGCAGTGGCGTTGTTGCTGTGGGGGCTGTTGGAGACGGTGTTGGTGACAGGTGTCATCTTATATGATATATCAATCGTCAAACCGGGCACGGAGACCTTGACAGGAAACGCAATGATATTGGCTGGTTTGTTCGGATGGATATTGTTCATATATCCTTTTGAGGCATTGAGACCGGGCTATCTCGTATGGTGGCGCAGCGCGCTGCAACTGCTGCCGTTGCCTGTTTTTGCGATACTCGATTATGTTTTGCCTATCGACCTGCGATTGCTTATCGCACTCTACCCGCTGTGTCTGCTGAACTTACTGATTGTGCAGATTCGTAAGTACCGCAAATGGTGCGAGGATAACTTCTCCACGATGGACAACATAGACGCGCAGTGGATTGTGCGGTATATTGTGATGCTGGTTGTTGCCGGTGGATCGTTTTTTTGGCTATGCGTCTCGCACGACCCCTCGCGCGTGTTCACGCAGGATCTTTATTTATTATTTCTAATCGCATACACAACAGAACGCGTGATCTATCGTCCCGACCCATGGAAACAGCTACGCAGTACTTTTATGGATGAGCAGGAAGAGGTCAAACCTGCCAATGCGACCTATCGTGCTACCCTGGAAGCCTGGCTCGACAAGGAGAAACCATACCTTAATCCCGATTTTCAGTTGACAGACTTGCGTCAGATATTGCCGCTCAATCGCACCTATCTCAGCCAACTCATCAACACCGAGTACGGCTGTTCGTTCTACCAATTTGTCAACCGCCGCCGTATCGACGAAGCCAAACGTATGAAGACAGAGCACCCCGAGTGGACAGTGCAAGACATTGCCCAACATTGTGGCTTCTCATCACCACGCACATTCTATCGCACTTTCTCCCGTGAGACCGGTATGACGCTAAAAGAGTGGCTCAAACATAGTGACAATTCATAAAAAAACACTCTGATTTTAGTGACAATTCGTAAAAACCAGCGCGTACCCAATAGGAACGTGCTGATTTTTTTTGCAATTTTGAGGTCGGGTTCGTTAGGCTTGACTATAAACAACACCACAATAATACAACCACAATAATTATTTACTAAGACAATTAACATTAAATGAACATGAAAAAATTGTACTTCATTATCGCCCTCATGCTGATGGCAGCTACTGGCGTATGGGCACAGACAGATGTGTCAACCTTTGCACAACTGCAAAGTGCTCTGAATGCGGGTAACGATGTAAGGCTGACAGCCAACATCCAGTTCACTTCGGCAATTACCATTAGCGGTTCAAAGAAGATTACTATCAATGGTAATGGAAAAACGATGAGCGGTCCTTCTACTCGCGCCTTTAGTATTTCTTCTGGCAATACACTTGCCATTAGAAACGCTACGCTTAACAACTTTGACCTGAACGCCGGTGGTGGAGCCATCCGAAATTATGGAACACTGGTGCTTGACGGGTGTACCGTGAGCAACAACCATACTGACGGCAGCAACCAGGGTGGCGGTGCCATTGAGAACCAAGGCACCCTGTACGCCAACAACACGACGTTCAGCGGAAACTATTCCAGCGAAATCGGTGGAGCCATCAACAACTATATGGGCAAACTCTACTTGAACGAATGTACGTTCACCAATAACTACACGACCTCCACGAATACAAAATTTGGTGGCGCGATTGGTAACAACTCAAGCAATACTGTAGTCATTGCTAATTGTACCTTCTCTGGTAACAAATATGGCGGCAGCACTGGACAAGCAAGTGACCTGGGCGTATATAGAACCCCGAGCGATTACACTATCGCAGGCTGCGCAGGTATCACTATTACAGGTGGAACGTTGACTACTTATACAGATGCAACTGTAACACTCGATTTCTCGGATTTAAATAATATTACATTCTCAGTAGAGGAGTCCAATGCTTACGACGTCACACTGTCTGACGAGAGCACTGCTCACGGCACAGTGGCAATTACCGTCGGCGGTACGGTTGCGACAAAGGCTAAAAAGGACGACGTGGTTACCATCAGTGTAACGCCCAATAGCGGCTACTCAACAAAGGACGTGACCGTCCGCGCCTATACTTCATGGGGTGGAGCCAATGCACGTGCCCGCCGCGCTCCTGCGCTGCAGGACGAGATTGATGTGACCCCCGGGCAGACTTCCGGCACATGGACATTCAACATGCCTGGGGCTAATGTATGGGTGGTGGTCACCTATGCCAAGAACCTGCAGGACTCATGGATTCAGCCCATTGCCACACAATACTACACTGGCTCGGCCATTGAACCCACCATTACCGTCAAGGACGGCGAAACCACGCTGACGCCGGGTACCGACTATACCGTAAGCTACGAGAACAACGTGGATGTAGGTACGGCTAATGTAATAATCACTGCCGTCAACGGTTCTGATTACTGCGGCACAGCCAATGCGACGTTCATCATTGAAAGGACAGAAGACAAACTTCTGAAGGAACTCTATGATGCCCTCGGTGATGATGTATGGACGGGCTATGGCGAACAGACGGGTGTCATCAGCTACAGCCGTGGTGATGAGCCGAAGGAGTTCCGCGCAACATTCATGGGCGGTACGTTCGCAATAGATTTGCCGTTTAGCGATTTCATAACAGTAACGAAGAATGACAACGGCGACGGCTCTTACACCTATACTCTTGTAGTAAACCTTCCTGCACAGACGGGTATGTCGCAAGAGACATTACATGTTACCACGAAGGATGGCGAGATTACAGAAATGGAGAGCGAGAATGCCGGCCTTGACATGAGCAAGGAAATCAGCGGCATCACGGATTGGGCAGCTCTGCAGAACGCTATGACCAACGGTGGCGTAATAAAACTGACACAAGATATCACGGCTACAAGCACAGACGCAGCCCTGACGATTCCTGCTGACAAGACCGTCGTCCTCGAACTGAACGGACAGACCATCAACCGCGCTCTTACAAGTGCTGTGGCTAATGGTAGCGTCATCATCAACAATGGTACGCTGGCCATCATGGATATCGCTGGCGGTAAGATTATCGGTGGTAACACAACAGGCAACGGTGGTGGTATCCTCAACAACGGTACTCTGACGCTCTATGGCGGTGAAATCACTGCTAACAAGGCGGCTGGCCAGGGCGGTGGCGTCTATAATACCGTCACGAATACAGCTACAACAGGTTTCTGGATGACAGGCGGACTGATTGACGGTAATACCGCAAATGCTTACGCCGCTATTGGTGGCGATGTCACCTTCAACAATTTGGTAGTTGTACAGATTAATGCAGACGGCACAACACGAAGCGCAAAGACTGCAAAGGAAAATATGTCAGAATATAGCTATATCAAGCCTGTAATGCCCGATCCTGCAATGTATGCCATCTTAACAGAGTTGTACGAAGCTCTTGGTACAGACGTATGGACCGGTTATGGTGCTCTGACGGGTGTCATCAGCTACAATCGCGGTGACGAACCAAACGAGTTCCGCGCAACATTCATGGGCGGTACCTATGTCATTGACATACCGTTTGGCGACGTTACATCCGCTCAAAAAGTCGATAATGGCGACGGTTCATTTACATACACACTGACTCTTGCGCTACCTGCACAGACGGGCATGCCTTACGAAACAGTACATGTTACTGTGAAGAACGGCGAGATTACCGAGATGGATAGTGAGAACGCCGGCATCGAGATGAATAAAGAAGGAGATCCTGTGGCGGGCTGGGCAAGCTTGCAGGCAGCGATAAGCAACGGTGGTGTCATCAAGCTTGCTGCTGATGTTGTTGCAGAGAGTACAGACGCAGCACTGACAGTTCCTGCAGACAAGACCGTCATCCTCGAACTGAACGGACATACCATCAACCGCGCTCTTACAAGCGCTGTGGCCAACGGTAGCGTCATCATCAACAATGGTACGCTGGCCATCATGGATACCGCTGGCGGTAAGATTATCGGCGGTAACACAACAGGCAATGGCGGCGGTATCCTCAACAACGGTACGGTGACACTCTACGGCGGTGAGATTACCGGTAACAAGGCAGCCGGTCTTGGCGGTGGCGTATATAATGCCGTCACGAATACAGCTACTACAGGTTTCTGGATGACAGGCGGACTGATTGACGGAAATACCGCCGGCAACTATCCAGCTATAGGCGGTGATGTCACCTTCAATAACCTGGCTGTCGTACAGATTGATGCCGAGGGCACAACAATCAGCGCAAAGACCGCAAAGGCAAACATGGCTGAGTACAGCTACGTGAAGCCCGTTATGCCAGATCCCCAGAAGTTTGCTATTCTGTCAGAACTTTACGAAGCCCTTGGTGACGACGTATGGACTGGCTACGGCACAAAGTCTGGTGTCATCAGCTACAGTCGTGCTGACGAGCCCAACGAGTTCCGCGCAACATTTATGGGCGGTACCTATTCTATTGACGTGCCGTTCGGAGATATCATGTCTGCCGAAAAGGTTGACAATAGCGACGGTTCCTATACTTACAATCTTGTTGTCTCACTTCCTGCGCTGACAGGTATGACTTCTGAGACGCTGCATGTCACGATGAAGAATGGCGAGATTACAGAAATGGAAAGTGAGAATGCCGGCATCGAGATGAACAAGGAGGAAGGTCCTGTTTCCGGCTGGGCTGGTTTGCAAGCCGCTATGAATAACGGTGGCGTTGTCAAGCTGGCTGCTGATGTCACTGCAGAGAGCACCGACGCAGCCTTGACCGTACCTGCAGGCAAGACTGTTGTACTCGAGTTGAACGGACATACCATCAACCGTAACCTCACAGAGGCAGCAGCCGATGGTAGCGTTATCATCAACAACGGTACACTGGCTATCACAGACACCGAGGGAGGTAAGATTATCGGCGGTAACACCACAGGCAACGGTGGTGGTATCCTCAACAACGGTACTCTGACGCTCTATGGCTGTGAAATCACAGGCAACAAGGCTTCAGGCTTGGGCGGTGGTGTGTTTAATACTATCACTAATACCGATACAGAAGGCTTCTGGATGACAGGTGGCCTGATTGATAGCAATACTGCTGACAGCTATCCAGCCATCGGCGGCGATGTCACCTTCAACAGCATGGCTGCTATACAGATCAGTCCAGAAGGAACAAAAGTCAGCATTGCAAAGGCAAAAGCCGAAATGGCAACCTACAGTTACATCATGCCTGTAATGCCAGATCCAGAGAATTACTACGTCGTTGCCGCTACACTCACCATCCCCGCCAAGACATACGCCAGCTATATCTCTGACAAGGGATTGGAACTCGGTATGGGTACAGCCGACGGTGTGTTGCTGACTAGTGTGAAGAGTATTGATGCTGTAGCAGGCACTGTGACACTCTTCGACAATCTGGAGTCTGCTGCCGCACAAACACCGCTTATCCTCTACAACGGTACAGACGAGGATCAGATGGTGGACTTGATTGTGAACGAGAATGGCGCCGAGGTCAACTATGATGCTGAGCATTTCTTCGGTACACTCGAGCCCAAGACCTTCACTCCCGACGATATGGCTGAAGCAGACCACTACGTGCTCGATGGTCAGAACTTTACCTGGGTGAAGGATTCCGGCTCGCTTCCTGCCAACCGTTGCTGGCTGAAGATAATACCCCCTTCTACAACCCACGCCCGTACTATGCATATCATCTTCGAAGGTGATGAGACAGGTATCAGCACCGTTAACGCCAACGATGCTAACGACGCTCCTATCTACGACCTCACAGGACGCAAGTTGTCCAGGAGGCCCGCAAGCGGCTATTACATCCAAGGCGGTAAGAAGTACGTTGTGAAGTGAAGGCCCACAAATAGCTTTACGCTTTGACAAATGAGTAAAGAGGATGTGCAAAAATAGGCACATCCTCTTTATTTTTTATATCTATGAATCAAAGACACATACCCCCTTACCTTTACTTTACCTTTACATCACATATACATCACCCTTACTGTTGAGTATAGGTGATGCCTGTCTATAGGCTGTCTAAAGCATAGGTGATGGCTCGCGGGGATATCTCTACGATATTCCTACAATAGCCCTACGCCTTTCCTACGATATCCGAACGGGTAGGCCGGAATTAGCATAAAAGTTGATTTTCTTGCAAAAATGTTTGGCGGAATCAACTTTTATGTTTATTTTTGTGGCAAATAATTTGATTAATAAGAACAGGAGGCGAATATGAGGACGAATAGAATCATGGATGAGATTCGCAGTACGATTTCTCCTGAAATGAAACTGCAGATGGAACTTTCGGTAGCTATTGCTAACCGTATTTATGATATTCTGGAGTCCAAAGGATTGTCGCAGAAAGATTTTGCCCATCTAATGGGAAAAACAGAAACGGAGGTAAGCCGTTGGCTTTCTGGGACTCATAATCTGACGATGGCTACGATATGCAAGATTTCTGCAGCTTTGGGGGAGAATATTATCCGAGTTTGTGATTATTCGTACAAACCTGCTTGTGAATTCGAATCTTTGTCTGTAGCAGAGTCCTGAAAGAACATGAGAACAACGGAACTGGGAGGCGTAAAATTGGACATCATGAGAGTTTTTTTATTTGTACTAATCTTTCTTATATCATCATTGTCAATCAGGTCACAGGTGGTAGATGTGGATAGAGAAGAGGAAATCAGACAGGCGACGGAAAGATTGCTGAGAGGATTCGCCGAAGAGGGAGCCGAAGGTGCACAATACATTCTGGGAAATCGCTATTACATTGGAGATGGCGTTGAGAAATCCTATACAGAAGCAGTAAAATGGTACCGCCTCTCGGCCCAACAGGCATACGCCCCTGCACAGTATATGTTGGGATTGTGCTATCTAAACGGTCAGGGCGTTGAAAAATCTGACACGGCTGCTGTAAGATTGTTCTATGCCGCCGCAATGCAAGGAGTGGCACAGGCACAATTCCATGTGGGATTATGTTATTACAAAGGCTCTTTTTTTGAACAATCCTATACAGAGGCAGCAAGATGGTTCCGGCTTGCTGCAGAACAGGGAATTGATGGTGCACAGCATAATTTGGGATTGTGCTATCTAAAAGGTCAGGGCGTTGAAAAATCTGACACTACAGCCATAAAATGGTTCCGGCTTTCCGCTGAACGCGGACATTCCCAGGCACAGTGTATGTTGGGAAAGTGTTATATGGACGGCATAGGCGTCGAGAAATCAGACACAACGGCTATAAAGTGGTTTAAACTGGCAGCGGAGCAGGGTATAACAGAAGCCCGACAAATGGTTGGAATATACTACGCATATAAAGAACAGAACTTCCTGGAAGCAATAGAGTGGTTCAGACCGTTAGCAGAACAGGGGGATGCTAATGCTCAGGCTATGCTAGGATTCTGTCTTGTAAAGGAGAACGGTGCAGAACATTCATATACAGAAGCTGTAAAGTGGTTGAAACAGGCAGCAGAGCAGGGGCAGGCAGAAGCTCAGTACATGCTGGGAGTTTGCTATAGTAATGGCTATGGTGTAAAGAAATCCTATATAGAAGCAGTAAAATGGTACCGCCTCTCGGCCCAACAAGGAAATGCACATGCACAGTATAATTTGGGAATATGTTATAAACATGGTTATGGTGTACCAAAGTCTATTTCGGAATCCGCCAAATGGATAAAAAAGTCCAATTTACAAAAACCGTCTCGATAAACATTTCGTAATTCTGTGTTCGTTGTACCAGTAAATAATGGCGTTATTTTTACCGAAAAAGCTCGGTTTTACCGAGCGCAGGGAGGGTGTTGATGCTACGAAATCGAGATTCGGACGATGTGCTACAGTGCTACAGTGCTACAGTTAAAAAACGGGGTAGGAAAATATCAAAAATGAACCCTATATATTTATATATAAATATATAGAAGTATTTTTATGGTATGTGGGTGGTAAAATCGAACTGTAGCACTGTAGCACTGTAGCGCTTTT
>OCVV011092421.1_pt1 | contig 19111 bp, 18 predicted proteins | sample 1539721 | NCBI WGS metagenome assembly OCVV01 (sample SAMN02144230, study PRJEB22623) | gut metagenome | biome: sheep rumen | host: Ovis aries | place: New Zealand
TTACTACATTTATTCCCTTTATAGTCTTCTATTTCATCAATATAATTTTGTGTTACTAATGTATTTATAGGAACAATCTTAGCATGTAAAACGTCTGATGGTCTATATTTTCTGTTATCATTAAAAAACTCTTTACCTGACTCCTCTATTGTTCTTGAAATATTATTATAATAATCTTCTCTAAATCCTTTTAAATTGCCTGTAAATGTTAAAACCGCTATTATTGAGATTATTCCTATTATTATTACTGCTCCAATTATTTCGATTAATGTAAATCCTTTTTTATTCTTCATAATATCACCTCTAACTATTAGATTGTATTGCAGAAATCTTAACAACTAATTCTATACTAGGAGAATCAGGGTTATTGGAATTATAATCAAAAGCCTTTTTTCCCCAAAATGTATCTAATTCATCATTGCCTGATTCAAATGGCCAAGTAACATTTAATGAAAAATAAGTTCTACCACTATTTGGAGTTAATGATTCATTAGACAATGAAAGAGAAATCTTAAATGGATAGTCTCTTGCTAATTTATTAATCATCATATCACTAGTAAGAGTTGTTTCATCAACTACATATCTAACTCCTAAAATAGTAGCACTAACTACTTCAAAATAAATTGTAGCTTGTTTTTCACCTAAATTGTATGCTGATACACCATCGTCATAATCTGGCATTCCAGGATACATATTTGGAATAACAAAATTAACATATTCACTTATCATATTGTCTTTAGACGTAAAAAGAATATTCCAAGATTCAATATGTGCTGTTATCCCAGCTGAAATTTTTGTTGCATAAACAAACCAAGCAAATGTTGTAGAAGAAAAAGTAATTAATAGCAAAATAAGAGTACTTAATCTTGCTCTTTTAAATACTATCTTCAATAATTCTATAAATGTAATTTTCTTTTTAGAATTATTCATAATTATCACAATCTTTCTACTCTTTTTTTTCTTTATTTATTGCTTGTTCTTCATCAGCAATAGAAACATTTTGATTATTTGCCGATACATCACTCTCATTAATATTTTCTAATTTATTCTTATCATCTATCATTCCTTTAATGTCAAAGAAGATAAGTAATGCAAAAGGAACAAATACAACTGTATAAAATAACACACTATTATTCATTAACTTACTAAAAATACTTAATAAATATAATCTTATTACAGCTTTACCTAAAACCTGATTAAACTCAATTGGAGCATCCTCAACTGGATTATTTATACCTTTAGTAATTATTCTTTCTTTAGAAATTCTAATAATTCTATGGGTAATTATTTTATTGGCATATGTACCAACTTTTCCCATATAAACTATATCATCACCAACTTTAAGTTCTGATACATCCACTTTTTTTGAAAGGAACATATCTCCAATTTCATACTCGGGAAGCATACTTTCAGATCCAACCGTATACATTGTATATCCAAATAAGTTAATATTATTCCCAGTAAATTTTTGAATTGCAATTAATCCTAAAATTAGTATAAGAATAACTACTATAATATTTTTAATAATTTTTAAAATTGTTTTAATCTTTTTGCCTAACATCATTTCTACTCCAAACTCATTGATTCAAATTTATCCATATAATTTTTAATTGACTTCTTAAATCTATCATGTATTTCTTTATCATTAACAACATTTTTATATTTTACTACTGTATAATACTTATCAATTAAATCAAGTATTTCTTTTTTATCTATTGCATCCAAATCCAATAGTTTTTGTAGCATACTATTAATTATCTTTTTAGATACCTCTTTTTTCTTTTCAGCAGATTGTCTTTCTTTACCATCTGAATACATATTTAATATTAAATAATTTAATATAAAGCTTTCATCAGTATAATCAAGAATTCTCCCCTCTATTTTCTCATCTTTTTCTACTTTCTCATTTTTCATATCATTATCCATATGCTCTTGCATATAGTTCCATAATTTTAAAGCATATTGGAAATTAGTATTTTTAAGTATTACATTAGTCTTCTTAATCGGTGAAGTTACTAATGTAATATGAAGTTTATTAATTATTTTATATACTTCTGAAGAAGTCAAATCTGTAACTTTATTTTCTAATTTAGTAATTCTTTCTAAAACATTTTCAATATTATTTTCATCTTTTGCTTCTCCATCTAAACTACTATTTAAAGTAATAGATATATCATATTTAGTACTTCCTACTTTTGATGTACCTTTATAAGAATATATTTTATCGTCTTTAGCAGTAGTAACATTTTCTAAAGCCTTTTTCTTTAAATTAATATAAGATCTCATATTTTGAATAAGACTATAAATAAATCTATTCTCATAAGTATCGTAACTTTCTTCTTTATTGATATTTAATATTTTTGAAGGCTTAATATCACCTGTTTTTTTATCAATTTTTTGAATTAAATTGGTATTTCTTGACAAATGCTTTATACTTTCAACAGTTATTCTTCTTGCAAGTTCAACTTTAACAATATCTTCTTCATTTATAATAAATCTATTTGGATTTCTTAAAATATTATCAATATATCTAACTGTATCTTCCATTATTTGAAGCCAATCTGTTGAAAATTCTGTCTTATCATAATCTGTTTTAATATTTAAAGTAGATATTAAATTATCATTGAATTCTTTAATTTTAGTATTATCAAATTCATTATAAAGATTAACCACTTGAAGCTCTCCAACAAGAGTATCATTATCTTCTATAACTTCATCATTTAATTCATCCACTTTATCACCTTAATTCTTTTTAAGTTAACTTCTTAAGTCTTAAAACATATTCTTTACATTCTTTCATTTTATCTTTACCAAAAGTATTATCTAAAAATTCAACATATCCATCAATTTCATCTCTTATATATGAAATATTCAATTGCTCAAATTTTCTTAATATTTTTTTTGCTATAAAGTAATCAACGCCTTCAATTTCATCTCCACCACATGCTACATAAACTGGTACAAATTTTTTCATATGTGCAACAATACGGTTACCAAATGCTATACGGAAATGTTGAATTACATAATTATCCATTTCTTCTATTTTATCAAGTGTATCTTGAGATATAGGATTTTGTTCTATAGCATCTTTAAATAAAGAATTAATATAACTAAAGTTTATATCTTGAGCAGGTACTTCAACAGGTGTAAATACTTCACCTTTTTCATTAATATCGATTGGCATAGCACGGTCGTATACTTTATCTGTTACCATAAATGTTGAGTCATCATTATTAATTGTACCAATATACCAAACATTTTCAGGTATTTGTAATTTTCCACCATGAACATGTTTTGGATCGTTTTTCCATGAACTTGCAACAAGTTCTACTATCCATTCATCATGATTAGGCATTTCTAGAATTGATAACATTTCAGCGAAATAATACTCAACACGAGAAATGTTCATCTCATCTAGGATAATTGTGTAAACATCATCAGTATATCCCGCAATATAAAGTTCTTTTAATACTTCAGTTTCATTAAACTTTTTAGTAAACTCGTTGAAATATCCAAAAAGTTCTGTTCTATCACGCCATGATGGTTGTACTGATGCAATACAAGAATCATGCTTTAAGAATTTTCCCCAAGCATAAGCTAAAGACGTTTTACCTGTTCCAGAAATACCTTGTAATATTACAAGTTTTGTTGAAGCAAGTGCAGAAATAAAAAGTCTTATCATTTGAGGTTTATAATAAAGTTTCAACTGAGATGCAGCAAAATTTCTAAAATTATCACATAACTCTTCCAAAGTAAAATTATTACCATAATTTTGTATTTTATAATTTGCAAACTCAATATCTATATCATTAAGTTTAGAAAATCTTGGAGCTTCAACAGGCCCAGTATCTTCTTGTTGTTCTTCTTCGCTCTCTACATCTGATTCATTTGGTTTAATTCCCAAATGTGATACTTTCATTGCAAGAATTTCTTCACGTTCTTTAACCAAAGTAGCAACCTTATTATTAAGTTTTCCAACTTCTTCAAGTAAAGACTCCTGTTCAACAATTGTTTTTCTAAATCTTAAATATTTTCTTACTATAAAATAAATTAAAAATCCAATTGCAGCAAACAAAATTAACAACAATAATATTGCAATTACAACAAATACCCATTCAGGTCCTGAAAAATCATCTTTGTAAAAGTCAATTATTGAAATATAATTTTTAATATTAAATATCTTAACAATTCCATTTACAAATCCCATTATTATATCGATAAAGCCATTAAAAACTTGCGATAAGAATTCATATAAAAATCTAAAAAAAGTGTCCATATTACCACCTATCTATCATTTATCATTATTATTTTATCATTTTCTCCTATTTCATTACAATACTTTGATTTATTACTTATAATCACATATTCAAAAATACTCATTAATATATAATCATCATCTATATTTTCTTCACCAATATCAATTGCAAATTTATATCCATCTCTTATTAAATCTTTTATTCTAGATCCATAATTTACATAATCATTATAATTAATTTTAAAAATAGTTTGACTTTTAAACAAGTCATTAGAAGCTACTAATAAAAGTTTATCTAATCTTTCTTTATCTTCAAACAAAGAAACTGCAAATTCTATTAAATAAAATCTATTAAAAATACAAGCTTTAATATCTTTAATAATCATTCTAGTTAATAAATAATATTCAACAAATAATTTATCTTCATTAATATCAGACTCATTAAATACTCTATCAATTGCATATTCACTATATATTTTAGGAAAATTAATAGAATACTTTAATTCTACATCAATTAAATAATCTTTAGTTGTAGAATACTTTTCTAAATAAAATTCATTTGTATTAAAATAATCGAAAAACTTACTTCTTTTTTTCTTAGTATTAATTATAAATTTTGTAATATTTTCTTGAAATATACCATCAGTAATTCCAAAAAGATCTTTTCTATAATCACATAATAATTTAACTAACGTTTTATCTTTTAAATTATTAACTTCATCAAAACATAATACATAATTAAATATCATATACATTTCAGTTAACTTTTCTTTAGATTCATCATCAAGATCTTCATTCAATTTATCAAATACTTTTTTTAAATGAATAAAAACATTTTCTTCTACATTTGTTTCATTATTTCCATAATAGTTATAATATCTATTATCGATATATGAATTTAATAATTTAAGGAATATTTCTTCATCAAAAAGAGTAGATAAAACTTCTTTTGCAAAAAGAAGTATATTATTCTTTTCAAAATTAATGTATTCCTCTAACATATTCATAAAATCACTTCCTATTCACTAGAAAAAGTTATTATTGGAGTACTTGTCACAAAAGGATAAGTATAATTATTACTTGTATTTAATTTATAAAATCTAATAGAATTACTAGATAAAGCATCAGTTCTAAAAGTAACACTATTAAGGTAATCATATCCATCTGACATCGTAGATGTTGTAGTTCTAACAGAATTTAAATAAGCATCACTTGTCATATCTAATCTAAATAAATTAGGATCAAATGTTAGTTTTATTAAAGCAGATGTACATTTAGGTTTATTATCGCTAGATAAAGACAAATATTCAGATATTTCAATTCTATCTCCAACACTATAAGAATCAAAAGCTTCTATTACTTTATAGTAATCTAATGTATTAGTAATATTAAAATCTAAGTAAGGTGATCCAGCACTATCAACTATTTCATAAGAAAGTCCTATTTCTCCAACATTGATTGTAAAATGACCATTTAATGTTTTTGTATATGGTGAAGTCGCATTAGTGGTAACATCTAACCAAATTGAATCTCCATTTCTCATTGCTACATTAGGAGTCATTGTAATTGTAAAGTAATCTGTATTCACATTATTCATAATAATTCCACTATCTTTAGTAGAAGAACAATCAACATTACTAGAGCATGTGTAAGAAATATCATATTCAATATTAAGTGGTGATGATAATATATTATTCTTTTTACTATCCATATTAAAAGTAATTGTAACAGGTTCAACACCAGACCAATTATCAAGCTGATAATAAGCATTATCTTCACTTAATTTATCACTATTAAAGTAAAACTTTTTAGTATTTAAATAATAATTCTTAATACCATTATATATATATCTACCATATGTTGCTGTAAAAAAAGCAAACATTAAAAATATAAATAAAAAGATAACGTTTTTTTTCTTAATTTTTCTTTTCTTCATCACTCTTACCTACTATATATAAATGTATCATATTTTATAAATTAATACAATAAAACACAAAAAAAACGTATCATTTTTCGATACGTTAATTTTATAATTAAGCTTCAGTAGTTATTTGTAAATCGTAAGTAATATTTCCACCAGATGCATTGTTTTCACAGTCTACATCTTGTCCTTCAATCCACATATAAATTCTTACTTTAGTTACACCAGTAGCTAAACTGAAGATTTGAGGTTTTTCAGAGAAACCAGCAATAGTCTTATAAGCTGGAGTAACTGTATCAAAGAAAGCAGCATTTCTAGTAGTATATTGAGTTGCACCACTTACATTTAGTAATACACCATCAGTATCAGCGATTGGTGCTTTAACTCCAGAATAACTTAATGCACTAGCACCTGTTTGAGTAGTTGTTTCAGTATACACGTCACGAGCATGTGCTACAGCAGCAGCAGTATGTACATCATAGTTAGGTTCCCAAATATATTTATTTGCAGTAGCACCAGCATTTAATCCTTGAATAGTCTCAATACTTGAACCAGCAGCAGTATTACCTAATACTACAAATCCAATTCTTGATGCATTTTTAATTCCAGTATCTTCTGTGTCAGTTGTTTTAACACCAGAATTAGTAGTTAAATAAATATCTGTAGCAGCATCAACTTTAAAGAATAAGTCAAATACTACATATCTACCAGTAGATCCTTCTGTATCTGTTTCTTTTGTTGCAGTAAGAATGTATTGTCCTGAAGCATTACTTCCTACTGTTCCATAGAACATTTCCATATGTCCATCAGCATCAATTACACCAGCTGTTGAAACAGGTTCCATTGATTCAGGTATTTGGTTTACACTTGAAGTGTAAGTAGATGCATGTACACCTTTTAAATCATCAGTTTGAACGATTGATTTCCAGTTTGTACCATCAGCACTAATTTGTATACCATTTTGTGCTGCAACATTTACTGTTAATGAATTAACTGTTACAGTCTTATTAGCAGTAAACCATGCATAAGTTGTTGTAGTAAACATTACTGTTGTAAAGAACAATGCAATTAATAGTATCAATAATCTTCTTGAATTTCTTTTTCTTCTTTTATCCATTTTTATTCCTCCATTTTCTATCGTTAGATTTTTTCTTATTGATACATAAACTATAACACTTGACATTTATCTTTGCAATATCATTTGTCAATATTTGTTTACTTTTGTCGTAAATTTGACAATCGGATGTTAATCTGTGTCAATTATCTGTTTTGCATTAACATTAATTTCTATATTTTCAGCAGAGTCTTGATATTTAGTATCTTTTTGTTCAATTGGAAACTTTACAACTAACTTGTAAGTATCAGTTTGATTTTCCATAAAATTAAAATCTCTAGTTGAAGTTTTAATACTATTAAAATAAGTATCAAATTCGTCCTGAATTATCTCGCTAGACTCTACAATTTGTTCGTCAACACCATTGTTAACTAAATAAAGCTCATATTGAAAAGGTATATTAGTAGTTGTTAAAACTTCAACATTATATTTTAAATTAACTTCTGTTCTATCACTATCTTTATAATTAGAAACACTAAAAGTATAATTTTTAACATCACCTGGAATCATATCATCAAGAGTTATTTCTTGATGAGTATACAAGTCATTAGCAACAAAAAAGGCAATATCAACTATAGCATCAGCTCTTGATTCTGTTTTAAATCTAGATAATGTAAAGGGAATAAGGATTAATAAGCATAAAAGAAGTATAAAGAATATACATATTTCTATTTTAAGTTTAGTATTATCCATTATTTTTTTCATATACTCCTCCTTATTTATCTTTTCATTTTCTATTTCTTTTAACTTTTCTTTTTGTTCTTTTTTAAATAGTGCTAGCGTATAACCACACAAGAAAATAGAAATAATTGCTCCAAAAATCATAGTTGGATCTGTAAATACTTTAACCCAAACTCCCATTTTGCTGTAAACATTAACAACCTCACCTATTATTTTCTCTTTAGGAATTGGTTTATCAAAAGTATTATTAGCATCACCCTTTGTAATATAAACATCATCTTTTATTTCAACAATTCTATGTGTAATAATTGCATTATCACCTTTATATGAAATAATATCTCCAACCGAATAATCAGAATCTAGTTTAACTGCAATTATATCCCACTTCTCTATCTCTGGAGACATACTACCACTAACTACTTCAAAAAAAGAATAACCAAATAGATTAGTATAATCTTTTTTTAATATTTTAATAGAAAAAAAGTTATACAAAGCAAGAAGCATTAATATACAAGTAATAATACCAATCACTATTGTTATAACTTTTGTTACGATTTTAATTATTTTACTTTTCATAGCACACCTATTAACCAGTATATTCAGTCAATGTTTCTCCATCAAAATGTTGAGTAATATCAACTTTTACTGGAATAGATATAGTATTATTTGGTACTTTTCCTAAATTACTATCTTTATCATTGTTATTCTCATCATTAACCCAACTTAAATACACTCTTAAAGTATTTTTAACATCATTTCTTATATCACTTAAAGTAAATATATTACTATATGTAAACTCATCTGTTCTCACTATTTCTTTATCATCAAGTTCCTTAATCTCTGTAATTTGATATTGATCCATGTCTAAATTAGAAAAATCAAATGTAACATCATATCTAATAGAAGTTTCAGTATCATTAGGATCAATTTCTATGTCAAAATAACCATCCATTCCAGGTGCTACTTTTCCTTCTTTAACATTTTGTGATGTAATCCACTCTATTTTATCTATTGTAAAAGTTGAAGTACTGCCACTAATATTATCTGAGTTTATTTTTACTTGCCATTTAGCAATTGGACTACTAGAAGTATTCACTCTTCTACTTTCAAACAAAGCATAAGCTTCATAGAAGAAAAAAATAGCAGTTATGAAAAAGAATGGTACTAAGACCATTAATCTTTTTTTCATTATTTCTTCTTTAATTCCTTATAAATAGCATATATTTCATATAAGAATGCTAAAAATAATGGTAATACTACTATAAATAAGAATCCCCATCTTGATTGGAATAAAGAGAAAATCTTACCAAATAAGTTTAGTGAGAATGTTGAATCATGAGTTCCTAACACATATTGACTAGAAACTACAGAATTATCCTTCATAGTAAAAGTTGTTTCATTTTCATTTATTTTTTCTTTTTTAGATACTTCAACATATTTTATTTTACGTTCTGATGCAGCTGCATAAGTGTCATAAAAGAATACTTTTTCACCTTCTTTTATTTCATCATTAGGAACAGATTTAATAAATAATAAAGCATCCTTTTTATAATCTGATTCCAAATCTTCATCTACTAATACTAAACTTCTTCCAAGAAATTTTGAAACACCATAATCATTTCTATTCAATAAAAATGCTGTAGTAAATACAACCATTATCAAATATAAACATACAACTATTCCACCTACTATTTTAAGACCTTTTTTCATAACTAATTACCTCTATTTTCTATTTTTATTCATAAAATAAATATATCATATTTTAAAAACATATGCAATTAAAAGAACACAATAATAAAATAACTCACTTAAATGAGTTATTCATTTTCCATTATCAAAGGTATTACTTGTTTTTTTCTAGAAACAATATCCTCTAAAAATAATCCTTCATATACATTTACATCAAAAGATCTAGACAATATATTAATTGTTGATTGATTATTATCAAAAAAGATATAACTACCATTTTTTAATACATCTGTAACAAGTAATAATACAAAAGATGCTTCACTTGCATTTTTTAAATCATTTAATGCACTAATATAATTATCTTTATCTTTTAATAATTTATCAGCATTCATCATAATTATTTGAGATACTTTAAACGACTTTATCCCAACATTAAATGTCTTAATATCTGTTTTAATTAACTCAATAGGAGTTTTATTATCAATATTTGAACTTGCATTAAAAATATCTGTTGCAAATTCTTTATAATTTAAGCCACTGATTTCTTCTAGTTTTTCTACAACTTCTTTGTCATAATCAGTGGTTGTCGGACTAGTAAGAGCAAGTGTATCAGAAATAATACCTCCAAGCATTATAGATGCTATATCTCTTGGAATTTCAATTCTAGATTCACGATATAATTTATACACAATTGTATTTGAACTTCCAACTGTCATATTTCTAAAATTAATTGGATTGTTTGTTGAAATATCTCCAATTTTATGATGATCTATTACTTCTAATATTTCAGCTTCCTCAAGTCCATCAACACTTTGACTTATTTCATTATGATCAACTAAAATAACTTTTTTTCTTTTTCTATTTCTAATATCTGTTAATCTAAGTAAACCTTTACATTTTCCATTTTTATCTACAATTGGATAGTTATTATATCCTAGTGTTTTAGACTCTTCTAAAAAATCATCATAATAATCAGTTTCTAAAAGAGTTATAGGCCTATTTCCATTTGAAATTTTTTTAATATAATTACTAAACATTATTTTCTTAATAGTTTTAAAAGAATTAAACTTTGTTTTTATAATATTTACTTTATTTTCTTTTGCTAGATTTAAATGTTCTTCTTTTATATTAGAATCTTCAGTTAATATTATTAATTTAACTTTATTTTTAACTGCTGCTTCTATAATACTATGTCTATCACCAACTATTAAAATATCCTCATTAGTAAATTCAAAGGTTTCTATAAAAGTAGTACTTTTGTATGTAACTGCATTAACTACACCTTTAATTTCTTCATCAAATCGTAATACACTAGAAGCCTGTAAGCTTTTTAAAATGTTATCGTAAGAAGTGTATAAATAATTATCCGTATCAAAAGTTTCTTTTAAAATCATTTTCGCTGTAATAATATCAAGAAAATTATTTTCACTATCAACAATTGGTACACCTGTAATATTATTTTCTACCATATAATCATGTACATCTTCTATAGATAATAATTCATTTAAATAAAAATCTTTATGATAAATAATATCTCTAATCTGTAATTTAACATTATTTAAATATTTTGGAGTTTTAATATTAAATCTATCCAAAATATATTTCGTTTCATCATTTATTTCGCCTAACACTCTAGCTTCAGCATACACGCCTAAACTTCTTTTTAAATATTCAAGAGCAATTGCACTAGTAACGGAATCAGTATCAGGAAATTTATGACCAAATATATATACTTTATCCATTTTAACCACCCCTTATTCTTTTTAGAAAGGAAATTTCATTTTCCCATTAGACATTTGTTTCATCATTTTTTTCATTTGATCAAACTGAGTTAATAACTTATTTACCTCTTGAACAGACAATCCACATCCTTGTGCAATCCTTGTTTTTCTACTTGCTTTTATAATATCTGGATTTTTTCTTTCTTTTGGTGTCATTGAAAGTACAATAGCTTCAATATGTGCAATTTGTTTAGGATCAATTTGTACATTATTTAATCCCATTTTAGAAGCACCAGGAATTAACTTAATTAAGTTTTCAAGAGGTCCTAATTTCTTGACTTGTTTCATTTGAGATAAAAAGTCTTCTAAATCAAATTTACCATTTTGCATTTTCTTTGCAGCCTTTTCAGCTTCTTTTTCATCTATTTCTGATTGAACTTTTTCAACAAGAGAAATAATATCTCCCATTCCAAGAATTCTTCCTGCCATTCTTTCTGGATCAAAAGAATCAAGTCCATCCATTTTTTCACTTGTACCTATAAATTTAATTGGAACATTTGTTAAATGTCTTACAGAAAGAGCTACACCTCCACGAGTATCTCCATCAAGCTTTGTAAGTATAACTCCAGTAAGTGGAAGTTTATTATTAAATCCTTCTATAACATTTATTGCATCTTGTCCCATCATGGAATCAATTACTAAAAGAATTTCTTGTGGATTTACTTTTGTTCTAATATTTTCAAGTTCATCCATAAGGCCTTCATCTATATGAAGACGACCTGCAGTATCTATTAATACATAATCATACTTATTTTCTTTAGCATATTTTATAGCATTATTAGCAATCTCAACAGGATCTTTTTTTCCTTCATCATACACTTCTATATTTAATTGTTTTCCTAATTGCTTTAACTGATCAATTGCAGCAGGACGATATACATCACATGCAACCATAAGTGGTTTCTTAGCATGTTTTTTTCTAAGTAAATTAGAAAGTTTACCAATAGCTGTTGTTTTACCACTACCTTGAAGACCTACTAGCATAAGTATTGCAGGATTACCATTTAAATTAAGAGGTTTTTGCTCTCCACCTAATAATGCAGTTAATTCATCTTTGACAATTTTTACAAATACTTCACCAGGCTTTAAGCTTTTTTGTACTTCCTCTCCTAAAGCTTTTTCTTTAACATTATTTGTAAATTCTTTTACAACAGTATAGTTAACATCAGCTTCCAATAGTGCAAGACGAATTTCTCTCATCATATCACTAATATTACTTTCAGTTATTTTTCCTGTTCCTTTTATTTTAGAAAGTGCACTTTGCAATCTTTCTCCTAAACCTTCAAACATTTAATCACCCTCTAATTATAATATTTTTTTTATTTCATCTAATATTTTTTCATCTACTTTATCAGCAAGTAAATTAACAATTTTTTCTTTCTTCTTATTTATGCTAAGTTTATCTTCTAACTCAAATAACTTTTCTTCCATAATTTTTAATTGATTATGAACAGCATTTCTTGAAACGTTATTATTTTCTGCAATTTCACTTAATGACAAATCTTCCCAATAATATGATTCAAAATACATTTGTTGTTTTTCAGTAAATAGTTCTTTGTAACAATCATAAAGAACATTTAAATAAACTATTTTATCCATATTACAACTCCTACATCATATCTTTAAATAAACCATAAATATATTTTTCAATATCGAATACTTGTAAATCCTCTTTTCTTTCTCCTAAACCAATAAACTTAACAGGAATTCCAACACTTTCTTTTATTGCAAGCACAATTCCACCTTTTGCAGTACCATCAAGTTTTGTTAAAACTATTCCTGTAATATTAGTTATTTCTTTAAAAGCTTTTGCTTGACTAATTCCATTTTGTCCAGTAGTTGCATCAATAACAAGTAAAGTTTCATGAGGTCCACCTGGAATTATTTTTCCAATTACTTTATTAATTTTTTCAAGTTCTTTCATTAAATTAGTTTTATTTTGAAGACGACCTGCTGTATCAACTAATACAACATCAACATTTTCTTCAATTGCTTTTTCAAGTCCATCATATATTACACTTGATGGGTCAGCTCCTTCTTCTTTTCCTACAAATAATGAATCAGTTTTTTGGGCCCACTCTTCAAGTTGCTTTGTTGCACCAGCTCTAAAAGTATCACCAGCAACCATCATAACTTTTTTATTTTCATCATGTAATTTAGCTGCAAGTTTTGCAATAGTTGTCGTCTTACCAACTCCATTAACTCCTACAAATAAAATAACTGTTGGTCCTTTAGGAGCATAATTTATTTTATTAACAATAATTTCATCACTAACATAAATTATAAATAATTCATCTACTATTACTTCTTTTAAATATTCTAAATCTTCAATATTCTCTTTTCTAACTCTTTTTCTTAATCTATCCATAAAAGCCATAACAGTATCAATACCTATATCAGCCATTATTAATATTTCTTCAAGCTCATCAAAATATTCTTCAGATACTTTATTATGTCTATTGGTAAGATTTATTAACTTAGATACAAAGTTTTCTCTTGTCTTAGTAAGTCCTTTTTCATATACCTTTACAGACTCTTTTTCTTCTTTAACTTCTTGCTTTGACTCTTCAATTTTTTCTTCTTTAACTTCTTGTTTTGATTCATCAATTTTTTCTTCGGCTAAAGTATTAGCCTCTTCAACAGAATCAGTTTTTTCATTAATTTGCTCTAATTCTTCTTTTGTAGTAACTTCTTCATCACTACGCTTAAACATATTTTTTATTTTGCTAAATAATCCCATTCAAATCACCACAACTAGTATATCAAAAAAAAGATGAATTATCATCTTTTATTTTATTTCTTTAACTAAAGTTTTAGTTCTATAAACATTTTTAGTCAATAATTCTAAGCCACTAGCATTACTAACTTCACTTGGATCATTAATTGTATTACCAGTTAATTCTTTATATTTCTTAATAAACGTTCTAAAAGTTACATATTCGTTTAACATTTCTTTTCCATTTTCACTATAGTTATATAGAATAATGCTCTCATCTTCTTCATTTACTTTTTCATCAGTTATTTCACCCAACTCATAAACCATATATTCTGATCCTTGAGTGCCTTCTACATAATAATCTCCACATAACAATTTAACTATTTTAGTATTTGTTTGTGGTACTTCAACATATGACTCAAATTTATCACATTTTTCAGTTGTATCAATAGGATTTTTAAGTTCATCACTAAATCCTCTTCTTATTACATCATCTAAATAATAAATATTGTTTGAAGTTGGATAGTTATCTTTATATTTAGCAACACTATTTGCAAAATTATTTGCCAAATTCTTAAATGCACCATAATTCTTACTATTATCAGATACTAATTTAACACCAATAGCAGTTAAAATAGCAATAACAGCAAACATAGTCATAAACTCTACTTTACTAAATCCTTTTTTATTTAATTTTTTCATATAATTCCTCTACTTTCTTTCTTATATCTTTATCAATTCTTTCTATTGTTGAAACGCTAGCATCTAAAGATTTCTTATAATTACCTTTATAAAAAAGCATTTGTGCTTGATTCAAACCACTATCAATATTAACATTTTTAACTCTATACCTATTACCATATACAATAGAATACTCAGCAAGTTTAGCAGTCTTGATCATTTCATTAGTCGTATTATACAATTTTAAAACTAAATCACGAGACGTGTCAACCCTTGTATTCAATGTCCTAATTACAATAGGTTTTCTTTCTAACTCTTTTATAATTTCAAGTATTGAATCATTAGCTTCCTGTAATTGTACAAAATAAGTATCTGAAATAATAGGTAATTTATAACTTCTAATTCTTGCCTTAGATTGCTTTAATAATTCTTGTATTTCATCAAGTTGCTCTCTTGCTCTTATTTCATCATCATATAAATGCCCTAAATTTCTTAAAGCAACTTCCAACTCATCATCAACATTTTTTAGCTCATCCAAATACTCCTTTATTGTTCTAGATAGTTCTGTAAAAGGAGTTTTCTTTCTTGGAGCACTTTTAGTCATAGATTTAAATTTATCATTTAACTCTTTTGTTTTCTCATTTACTACATCTATAGTTTTAACATCATTATCAGTTAAATCATACATACTTTTTATATCATCCATTTGAGCATATATTTCATTAACTTCAGTCGTAGTTTTTTCTAACTTTTTCTCAAATATTTCTTTAGATTCTTCATATTCTTTCTTAGCCTGTTTTTCAAGTTCAAATTCGTCAAATAAAGAATCTAAGTATTCAAGCATTGTTTTAAGTTCAAACATACAGTTTTCTAAATTTAAAACCTTAATTCTATCTAATATTTTATTAACATTCTTTAAAGATTCTTCAACATTATATTCAATTTTCAAATGTTTTAATGGAATTTTCTTAGATTTTAAATCGCTATATGTTTCTGTAATTTGTTCAATTTTTTTAGGAATTAATCTATTTGCTAATAATACTAAATCAGGAACTTCTTCTATAACGATTCCCATATGATCTATCATAATATCTATTCCCTTAACAATATGATATACTTCTTGATAATCATTTTGTTCCATATAATATTCAAAATCTTGAAATAATTTTTCTATATTTTCAAATTGTAATTCAATTGGTGTAGCAATTTGTTCATATTCATTTTTATTTGCATTAAATTTATCATTTAATTCTCTATATCTTGTCTTTAGCTTAGTTATTATTTTACGATACTTTTCTTCACTCGAATTAATTTCTTTTATCTCATTTAGTAAATTATCCGTTGCTTGTTTAGCTTTATAAATAGCAAGTTCAGTTTTTGCAAGGCTTAATGAATAACTTTTAATTTCTTTCTTTTCAAGTAAAGAATCCAAATCAATAATCATATCATTAATTTTAGGGATATCATTACTTCTAATACTTTCAAAAGTGTTATACCATTTTTTGTATTTTTCTTCTACTTTATCATTTTTTATAATTGTTTCCATCTTTGTAAGTTCAGATACAACGGGTGCACTTTCTATCTCATTTTTTTCTTTATCTAATAGCTCTAATTCTCTTTTATAATCTTTAATTCTCTTCTTTTTTATAAACATCAAAGCAATAATAATAAGTAATATAGCAATAACTATATAAGCAACTATAATCAAAGCTAAATTATCCATCCTATCACCTCTACTTTAATATTCTAATAATATCTTAACACATATCTTTATTTTTTTCATTAAAATTATTAAAAAAACTATAAACGTTTTTGATTATAGTTTTTTCTATTTCAAATTTGATATCTTCTCTAACTCCATACACCATAAATATTTTTATTTTTATACATCGGAATATATTAATGCTTTAACTTTTCTTACATAAATTAACTACATTTTCAAAAATTCATGAGTTAATCTCAAACTAATTATTCAATTTAAAGGATTTTATTGACTATTTTACACTTTACGTGTATAATCTTTATTGCATATTCAAACAGCGAGTATTTTAGGTTTTTAATGTGTTTATTAAGTTTATAAGTAACTTTGCTGTTAAGTGAAAGTATTAAAATAAACTCCCTAAGAATTAGAAATACAATGTCTTTTGTTTATGTAATATAAATAAAGGAGGAAAAAAAATGTCAAGATATACTGGATCTAGTTATAAACAAGCTCGTAGAGTTGGTTTAAGTTTATTAGAAAATGGTAAAGAACTTGCAAGACGTCCTTATGGACCAGGACAACATGGCGCAGACAAACGTGGAAAACTATCTAACTATGGTGTTCAACTAAAAGAAAAACAAAAAGTTAGATTTATGTATGGATTAAATGAAAAACAATTCCATAAAACTTTCTTAGAAGCTGGTAAAATGAAAGGTATCCATGGTGATAACTTCTTAAGATTACTAGAATCACGTTTAGATAATTTAGTTTATCGTATAGGTTTCGCTTCAACAAGACGTGCTGCAAGACAACTTGTTAATCATGGACATGTATTAGTTGATGGACAAAAAGTAGATATTCCATCTTTCAGAGTAAAAGTTGGTTCTGTAATTACTTTAAAAGATAAAGATAAAGAACTTAAAGTAGTTAATGAATCATTAGAAAAAGTTGTTTCACGTGTTGAATATATTTCATACGACGAAGCTAAAAAAGCAGCAACTTATGTTAGACTTCCTGAAAGAGGAGAATTACCTGCTGATATCGATGAAGCATTAATAGTTGAATTCTATAACAGATAAAATTAGATTGACACTTGTCAATCTTTTTTTTTACGTTTTTTTTATAAAACAAAAAACATATATGTTAACATATTATTGAGGTGTTAATATGTTCTACATTGAAGATAAATCAATAACAAAAAGAAAAAAGTTACCAATAATATTTTTAATAGTTGGAGTAATTTTTACTTTAGTTTTTGGATTTGTTTATTTTTATGGAATTCATAGAAAAAATTCAATGGATAGCGAGGTAAATGCATTTTATATAGACCCTAACGGACATTTTGAAAAAGATGGCAAATATGTCTATCATCCTATTTATCATTTTCGTGTAAATAATACTGAATATTTTTGTAAAAGTAGTGCTTCATCTATAAAAATACCTACACCAAATAGTAAAGTATTTTACAAAGAAAATAATCCAAATGATTGTATAACTGATTATACAAATACAAACAGCAATTATTTATTAATTGGAGTAGTTTTAGGAATTATATTAATTATTATTTCTATAATATCATTAAAAAAAGATAATAAAAGAATTAGAAAAATAAAAACATTATTAACAAAAGGAGTCTTAATTAAAGAAGTTCCATATAAGTTAAAAGATATTATAATTAACGGAAGAAATGCTAAAAGAATTGAAGTTGATTATGAAATGGTAAATGGTACAACAATGAATTTAAAAGGAAAAACATTATTTAAATATAAAACAATTGAATCAAATCCATATGTTGATTTATTAATTGATCCAACAGATAAAAAAAATTATTACATAGATTTTAATATAAAACATTCAGAAAACGTAAAAATTACAAGATATAGTCCTCCAAATCAAATACAAAATGGTATACCATATCAAGCTAATATTAATCAAAATCATATAACAATGAATAATAATCAGTCAAATATTATTAATGACATTAATATAATAAATAACAATTACCAAAATAATATCACTTATAACGATACACTTAATGATTCACAAATTAATAATTTTCAAGTTGATACATCCATTGATAAACAATATAATAATTTAATTGACATACAAAATAAAAACATTCAAAATAAAGAACTTATAGATAATACCATTAATAATTTTAATCACAATGAGCAAATTTATAATAATCAAGAAGAAATAAATTCAATTGATCAATCTAATATTAATACATTTGATGTTCAAAATAATAATCAAAATATTGTACAATAAAAGATCTAATAACAACTATTAGATCTTTTTTACTATAAATTATTAATTGAACCACTTACTGCTTTTTGACTTGATTGAATCATATCTCTTGCTTTTTCATATGTATTACAAAGAAGTTCCAATGCTTGTATCGTATTTTGTACTTTTCCATCCATTTTTGTAAGTTTTGCAGTATATGCTTCACAATCTTTACCTGCCCATGAATTATTTATCGTATTTATATTTCTCTTTGTTTCTTGATTCCATGAACTTTTTAATGTTGATATTGATTTTTTTAATGTATTTATATTCTCTTCTAATTGT
>OCVV011341050.1_pt1 | contig 19111 bp, 2 predicted proteins | sample 1539721 | NCBI WGS metagenome assembly OCVV01 (sample SAMN02144230, study PRJEB22623) | gut metagenome | biome: sheep rumen | host: Ovis aries | place: New Zealand
TAATAGCTAAAGAATCAATAAATAAAATAATACCTATTTTAAAAGAATTTAATGTTAATAATGGTAAAATAATAGTACGTTGTAATTATATAGATGAATTATTAATACATATAATTACTGATGATAGAGTTAAAATACCAACTAATTTACCATCAAATATTAAGGGAATAATAGTTAACTCTAAAACATTATATGGAGATAACTTCTTAATAGATAAAATAGGGGATAAATACTTTAAACTATCTTATGATTCATTCTTTCAAGTTAACAACTATGTATCATCTATTATCTTTGATTTAATAGATAAACATATCTTAAAAGATGAAAATATATTAGACTTATATTGTGGTGTAGGAACGCTAGGATTAAGTACTTATATAAAAGATAAAAAATTATATGGTATTGAAATAGTAGAAAATGCTATTAATAATGCTATATATAATGCTAAACATAATAGTGTAGTAAATTATGAATATAAATGTGGTAAAGTAGAAGATCAAATAAATAGATATATTAATGAAAATATTGGTGTAGTAATAGTAGATCCTCCAAGAAAAGGATTAGATAAAAAAGCACTAAATTCAATACTTGCTATTAATCCGAAACAAGTAATATATGTATCTTGTGATCCAATTACTTTAGCAAGGGATTTAAATACTTTAAAAGATAGATATAAAATAGAATATATATGTGCACTTGATATGTTTCCAAATACCTATCATGTAGAAACATTTGTAGTGTTAGAAAGAAAATAAAAAACATTTGAGTTTATAAAAGTAAGTGTTATAATTAATTTAAGGAGTGAAAACAATGAAAGAAAAAATAAAAAAATTTTTAACTAAAAGAAACATCATAATTTGTGCTTGTTCTTTACTAGCGCTAATTATAATAATTATTGGAATTATATTTCTAATACCAAGAGAAAAAAATAATGAAAAATTATTGAACCAAGAACTAGAAAAAATAGGTAGATACTATTATGAAAACTATTATTATGTATCAGCTGCAAATAGTGATGAATTATCTAAAAAAGCAGATTATTTATCTAATTTTACTAATACAGGTTTAAAGATTTCTTTATCTAATTTACTTAGATATAATAATACTTTAGCAGATGATGTAAAAAATAAAACTGAATTCAAAAATAGTGAGACAAATGAGTCTTGTGATATGGATAAAACTATGGTAACTATATATCCAAAAGAATCATATACTAAGAGTGATTATCAAATATCTACTTACTTAGAATGCGGATTTCAAAGCGAAGAATAAAATCTTCGCTTTTTTTATTTATTTTGGTATAAAAAAACATAACTTTATGGTATAATTAAGACATAATGGTATAAGGAAAGTGATAGTATGCAAGAAGCAGTAAAAAATATCAAGAAATATTTTTATTTTTTAGTATTTACATTATTGGTTTTGCCTTCAGTTATTAAAGCTGAACCAAATCAAACTATATATAATTTTGAATATTCAGGATCTGTTCAAGAATGGATAGCTCCAACAGATGGTGTATATCTATTTGAGACTTGGGGTGCTCAAGGAGGTTACCGTTCAACAGATAACGCTGGTAGAGGTGGATATACAAAAGGATATGTCTATGCCAAAAAAGGTGATAGATTTTACGTTTATGTAGGTGGCTCAGGAAAGACACACAAAGGTTACAATGGTGGTGGATCTAGAGCTGGTATTGCTAATGTTTACGGTGGTGGTGCTACAGATATTAGATTTAACACTGACTCATTATACTCACGTCTAATCGTTGCCGGTGGTGGTGGAACAGATGGTTCTGATAGAAGTTGTGGTGGTTCCGGTGGTCTAACTGGTGACAATGCATGTAGTAGTTGTGGATCCGGTGGTAACGGTGCAACAATAACTGGATCTGGTGCAAATCGTGGCGAATTTGGTATCGGAGGTAACGGATTATCCGGAAGTGGTGGTTATGCTGGTGCCGGTGGCGGCGGTTGGTATGGCGGTGGCGGTGCCAACCCAGATTATTCAGGTGACGATGATAGAGGTGGAGGTGGAGGTTCTTCATTTACTTTTAATGAAGGAACTAAAAGCCAAGTACCTAATGGCTACACTGTACCTGATAGATTATTGATGTATAATTTTTCATATTCAACTGGTGCGAGAGCTGGTGATGGTTTAGCAAGAATCACTACAATTGAACCAGATGGTATTGAAAGTATAAAATTAAGTAGTGGTACTACTAATATAAATATTAATTATAACTATAAATTAACTAATTATACTATTACTGTTGATAACAGTATAAATAATGTATTATTTAATGTAACTCCAAAAGAAGGATATTCTATTGCTTATTCACAAAGAAATTTAGATATTTCTTCTACAACTGGAACACAAACTATTACTGTAACACATAATGCAACAGGTATTGTTAAAGTCTATACTGTAACAATTAACCAAGTTAATCATTATTTAGTTCAAAATGGTTCATCAGTTTACTATGACATTCCTTATACTGGTGAATATCAAGAATTTTATATTCCATCAACTGGTACTTGGACATTAGAACTTTGGGGTGCTCAAGGTGGTTCAAGAAGACTTAGTGGTGGTAATGGTGGTTACACTGTTGCTGATGTAGATTTCTCTGCTGGCCAAAAGCTATACCTTTATGTTGGTGGATCGGGTAATACAGTTAGTAGAGACGGAAGAACAAAAGGATGGAATGGTGGAGGACACTCATACTATACCTATACTTTGGGAGGCTTTTATAACTCACCAACTAACGCTTATGGTGGTGGTGCAACAGATATTAGAATCGACGGTACAACACTATATAATAGACTTATTGTTGCCGCTGGTGGTGGTGCTGCTGGTGCTAGTGGTACTGGTGGTGCTGCTTGTTTAGCTGGTGGAAGAGGATGTGGATCAGTTGGTGCTCCAGGTGGTAGTACAGCCGGTGGTTCTGTAGGTGGAACATTTGGCGTCGGTGGTGCTGAAATATACCAAAATAGTGGATACGGTGGTGCCGGTGGCGGCGGCTGGTATGGCGGTGGCCGTGCTACACCAGATCATTCAGGTGACGATGATTCCGGTGGTGGAGGTGGTTCAGGATTTATCTGGAGCACTAACAGTGCTGGAACTGTACCTGCTGGATATAAACTCTCAAATAAATTTTATATGACAAATGGATTTATTCATACTGGTGGAGAAACATTTAAAAATCCAAATGGTGGTAGTGAAACTGGTCATACCGGAAATGGATATATTAGATTAACACCAAAATTATTAAACGGAATTGATATTTTAACTATTAATGGTGGAAATATCCCAATAGATTTTGATTTTACAAAATATGATTATTCATTAACTGTTCCTGATGATACTAAATATATTAATGTAAACGCTTTAATAGCAGATGGTTTTTCTATTAATGAATCTTATTCAGGAAACTATGATTTTAGTGATATAAATAATAAAGAATATACTTATACATTAGATGTAATAAATGATGTTACAAAATTAAAAAAGACATATAAAATCACATTTAGAAAAGCAAGTTATTACTGGCAAGCTGGTACAGCTGGAAGTTATGGATATGGTTGCACAAAAGATGTTCAAGAATTTGTAGCTCCAGCCGCAGGTATTTATACTGTTGAAGCCTGGGGTGCTCAAGGACAATCTACTGGTGCTGCTGGTGGTAATGGTTCGTATGCTAAAGGTAACTTATTCTTATCTAAAGGAGAAAGAGTTTATATATACGTAGGATGTAGTGGAGCTAATGGTGGATATAACGGTGGTGGAGATGCTTATTGGTATCGTGATGGAAACCAAAACATTGTTATTCCATGGGCTATTCGAGGTGGTGGAGCCTCAGATATTAGACTTGGTGGAAACACTACATATCATAGAGTATTAGTAGCTGCCGGTGGTGGTGGTGCTGGTGCTGCAGGTACAGGTGGACCTGGTGATAGTGTTGGTAACAACTCTGGATGCGGTTCACAAGGTAATGCAGCAACAATGTCTAATGGAGGAGATTATTCCGGAACATGGGCAGTTGGTGCACAACAATACTATGGTAATGGTGGTTACGTAGGACCAGGTGGCGGCGGCTGGTACGGTGGTGGTACTGGTAGACCAGATGGTTCAGCTAACGACGAAAAAGGTGGTGGAGGTGGATCTTCATATATTTGGTCAAAAGAATATGCTAGTTTTGCTCCTTCAAATTATGAAGTATCAACAAATCACTATCTATTTAATCCAGTAATCATTAAAGGTAATGAAACAATGCCAAATCATAATGGTACATCTACTATGGTTGGTAATGCTGGTGATGGATATGTTAGATTTGATTTCTCACTATCTTATAAATACAAGATTAATGTATCAGATAATGTTACATTAGATAAAAAATTTGATTATGATACAAAAGAATATATTGGTACAGTTGATAATACATCAAGTGTTGTAGATTTTGAAGTAGATTTAACTGATGATGAATCAGTATTAACTCATTCAAATGATGGAAGACACGAAATACATGTTGGTGAAAACAACTATCCAATTTCTGTTACATATGTTAATGGTGCAGTTGATATCTTTAACTATAGTATCTCAAGAGAAGCTAATGATATCGATATATTAAATGATATTAAAATTAATGAAGAACCATTATCAAAATATGGATCTATAGACTTTAGTAGTGATAATTATGAATATACTATCACACTTCCTTATACATTAGATGAGTATGACTTAAATATCACTAAAGGTTCAGCAGATCAAACATTTGATATTTATACTTCTTCAAATACTGAACTTAAATATGCGTTAGAAGATTCGATTGCTCATATTCAAGATAAAAATAACACTTATGATTTAGTAATTAATGTTGAAAATGAAACTCATACATCATCAAAGACATATACTATTCATGTTACTTTACCTCATTCAAGTAAAATGAAGAAATTCATTCTAGAATCAAGTACAGGTAAACAATTCGAATACGAAATTGAAGAAGGTAAAGAAGTTTATAATATAGAACTTGAAAGTTATGTTGCTGCAGTTAATGCAAGTGCAGAACTATTTGATGGTGAAGCAACAGTAAGTATCGATGGTGATGGATACATTCAACATGATATTTATACAATTGTTGCTACAGTAAGTGAACCACACGTTGAACCAACAAATTATATATTTAATATTAAACGTATTTCAATTGGTGGTTATGAAAAAGGAGTTTCTTATACAGGAACTTGTCAAAGCTTTGTAGTTCCATATTCACATGAGTACTTACTTGAAGCTTGGGGTGCTCAAGGTGGTAGAGGTGGAGGCCGTGGAGGTTACTCTTACGGAACTATCTATTTAGAAAAAGGAACACAATTATACCTTTGTGCTGGTGGATCAGGAGACAATGGTGGATTTAACGGTGGTGGTACATCACGTGCTGGTTATGGTGGTGGTGCATCAGACATTCGTTTAGGACAAAATTCACTATATTCAAGAATCTTAATTGCCGGTGGTGGTGGTGGTCACGGAAGTGATGGCTGCGCATATGGTGCTGTTGGTGGTGGTATCAACGGTGGCGGTAAAAACGGTCAAGGTTCATGTGGTACTAACGCTGGTGGTGGAACACAAACATCAGGTGGTACTTATGGTATAACTGGATCAGCTAAAGGTAATAATGGTAAATTTGCTCAAGGTGCTGCAGGTCCAAATAGTGGTGGAGGCTACTATGGTGGAGGTGGCGGTGGAGGCTTCTACGGTGGAGGTTCCGGTGCTACTGCAGGTTGGTCATCTGGTGGTGGTGGAGGTTCTGGATTTATTTATAACGAAGAATCTTACGCTTTAGTTACTGACCCATTCTCAGATGAATTCTCAGGAGGTAAATGGTTAGTATCAAAAGACTACTTACTTGAAGATGCCCATACATTCTCTGGTTCTGAAAAATTTACTACAACAGATCATCAATCAACAGAACTAGGACATCCAGGAAATGGATATGTTAAAGTATCTATTCCATATCAAAATAGTGAAAATAACTATTTAGCTGGTATTATTTCTGATTATGGTACATTTAGACAAGATTGGGACTATAACAGAACTGAATATGACTTAGATTTAAATAGTAAAGACACACAAATTAATATTGAAGGTGTACCTGCTGATAGAAAAGCATCAGTTGCAGGTAATGGTGATTACTTAATCAAAGCAGAAAATATCGATGAAAGCGAAGGAGTAAATGAAATATTAATTACAGTTACTTCTGAATCTGGAGATATTAAAGAATATGTTGTACATGTTCATCGTCCAATTGATCACAATCCTTATCCAAATACTATTAACGTTGATGGACTTATTGAAACATATTGTGCTTTAGGTGATTATTGCCATTATAGCTTTGATAAAGAAACAGATACATATACAATAACTGTTCCATATCAAGTAAGAGAAATTAATATAACAGTTGATAAAGCTCATTATTATCAAGATGTAACAGGTGATGGAATCTATCGTTTAGATGGTGGATTAAATCAAATGGAAATTCATATTACTGCTGAAGATAAAACAAATGAACAAAAATACTATTTCAATATTTACCGTGATATGTCAGGTAATGCTGATTTAGATACCCTAGCAGTAATCAATCCTGAAACTGCTTTTGATTATTCATATAACGTTACCGACTATTATATAGTTGTAGACAATGAAACTGAAAATATTGAAGTTCAAGCTCTAGCAGATGATCCAAATGCTACTGTTTATATTGATAATGTAGATACACTTGATTATGGTTTAACAGATCATAATAAAGTTGTTGTAACAGTAATCTCACAAGATGAAACAGTTACAAAAACATATACTATTCATGTTACAAGATTAAAGAGTAATGATTCTTTCCTAGGAACATTAAATGTTTATGATATTACTAATGAAGAAAAAGAATTAGCTTTAACTCCTTCGTTTAGTAAAGGTGTTACTGAGTATAATCTAAATGTAGATAATGATACTACAAAGATTAGAATTGATGCAACACCAGCAAATCAGGAATTCTCAACTCTAACTGGTAACAAAGAATATGATTTAAATGTAGGTAGAAACACCTTAAGTGTAGTAGTAACAGCACAAGATGGCTCTAACTTAACATACAACATTAATGTTAATCGTGCAGCTAACTCAAATGCTTTACTATCTAACTTAGAAGTATTTGATAAATATGGTACAAAGATTAACTTCACTGAAAGCTTTAATAAAGAAAAATTTGGTTATTATATTTATGTTCCAGCTACAGTAGAAAGCATTTCAATTGACGCTATTCCAGAGGAATTAACAACTAAATGGAGTGTAGTAACTGGTGATACTAAATATCTAACTAAAGATAAAAATATATTTACAGTTAGAGCAGTCGCTGAAGATAATTCTTATAATGATTATCAAATAATTGTTGTAAGAACACCATATGAAGATAATGATTTATTAAGTTTAACAGTTACTAATGGTAATGAATCATTTATTCTAACTCCAGAGTTCTCTCCAGTTTTAGAAGAATATACTCTTAATGTAGAAAACTATGTTGAAAGTGTTAAAGTAACTGCTATTGCTAATAAAAATGAAAGAGCATTAATTGGAAGCAATTATATGTATCAAGAAACAGTTAACTTATTAAATAATAATCCATATTCAAAAACTATTGCAGTAACTAGTGAAGATGGAGTAGTTCATAACTATACAATTACTATTAATAGAGAAAAATCTAGTGATAATACATTAAAATCACTAACTGTTGAAAATAATGTATTAACTCCAGAATTTAATAGTGATACTTTAGAGTACAATATTACAACATTTGCTCATGAATTAAATATTGAAGCAATTCCAAATAATAAGTATGCTAAGGTTGAAATATCAGATACTAAACTAAATCCTGGTATGAACGAGATAATAATCAAAGTAACTAGTGAAACAAATGAAGTAAAAGAATATAAACTTAATGTTGAAAAAGTATTAGATACTAATGCTAATATAACTAATATTAATGTTTCAACAGGATATACTCCTGAATTTGATAAAAATGTATTTGAATATACATCAACAACACATGATAATACAGCTAATATTAGTGCAGTTCTTGAAAGTGAATGGGCAACATATAAAGTTGTTGATGATCTAGAAAATGATTACACTAATATGGATATTGTCTTAAATGTTGGTGAAAATATCTTCTACGTAAAATCAACATCAGAAGATCAAGAAAATACATTAATTTACAAAATAACTATTATAAAAGAATTAAATAAAAATCCAAATGTAGCTAATATTTCATTAAGTAATACAGACTTTGTATTTAATAGTGAAGAAGATACTTTTGAAGTTAATACTCATGCTAAAGAAATAGATGTAAGTGCAACAATGGAAGATAGTGAATATGCATCTTACAAAATATTTGATGATGATAATCAAGAAATTGATAGTCATATAGCATTTGAAAAAGGTCAATCAATAGATAAAGTAATAATCATAAGAGGTTATGCTGAAGATCAATCTATTACAAAAGATTACAAAATAACTATTAGAAGAACACCAAATGATAATGCTAATATTAAAGACTTTGGTATTCAAACAACTAAGGTTAATGCTGGTGAAGAAGTTATTTATATGGCTACTACAGATGAAACAAAACTTGATTTATCTAAACTAGAATTAGAAGATGAATGGGCATCATTTGAAGTAGAAGGTAATGAAAACTTCACAGTAAATGGACAAACATATACTGTTTATATTACAGTTACAGCAGAAGATAATACAACTCAAAAAGAATATCGTTTAGATGTTACTAAATTAATGTCTACCGATCCAAAATTAAAGGAAATATCTATTAATAATCAAGAAATAATTCCTGAATTTAATGCTGATACATTATCTTATGTAATGTATTTAGATAATGAAATTACTACTTTAGATTTCAAAGCAATAACTCTAAAAGATACTGCAAGAATTACAAGTATTAAGTTAAATGAAGATGAATTAATAACTGAAAATGTTAGAGAATTTAATGAAAGTATTACAATTCCAAGCATTGGTGATAGTGAATCAAGAATAATAACTATTACAACTTTAGCAGAAGATGAAATTCATACATTAACTTATACATTAACAATAAAAAGTAGTGATGAAATAAATAATAATCTAGGTAGTTTACAAACAGTGTATAAAGAAAATGGTGTAGATGTAGTTAATTCATATACTCCAGAATTCAATAAAGATACTTTAGAATATTCTATTCAAGTACCTACTGGAGTATCTACACTCACTATTGCTGCCATACCTGAAGTTACTATTTCAACAGTTGAAGGTGCAGATTCTTATACATTTAAAACTGGTGAACACAACAAGGATATACAAATTGTTGTAACTCCTAGAGTTGGAGATGCTAAAACATATACAATTCATGTTGAAAAACTATTATCTACTGAATCACGTATTGAATCTCTAACATTTAAAAATGAAAATATAGAATTTGATAAATTTGATAAAGATATATTTGAATATGAATTAAATGTTACAAATGATGTTAAAGAATTAACATTAGAAGATTTAAATATTACAATGGTAGATGAGGGTGCTACTTCAATATTATCTCCATGTAAATTAAAGAGTACTGAAGAAAATGTATGTACTTTATATGGAGTAGCAGAAGATGGAACTAAGAGCGCATATAAATTTAATATAACTAGAGAAAAGGGAACTGAATCTAGATTAAAAATGTTAAGTTTTGGTGAATATAAATTCGATGAAGGTGAATTTATGGGAGATTTATTCTCATATACCTTAAGAGTTCCAAAATCTAAACCAACAATAGGACGTAGTGATTTAACTTACGAACTAGAAGATGAAGAAGCAACAATAAGTTTCCCAGCAACAATGAATCTAGACTTTAGTAGTAATGATAATAACTATGTAATCACAGTTACTGCATCAGATGGTGTAACTCAATCATTCTATAGAATTAATGTTACACATATCTTATCAAATGATAATACTATTAAGTCTTATCGTATTAATGATGAAAAGATTAATGTTACAGCTGAACAAAATGCTGAATCATCTCCAATACTTACTTATGGATTATATGATGATGAAACTAGTACAGTTTTATCTGAAATAGAGTTAAATAATGAGGACGGATCACATGATGCAAGCTTACCAGTAACAATTAATGTAGGAAAAGATTATTTGTTAAATGTCACATCTGAATCAGGAATAGTTAAAGTATATACATTTAAGGCTATTCAAGATAAAACAAAGAAATTAGACCTAAATAAAATAACTGTAAGTGTTCCTCCATCATTTGACTGTGAAGGAATATGTAAACTAGATAGAGCATTTGATCCAACATCTGATGATTATAATTATGAAATGATAGTTCCATTTGGAGTTAATTTCATTAATATTAATGTTGAACAATCAAGTCAATTCCAATCATATGAAATAATTGGAAATGAAGACTTTAAGACAGGTGATAATCCTGTAATTATAAGAGTATATAACTCTTTAGGTGAATCTAGAGATTATACTATCAATGTAGTAAGAGAACCATCTCATGATGCAAATCTAAGAAAAATAAGTTTTGAAACACCAGAACTTGAAATATTAGATTATGCAGAAGACATATATGAATATAATGTTGAATTCTCTCAATTAGAGAGTGGTAGATATGATCTAGCAATAGAGAAAAAAGATGAAGGTCAATCATACAGAATTAATGGAGCACAAGTATTATACTTTGGCGGAAATGATATTTATGTAGATTCATATTCAGAAACATGCTTTAGTGATACTAAATCAAGATATGGATGTGAACAACGACAATACTTAATTCATGCTCATAGATACAAAAATTGGTCAAATCTATTAAACTCTATTACAGTATCAACTGGTAATAGTGGTAACTTACTACAAGATTTCACTAAATTTAAATATGATTACATATTACAAGTACCTAGTGAAGTCTCACAAATAAAGATTGAAAGTGTAGCAGCTGCTTCAGATATTGATGGTAACTATCATGCTACTATTGAAGGTAATGGAGATTTCCAACTTGCAATTGGTTTAAATAAGTTTAACTTAGTTGTAACACCAGAAGATGGTGGATTTAGCCAAACATACACTATAAACATTGTAAGAAGTGCATCTGATAACGTTAACTTATTAGACTTAAGTGTAACTGACAAAACAATGACACCAGCCTTTGATAAGAGTATTTTAGATTACTATGTTGACGTAGATGAAGATACTAAATCATTAGATATTAAGTATGTAAAAGAAACTCCAGAATCTACAGTTCATATTAATGGTAATTCTAATTTTGTAACTGGTGATAATATAGTTTCAGTAATTGTATTATCTGCAGATAAGACAAGAGGTAAAACTTATAAGATCCATGCTGTTAAAGGAGCATCAACTAATAACTTCTTAGAAGATCTAAAAGCAATTAGTTTAATTAATGGTGAAGAAATTCAACAAAAATTTGAACCAAAATTTAATAAAGAAACTAATGATTATGTTATTCATGTAGATAAATACACTGATAATATTAGATTTGATGCTAAAACAGAACATATGTTAGCAACAGTCATGGGAGATAATTCATATGCATTAGATTATGGCGACAATGATATAACTATTTCTGTAACTGCAGAATCAGGACTTGTAAACGATTACAATATTAAAGTTATAAGAGAACATAATTTAAATATTAATGATTTATCTGTTAAAGATACTAAAGTATATAAAGAGTATATGAAAGACTTTAATAAAGATACTTTAGAATATAATATTACTGTTCCTTTTGAGGTAGATGAAGTAGAAATAGATGGTACTTTAGAAGAACTATCTAATACAGTTGAAGGATTTGGATTATATAATCTAAAAACTGGTAATAATACTATCAAAATAACAGTAAATCATGAAGGAGTAACTGGAACATATACTATTAATATCTATAGAGAAAAGAATAATGATTCTAAATTACTATCACTAGAAGTAGAAGAAGGAGCATTAACTCCAGAATTTAGTAGTGATAATCATTCATATTTAGTAGAAATACCATATGAGTATACATATATCACTCCAATTTATACTTTAAGCGATAGTATAACAGGACATGTTGAAATACTAAATAATGGTAATTTAGAGGTTAATGTTCCAAGAAATGTTACAGTTAGATCATATGCAGAAAATGAAACATATACTGATTATGTAATAACAGTAACTAGAACAGATAAATCTAAATCAAGTAATTATTTAGAAAACATGTATTTAGAAGAACTTCCATTTAATGAAATATTCATTAAAGAAAAATTAAATTACACAGCAGATGTTGATAAGACTCAAGCAAGAGTAGTACTACATATTAAACCTGAAAGTACATATTCTAAACTTGAAGTTTATAAATCAGACCAAAGTGATATAGTTAGAAAACTTGATGCTAAAGCAGCAGATCCTAATACAACTCTAACACTTACAACAGGTAAGAATACTTACATTGTAAGAGTTACAAATGAAGAAGGATTAATTAGAAACTATAAAATAGATATTTATAGAAATGGTGCTTCAGAAGCAAGAATTAAAACATTAGAATTTGATCATGGTACAATAGCACCTGTATTTGATAAAAATAATACTAATTATACTATTACTTTAGATAATCAATATAAGAGATTAGAAATAACTAATATAGTTATGGTAGATCCTCATTCAACATATGAAATAACAGGTAATAAGAGACTACAAACAGGTGATAATATAGTAACTATAACAACAACATCAGAAGATAGAGAAGCTCATATGACATATGTATTTAGAGTAAATAGAAAGAAGAGCGATAATGCATATCTAGCATTAATTACTACTTTCCCTGAATATAGTGAAGAAGAGTGGAACTTTGATAAAGAAAAATATCAATACAATTTAGAAATTGAACCTACTGTATCTAGTGTTCAAGTAATAGGTGTAAGAGAAGATACATCTGCTACTATTACTGGTAATGGCATCTATCAAATTACTAAAGATGTAACTCCAGTAAACTTGGTAGTAACATCTGAATCTGGCATAGTAACTAGAACATATACAGTTAATATTATTCGTAAAAAAGATAATAATAATTATTTAAGACAATTAACTACTAATAACGGAGAACTAGTACCTGAATTTGATAAAACAGTACAAAGTTATACTATTGAAGTAGAAAATGAAGTAGATTCAATTACCTTAAATGGTGTTGCTGAAAGTCAAATATCAAAAGTAGTTGGAAATGTTAATAATAAAGCCATTGTTGTAGGTGAAAATAAATTTGCTATAACAGTAACATCACAAGATGGACAAACTAGAGTATATAACATCAATGTTATTAGAAAAGAAAAGGAAGTTAATAAATTAGAACTTGCTAGTCTATCGATTAAAGAAGGTGAATTAACTCCAGCATTTGCTCCATCAACATTAAACTATATTGTTACAATTCCTAATGAATATGAAAGTGCAACAATTACATATACTACTAATGATGAAAATGCTATTGTAAAAATAATAGGTAATGAAAACTTTGTTGTAGGACACAATGACGTACAAGTATTAGTTTTATATAACGATGAAGAATTAATTTATCATATTGATGTTATAAGACAAGAAGCAAGTAATACTTATCTTATGGATTTAAGTGTTATTGGCTATACTTTAACACCAGAATTTGATAAAAATACTCAAGATTATGAATTAAATGTACCTAATAATGTAAGTTCTATTAATACTAAAGCCTTAGTAGAACTAGCAACAAGCAAAGTTTACTTTAAGCTAAATGAAGGTGAATATACATTATCTAATGGATATAATAATAATATTAGTTTAATTAATGGTACTAACTATTTATACTATAAAGTAATGAGTAATACTAATGCTCAAAGAATTTATAGAATTAAGATTAATAGAGAAGTATCAGATGAAAACCTATTATTATCATTTAGTCCATCAACTGGAACAATTACACCTGAATTTAATTCAAATGTTAATTCATATGTAATAAATGTACCAATAGGAACAAAAACAATTAAATTTACCGGAACATATTCAAAATATGCAACACAAAGTGGACTTAACACTCAATTACCTGTAACATTAGGTGAAACTACAAGATTTGTTACTATAACAAGTCAAAGTGGTAGGGTTAATACTTATGAATTTAAAATTATAAGAGAACCATCCCATAATGCTAATATAACTAATATTAAACCAAGTACTGGTAAACTAACTCCAACATTTAATATTAATACTGAAGAGTATGAAATGACTGTTGAGGGTGATGTTAACACTATTAGTTATAATGTAACAACTGAAGATGCTAATGCTACAGTTACCGGAAATACTAATAATACTTTAAGTAGCGGTAATAATACAATTGTTATAACATCTACTGCTGAAGATGGTATAAATAAAAAGATAGTTACAATAAAAGTATACAAAAAGATAGATATTCAAGGAATTGAAATAGATGATGAAATTGATATTCCAATAGGTGAAGAATATCCTTTAGAAGTAGGATTTGTACCAAATGATACAGATTATAAAGGACTTACATATTCAGCTAAAGACCTATCTATACTAACTGTTAATGCTGAGGGTGTAATTACTCCTAAAGTATTAGGTTCAACATTAGTTACTATAACATCAACTAGACGTTCATCAGTAACTAAGACAATTAAAGTAAATGTTATTCAACCAAAAATCTTATCTGATGTATATTACATTAATAGAGATATGGAATATATTTCTGGCTTTGATCCTAAAGTTAAGATTGAAGAATTTATAAGCAATTTAAAAAATGAAAAATCTTGGATTCATGTATATGATAAAGATGGTAATCAAGTAGAAGAAGACGGCAACGTATCAACTATGAAAGTGGTTAAACTTGAAATAAACGGTAAAGTTTATGATCAATTAACACTAGTTTTAAAAGGTGATATTGATGGAGACGGAAGTATAATTGCTGCTGATGTTACTTTAATTAAGAACCATGTAAGTAAAAAGATAGTCTTAGATCAAATACAACAAATAGCTGCAGATATTGATTGCGATAACCATTTAGTTGCGGGTGATGTAACAAATATCAAGAATTATGTAAGTAAAAAGAGCAAGACTCTTAATACGAAAGTTCTAGCTAAAATAAACGAAGATTAGTTATTTAAAGATAACTAATCTTTTTTTGTTAAATTTAAGTCAAATTATGTAGATATTTCTATTTAAAAATGATATAATCATTAGTAATAGTAGAGAGTATTCGGAATAGAGGTAATAATATGTATAATAAAATAAACAAAGTATTTTACATGGTGCTTTTTTTCACTATGTTTATTGCATTTCCAAATATTGTAAGTGCTTTAAATCATAAATTAGATATTGAAGCATATGTATGTGATCCAGATAAATATAATAATGCTACAATGACAACAAACTATAAGAATTGTATGAGTGACTATTTAGATGGAAAAATGAAAAGTGCATACCAAAGAAATAACGGAGATGAAGTAGATCCTGGATCTTTAATGATTTTTGTAGTTAAATATCATGTAGGTTCAACTCATAATGTTACTGGTATTAATGTTAATTATTACTATGATCCTTCAGTTTGGACACCAGGAACTAATAACTCTGGTGCTATGTATACTAACAATACAGTAACTAACAAACTTAAAGCACAATGGCCTGAATATGCTGAAGATGACGTAGATGAAGAGGTTGGAGCTAACTGGGATTATACACAAAACCTATCAGTAGACGATAATGCTTATTCATTCGTAATTGTTAATGGTGAAAATGTACCATTTTATGAAGATGTAGATATTGGTATTTTTCCAATGATATTAAGCGATAGTGCCTCAGGTAACGTTGGTTTAAGTGTAGGTACTGCTAATCCTGAAGATGCATTTATGAATGATTTTGATGCAAATCCTGTAGACTTTGATTTTGATAGTGATTACAATGGTATATCATTTAAAGTAGCTGGTGAAGCACTTTCAACAGATGCTACTTTAGGTACTTTAACTGTTAAAAATAACAATGTTGATTATATGAATCCAACATTTATATCTGGAAGTGAAAACTTAAGTTACACAGTATATGTACCATATTCAGTAGATCAAATTGATTTACAAGCAACAGCACATGATACTAATGCAACAATTGGTGATGAATTTGGTACTGGTCTAGGAGTTAAAGACTTAGATGTTGGTGCTCAAGTATACAACATAGTAGTTTACTCTAAAGCTGGTAATTCTTTAACTTATTCAGTTACAGTATATCGTTTATCAAATGATGCTACATTACAAAATATTACATTTACTAATGGTGTATTTACTATTAATCCAAGTCAATTAACCTCTAAATTTAATTATGACTCTACAACTGCTTATCAAATAACTTCCACAGATATTAATGCAACACCAACACATAAAAATGGTGCAATTGAAAGTGGAACTGGAACTTGGAATTTAACTGGTGTAGGTGCATCTAATAAAAATGTTAGAAATGTAGTAGTTTTAGCCGAAGACTGTGCACATATAGATGAAACAGTAAATGGTGTATGTACAAAACAAACTTATACATTTAATGTAGTAAGAGAAGAAGCTTCAGTTAATACATTCTTAGCAAGTATAACTAAGAGATATAATACTGAATCATCTGCATCACTACTACCAGGATATAATAAAAATGTTACAGAATATGATTTAGGTGAAGTACCTTATGAAGTATCTTCGATGACATTAAATGCTACAGTTGAAGCAACAGGTAAAGCTAAAATTCAATCTGGAAGCCTAGGTAATAAATCATTACAAGTTGGAGATAATGAATTTAAGATTGTTGTAATTGCTGAAGACAATGAAACAAAAACAACTTACACAGTTAAAGTTCATCGTAAATCAAACAATAATAACTTAAAATTAATGGATGTTACTTCAACACCAACAGGTAGTGAATTAAATATTCCATTAGATAATAATTTAACATCATATACTTATAAATATATTGAAGGAACAACAACATATACAGTTAGTGCAACAGTAGATGATACAGATAAAGCAAGTGTTGCTATTGTCGATGCTAATAACGTTTCAAATGGAGTAGGAAGTACTCTAAACAGTGCAAGTTATACATTTGATATAACAACAACTAAAGTAAATGTTATCGTTACAAGTGAAAATGGTGATGTTAAAACATATGAAATTAATATTGCAAGAAAGCAATCAACAGATACAACATTAAAATCACTAGAAATTTCTTCTGGATCAGGAGCAGACTTAACTGAATATACTTTAAGTCCTGAGTTCCCATCTGATACAAGAAACTACTACTTAACAGTAGAAAGTGAAATTAGTGAAGTTAATATTAATGCAATACCTACAAGTGAAAATGCTAAAGGTGTTAAAATTACTGGTAACTATAACAACTTAGCATTTGATACTAACTTAATTGAAATTACAGTTACTGCAGAAGATGATTCAACATCTGCATATAACGTATATATAACAAGAAAGAAATATGATATTAAAACATTATCTTCATTATCAGTTACTGCTGATGGAGTAAACTATGAAATAACTCCAGAACTTAATGAAGATACAGATGAATATGAATTAGTAAGTGAAATTCCATATGATTCTAAATCAGGTGGCAAAATAGAACAAATTACTATTAATGCAACACCAACTGATGAAAACTTTGCTAGCGTAAGTGGCAATGGAGTACAAAGTATTCATACAGGAAATCAAACTTATAAAATAGTCGTAACAGCACACAATGAAACAACTAGAGAATATAAATTAAAAGTTAAACAAAAACAAAATGGTGATAATTCAATCGATGGATTATATATTAAAGGAATTGCTCCTACATTAATTGAAAGTGGAGCAGATATCGATACATATGAAATATCATTTGCAAATGATGTAACAAGTATTAAACCATCAGATGTAATCTTTAGTATTCCAGTTGGTGCAACAAAGAGTGTAACTCAAACATTAGAACTACAAACAAAGGTAAATAATGTATATACTTTTACAGTTACATCTGAATCTGGACTAACTCATACATATAACGTTAATATTACAAGAAGAAGTTCAAATGACAATTCAATATCTTTAGTAAGTGTAACAGTAGATAGTGATTCATTAACAAGAACATGTACAATGAATGCTGATAATGAATGTACAATTGAAGTTCCAACTTCAACACTTAATTTTACTGTTAATGCTACAATTGCTAGTACAGCATCTATAAATCCAGCAAATAACTTAGAATATAGTTTGCCAGCTTCTACTAGTCAAAAACAAGTACCACTTACAGTAACATCTGAAGGTGGAGATATTGCAAACTATACATTAAATATTATTAGAGCTAAATCATCAAATAATGATTTAAGCAGCATAACTATCAATGGGCAAACAATTTCACAAATAACTAATGACTCTATTAACACACATCAAACATTCAATAAAAATACAAATACTTATAATATTACATTAGTAGGTGAAACAGAAAGCATAACAGTTGCTGCAAGTGTTGAAGATACTGATAAAGCTAAAATTGATATAGTTAATGCTACTGATGGATTTGATGAAAATGATTTAAATTATGAATTTAATACAAGACAAAAACCATTTAACTTAACTCAAGAAAAAGTTAACGTAATAAGAATATATGTAATAGCAGAAAACAATCAAACTAAATACTATACATTAAATATAACTAGAGCATTAAGAAAGAATGCATATCTATCTTTATTAAATGTAAATGGTGTACTAGTAAATGACTTTAATAAAGAAACAACTGAATACACTTTAAATAAAGTTAATTATAATACAACATCAATTACAATTTATGCTCAAACTGAAGATCCACAAGCAAGTAAAGGTGGAGATGGAGTAATTTATCTACATACTGGATTAAATGAAATTCCAATTACAGTAACTGCACAAGATATGAAAACAACTAAGGAATATGTAATTAAAGTTACTCGTGATAAGAATAATGATGCTGGTATTAAAGGCATTAAGTTAGCAAATAATGATGCAACATGTGATTTTACAACTAA
>OCVV011261545.1_pt1 | contig 19104 bp, 17 predicted proteins | sample 1539721 | NCBI WGS metagenome assembly OCVV01 (sample SAMN02144230, study PRJEB22623) | gut metagenome | biome: sheep rumen | host: Ovis aries | place: New Zealand
TTTGACGGTGTGAAGATGGATTATATAAGGTTCGGTACCGGAAAGCAGAATGCCATAATACTTCCGGGAGTGGGAGACGGGCTCAGGACTGTTAAGGGGCTGGCTGTGCCCTTCGCCATTCTTTACAGTAAGTTTGCTAAGGATTTTACGGTATATGCCTTCAGCAGAAGGCGTGATATCCCGGACGGGATGACTGCAAGGGAGATGGCGGGAGACCTTGCAAAGGCTCTGGACAGTCTCGGGCTTGATAAGGTGGACGCCCTGGGAGTGTCCCAGGGCGGGATGATCACACAGTGGCTTGCCATCGACTATCCGGAGAAGGTTGAAAAGCTGGTGCTCGCCGTTACCGTCAGCAGGCCCAATGAGACTCTTACAGATGTCCTTAACAGATGGATAGGGATGGCTGAGAGGGGAGATTACAGGGCTATCATGACTGATACGGCGCAGCGGGCGTATTCCGGAGAGCGCTTTAAGTCCGGAAAAGAGCACATGATGCTTGGAAATCTGGGGCATACCAAGAGCTTCGACAGGTTCATAACCCTTGCCTCCTCCGGACTTACGCACAATTCCTATGATGAGCTCCACGGGATAACCTCCCCGACACTTGTCATAGGCGGAAGACAGGACCGGATAGTTACCGGAATGGCATCCGAGGAGATTGCCTCACAGATACCTGACTGCAGCCTGTATATGTATGAGGACCTGGGTCATGGTCTGTATGAGGAAGCCCCTGATTTCCTTGACAGGGTGGCGGAGTTTTTTCTCGGAAAATGAGTTTTCGCAATTTATGACCCACAGATGTCAACATTTGAGTTTATTGTTTTTTGGCGATGTGATAAAATCGTTTTCGTAGGCCCCTATAAAGGGGAAAAATGTGCAGGAGGTACAATATGATCAATATTCCTAAAGTAAAAGTCGGAATCGTGGCAGTAAGCCGCGATTGCTTCCCTGAGTCACTTGCAGTAAACCGCCGCAAGGCTCTTGTTGAAGCTTATACCAAGAAGTATGATGCAGCTGACATCTACGAGTGCCCTATCTGCATCGTTGAGAGTGAGATCGACATGGTCAATGCTCTTGAGGATGTTAAGAAGGCAGGATGTGAAGCTCTTTGTGTATATCTCGGAAACTTCGGTCCCGAGATCTCCGAGACTCTTCTTGCCAAGCACTTCGAAGGACCCAAGATGTTCTGTGCTGCAGCTGAAGAGAGCCAGAACGATCTTCAGGACGGCAGAGGAGATGCTTATTGCGGAATGCTCAATGCGAGCTACAATCTCCGCCTGAGAAGTGTTAAGGCTTATATTCCCGAGTATCCCGTAGGAGATGCAGAGGATTGTGCCGACATGATCCACGATTTCCTTCCTATTGCCAATGCAATCTATGCTCTTAATAACCTTAAGATCATATCTTTCGGTCCCAGACCCAACAACTTCCTTGCTTGTAACGCTCCTATCCAGCAGCTTTACAACATGGGAATCGAGATTGAGGAGAATTCCGAGCTTGACCTCTTCGAGAGCTTCCAGAAGCACGAGGGTGACGAGAGGATCCCTGCTAAGGTTAAGGAAATGGAGGATGAACTCGGCGCAGGAAACAAGAAGCCCGAGATCCTTTCCAAGCTTGCTCAGTATGAGCTTACTCTCCTTGACTGGGTTGAGGCTCATAAGGGATACAGAAAGTATGTTGCCATTGCAGGAAAGTGCTGGCCTGCATTCCAGACCATGTTCAAGTTCGTTCCCTGCTATGTAAACAGCCGTCTTACCGGAATGGGAATCCCCGTATCATGTGAGGTTGATATCTACGGATGTCTCTCCGAGTTCATCGGACAGGTCGTTTCTAACGATATCGTTACTCTCCTTGATATCAACAACTCCGTTCCCAAGGATATGTACAATGAGTCCATCAAGGGCAAGTTCGATTATGAGCTTACCGATACCTTCATGGGCTTCCACTGCGGAAATACCTGCACCAAGAAGCTTTGCAACTATGAGATGAAGTATCAGAAGATCATGGCTCGTGCACTTCCTATCGAGGTTACTAACGGAACTCTCGAAGGAGATATCGCTCCCGGCAACATCACCTTCTTCAGACTTCAGTCCACCTCCGACAACAAGCTTAAGGCTTATGTTGCAGAGGGTGAGGTTCTTCCCGTTGCTACCAAGTCCTTCGGCGGAATCGGCGTATTCGCCATCAAGGAAATGGGCCGCTTCTATCGCCACGTGCTCATTGAGAACAGCTTCCCTCATCACGGCGCTGTTACATTCGCACACAACGGAAAGGCTCTTTACGAAGTATTCAAGTATCTCGGAGTTGAGAACCTTGGCTACAACCAGCCCAAGTCACTTCCTTATCCCACTGAGAATCCTTTCAAGTGATTGATGGGGATGATTGATCGGTAATCTGCAGCCCGTTCGGACAATAGTCCGAACGGGCTGTTTTTTATTGTGTGATACCCGGTTTTAATGTTAAAATGAAAGGTGTTATGTGTATCGGAGTAAGTAAATGGCTGAGCTTAGTGCAAAACCTGTTTCTTTAAAATGTAAGATCTGCGGAGGAGACCTGGTAAACGATTACCTGGCCGGTGCCTGCAGGTGCGAAAACTGCGGTAACAGATGGAACCTTTCCGATCTGGTGCCGAATTTTAAGGATTATCAAAGGGTTATCGAAAAATTGAACAGGGCATCGGAAATGCTTAACAGCGCTGATGATCCTTCCGAAGCGGGTCAGGCACTTCTTATGTATAAAAGCGCTGCTGCGGACTGTATGGATCATACAGACGTTATCGGCGCTGATCTCATGAAACTCTGTAAGGAGGGCCAGGATAAGGCCGCAGTCATGAAGCATTACACATCCGGAAGGTCCTATATGGAGAAGGGCAACTGCAGAAAGGCCATCTCCGAGTTCGGGAAGATCCCCGGATTTAAGGATGCTGACAGCCTTATGGAGCAGTGCAGTAAGCAGGCACTTATCGAGAAGAAAAAGCGTATCCCCTATGCGGTGGTAATAGGAATGATCATTCCTGCCGTGCTTGCCATCGTTCTCAAAGAGAAAGCAGGTCTTCCGCTTGCTGCCTGCATTTCTGTCTTTATCATATTGTCAGCGGGACTCGGATTTGTGGTTTATCTTGAGAATGTATGGTCCGTTATCGTGGAGATCCTTTCGTTCTTATCTGCGGTACCGCTTATTTTGTTTGTTATACTGGCATACGGTTTTCATATGAGTGTGGGGCTATCTGCGGGCATTGCCGTGGGTGTACCCTTGGGAATACTTATCTTAATGGCTGTTTTGGCAGAAAGGAAATAACATGGAACTTATTAGCGTAATTAAGTACGAGGGTAGTAATGAGGTCCTTGCTCATAAGCATCCCAAAGAGGATTTCAACTTCGGATCACAGCTGATCGTTCATGAGACTCAGGAAGCGCTCTTTTTCCGTGACGGGCGTGTCTATAATGTTTTCCGTTCGGGAAGATATACTCTTGAGACAATGAACTTTCCTATTCTGAAGGATCTGATCAAGCTCGGGACGGGCGGAGAGAATATTTTCCATGCCGAAGTATATTTCATCAATATGGTCACCCAGATGGGTATCAAGTGGGGAACCGACAGTAAAGTCAGACTTTTTGATCCGGCATCGGGGCTTCATATTGAGATCGGGGCAAGCGGAAGCTTTAATCTTAAGGTAAGCGATTCCAGCAAGCTTATCCTGAAACTGGTCGGAACAAATGATGGACTTCTCGGAAGCGATATAGTCGGAAGCGGTGATGACGGCGGACTGTCTTACGGAACCGGTAAATTCAGGGCTCTTGTAATGAACAAGGTCAAGTCGGATATCGCAAGATTTATCAAGGAACAGAACATCAATATTCTTGAGATCGATTCATATCTCGGAGGATTGTCGGAAGCACTTCGCGTTGACATCAATGAGACACTGGATGAATACGGTCTCTATATGCCGGAGTTCTATGTTACAAGCATAACTCTTCCGGATGATGATCCCAATTTTATAAGACTTCGTCAGCAGTTTGCGGATAAGACTCTTAAGGTTCGCGATGAGGAGATAAAAAAGGCGGAGGCCGAAGCTGCAAGAGAGAGAAAGGTATTCGAAGCACAGACCAATGCACAGCTCCAGATGGTCGGCGCACAGGGAGAAGCAGAGGCTCTCAGGATCAAGGCTCAGGCAGAAGCGGATGCATATAAGATGCAGGCGGAAGCGGAAGCTGTCGAGATGAAGATGAAGGGATATACCTATCAGCAGGAGACTGCAAGAGAGGTTGGCTTAGAGGCAATGAAGAATGGCATCACCGGCGGATCCGGTTCGGCCGGCGGAGCGGGTATCGGAGATATCGCAGGCCTGGGAGTTACTCTGGGAGCGATGGGCGGAGTTATCAATATGACCAAGGATGCCCTGAATCCCATTATGGGAACCTCTGCGCAGGTTGGCCAGGGCTTCGGCGATGTGATAGGCGGTCAGACATCATCCCCCGTTGTGAGCGCATGGAACTGTCCTAATTGCGGAAAGACCGGCATCACCAGTAAGTTCTGTCCCGATTGCGGAACCAGGGGTGCGGAATAAGAACTTGATGATCTGAGAACTTAATGATCCGGGATCTTAACGATCTAAAAAATTAATGATCCGATAATTTAATGATCTGAATTTAAAAGAGCTGCCGCTTTGGAACAAAAGCGGCAGCTCTTAATATTTTATCTCTTTAAGAATAAAGTGGAGATAAGGATGCTTTTTTCCGGCTCAGACTTTGTATTTTCCGACCATGTTACCGAGTCCGTCGGAGTGATCTTTGATGGTGTCTGCCTTTTCGGAGACGCTGTCAATGATTCCGGATATATCTTCGCAGGCAGATGCGGTTATCTCGGCAGAGCTTGCATTTTCCGAGGATATGGAAGAGAGGGATTCGATCGTGCCGTTGAGCATGTTGCAGGCTTCGCTTATTCCGTCCACATTTGTCCTGATGATGCCGAAGTTTTCCTTGGTCCTGTCTATGTTATCAAACAGAACGGAAAGAGACTCCTTGGAACTGGTGCTTGTGGCTTCCTGATGGGACATCACCGCATTGAGCTTTGTCACAAGCTGTATGGTTTTATCCGTCTGGGATTTCAATTCATCCATTATACTCTTGATAGAGGTTGAGGATTCATTGGACTGTATCGCAAGCTTTCCTATCTCATCGGCAACAACCGCAAATCCTCTTCCTGCATCACCTGCTCTTGCGGCCTCGATGGAGGCGTTGAGTGAAAGGAGATTTGTCTGGTTTGCAATGGAATTGATGGAATCGGCGGCATCGGTAACCTGCTCGACATAGCTTCCGACTCCGCTCATTTCCTTTGTTACCTGTTCGAGTTCCTTCATCGATTCATGGATCGAAGCTATCAGATCGTCGAAGCTTTTGGCGACAAGACTTGAATTATCGGTCATGCTCTTTGTATATTTCTCAGCTTCATCGACTGTTTCGGTCATCTCTCCGAGCCTGCCCACTATCATCCTGACATTGTCCGAAGCGGTGGTAACATCCTCGGATTGCTGGAGAGCACCTGTGGATACACCCGATATGGCTTTGGACAGCCCTCTCATTGTATCCGTTGCACGATCTGCGATCAGTGACAGCTCCCCTGATGCGGATATTGAATCGGATACATTGTTTTTTACTCCGGATACGATATCACGTATCTGGTCGACGAATGTATTCATATTTCCGGAGATGGTTTCGAACTCATCTCCGCTGGATATTTCTATTTTCTTGGTAAGATCTCCGGAGCCGTCAGCTAAGTCGCTGAGCTTGTCATTCAGGGTCCGGAATCCTTTATTGATCTTTGCCGTAAGCAGCAGAATCGCCGCAATGCTTACTGCAAGGAGTATTATTGACAGAATGATGACGGTTCTGATCAGATGCTTTACCTGGGTGTCATACCAGTCGGCACTGAAGTCAACTCCGACGATTCCGACAACTTTACCTGATGACCCGAATACCGGGCTGTATGCACTGTAATGACTTCCCCATTCATCCGTATAGGGTTTGTCGTCTACCGCAGCTGTTCCTCTTCCTGCGATTATCAGGGCATCGGTTGTTTCTACAAGGTCACCCCAGTCTGCCGGTTCCTCGGGATCTGCATCAACCGTGAAGACAAAGCTTTCACTACCGGTCTTTTCCATGCAGTAGATATACTCAAGATCGGTGTTTTCACGGAAAATATTCAGACTGTCCAGAACATCGTTATACGGATCCGTTTCCTGATCTCCATCTTCAAGAGCTTCCAGCTCATCTCCGTCGATGCTGGCTGAAGCAGCGTTTGCGATATCAATCATTCTCTGTTTGACGAGGACGACCATTGTGGATTCTGACATTACCGTGAGTGTGGTTCCGAGAACGATCGTGGTGACTAAAAGGATTGCTACGTTGATCAAAAGAATCTGCAGTGTAAGACTTAGCTTTCGAACCTTCATAATTTTCCCTCCGGCTCATATGAAAGAAAAGAAGTGTATTAATAAATACGCAGATATTTTATCAAAAATGCAGGGCAGAATTAAATACTATATCAGAATATTTTATTGTTGTATGCATAGGTAAAAAATGGTAGAATATGCGCGATTTGGTCTGAAAAAACGCGGAGGCAGGGCAACCTGCCCGTACAGACTTCAGGTGCGCTGAATGGCAGAACCCGCGGGGAGGCATGTTGGAAATGCTAAGGCCTGATCTGGGAGATAAGAAATGAGTAATTCCACTACTGCCCCGGAGCCTATAATCGAGCTTCGGAATGTCACAAGGAGGTTTGATGACAACGGATTCATAGCCGTAAACGATTTTAATCTTACGGTTGAAAGAGGCGAATTTGTTACATTCCTCGGACCCTCAGGTTGCGGCAAGACCACAACTCTCAGGATGATCGCAGGCTTTGACAGGCCCACAAGCGGTCAGATCCTTCTCGGAGGCAAGGATATATCAAAGCTTCCACCTAACAAGCGCCCCGTTAATACGGTTTTCCAGCGCTATGCACTTTTTACCCACATGAACATCTATGACAATATCGCCTTTGGTCTCAAGCTTAAGAAAATGGACCGTAAGGAGATAGACAAGAAGGTGAAGCACGTTCTCGAGATGGTAGATCTTGAGGGCTTTGAGGAGCGCAGCGTCGCCACACTGTCCGGCGGACAGCAGCAGCGTATAGCAATAGCACGTGCTCTTGTAAATGAGCCCGAGATACTGCTTCTGGATGAGCCTCTCGGAGCACTCGATCTCAAGATGAGAAAAGAAATGCAGATCGAGCTGAAGGCCATGCATGACAGGCTTGGCATCACCTTTATATATGTAACTCATGATCAGGAAGAAGCTTTGACCATGTCCGATAAGATCGTCGTAATGAACGGTGGACAGATACAGCAGATCGGAAAGCCCGAAGATATCTACAATGAGCCTACAAATGCTTTTGTTGCAGACTTTATCGGTGAAAGCAATATTTTCAAAGGTATTATGACCGGAGTCAGAAAGGTCAGATTCTGCGGAGGCGAATTTGAGTGTATGGATGATGTTCCGGAGGGAACCCAGATAGATGCGGTTGTAAGACCCGAGGATGTTATCATAACCGAGCCTTCAAAGGGGACTGTAAAGGGCGTGGTCACCGGCGTTGTATTTAAAGGTATCCATTACGAGATAACCGTCGAGAGCGGCAAGTATGAGATGGTGATCCAGTCCACCAAGGCACCCGGAGTCGGTGAAGAGATCGGAATGTGCCTTGAGCCTGACGGGATACATATCATGATCGCGGAAGATCATACAACCAGATTCGATGCTGATGTCAACGAAGACTACAGTCTGGAATATAACGGCAAGCCCATTGATGCGGATATTACAAAGATCGTTAAGGGCTCTGCTCTTAAGGAAGGCGTTCTCAGGGATTCTTCCGGTGAGACCATCAGACCCGATAATATTAAGATCCATGTGTCCATTGAGCCCACCGATATAGAGATGACTGATGATACCGAAAAGGGACTTACCAGCGGTGAGATCATCAACCTCATATATAAGGGCGACCACTACAGCTATGTTGTAAGAACAGCCAACGGTCATGATCTTATAGTCGATGATGAATATCTCTGGAACCTTGGAGATATGGTCGGACTTATAATGCCTTCCGACAAAATGAACTTTACACTTGCAAAATAAACAGGAGACGGATTATGAAAGGAATGTTTCAGAGGAAATACCTCGGTATTCCCTATGCGCTGTATCTCCTGGTATTTGTTGTACTTCCGCTTGTGGTGATAGTGACCTATGCTTTCACGGATTCAGACGGAAAGCCGGGGATCGGCAATTTTCTTAATTTTTTTACAGATCCTAATACACTGGGTACTCTTGTGTATTCACTTGTCATTGCTTCTGTTACGACCATGGTATGTCTTGCGATAGCATATCCGACGGCATACTTCCTTGCAATGAGCAGTATCAGATCCAAGGGCGCGATAATCATGCTGATGATCATGCCTATGTGGATCAATTTCACTCTTCGTATCACAGCTCTTAAGGAGCTTCTTACAATGATCGAAGGAAATCTTGCCCGTTATCCTTTCATGAACTCGGTGATAGGTATGACATATGATTTCCTTCCCTTTATGATCCTTCCTATCTATAACCAGATATCAAGGATCGACAAGAGTCTTATCGAGGCGGCTTCGGATCTCGGAGCGGACAGAGCACAGGCCTTCCTCAGAGTGCTGCTGCCTCTTTCGATGCCCGGAGTCATCAGCGGAATATCCATGGTATTTCTTCCCGCAATGACTAACTATGTTGTTCTCGATATGCTCTATAACAGTACATATATAATGGGAAGTCTCATCGGAAGCTACTTCTCGGCATATGACTGGCACGGAGGATCAACGATCTCTCTGATCCTTCTTATCATGATATGTCTGTTTACTCTCTTCGCCGGCAATGACGACGAAGGAACAGTGAGAGGAGGTTCGATATTATGAAAAAAAATTCTATCGCTGCGCCTCTTGTCATACTCATCGTGCTTTTGCTCATTTATGCGCCGATACTTATACTGGCGTTCTACAGCTTTACAGACGCATCATCCATAGGTGAGAGTGTGCATTTTTCATTTGCAAATTATGTGACGCTTTTCACTACTCCGGAGCTTGCGGAGATGATCAGAGGAACTCTTTTCCTTGCTCTCGGAGTTGCGGTGATCTCTACCATCCTCGGCACGCTCGGAGCAATGGGATCATTTTATTCAAAGCCCGGAACTCTGGCGGCATACAGGATAACCAATCAGATACCTGTCATCAACGCAGATGTGGTCACCGGTTTTTCGATATGCATACTTTTGGTTGTCGTATTCGGGATAAATAAGGATACGTTCTTCCCTCTTGTTGCGGGACAGACCGTTATCTGCGCTCCCTTTGTATATCTTTCCGTATATCCCAAGCTGGGACAGATGGATCCTGCAATATACGAAGCTGCGCTGGATCTTGGCGCTTCTCCCGCCGTGGCTGTAAGAAAGGTCGTCATTCCGCAGATCATGCCCGGTATCATATCCGGATTTGTGATGGCGGTAACCCTTTCTCTCGATGATTATTTTGTTGCCACATATACCAAGCCGGCAGCATTTGATACTATTTCAACCTATGTGGTAAACGCTACAAGAGGATCCCAGACACAGATAAAGACTGCGCTCTGGGCTCTTTCCACCGTTATTTTCCTTATAGTGCTCGTCATATGCATATGCATGAACAGGAATAATTCGGCAAAGGAAAACCGTAAGGTAAGGAAGATGAGGAGGATTGACGCATGATCAGAAAAAAATCCCTTCGTATCCTTGCAGGTCTTGCATCTGCAGTACTTCTGACTACCGGCTTTTCTTCGATCCCGGTAAGGGCTGAGTCCGATGTTATCACCATCAGAGTCTGCAACTGGGAAGAATATATCGATGAAGGCGGATGGGAAGAAGATGAAGTAATAGATCTTGAGTCCGGAGATGTATTCGGCGAAACAGCTCTCTACGAAGAGTTTGAGGACTGGTATTACGAAAATTACGGCCAGAGGGTTCATGTGGAATACAGCTGCTTTGGAACCAATGAAGAGCTTTATAACATGCTTACTCTCGGAGACAAGTTCGATCTTGTATGCCCTTCCGAATACATGATCATGAAGCTTATGGCTGAGGACAGGCTTGTTCCTTATTCAGAGGATTTCTTTGATGAAGAGAATGAACTGAATTATTACATAAGAAATGTTTCGCCTTTTATCAGGGAAACATTTGAGACCAATGAGATAAACGGAGAATACTGGAGCAGCTACGGCGCATGTTATATGTGGGGCGTTCTGGGCTTTTTGTATAATCCTGAGGCACTCTCCGAAGAGGAGGTCTCAACCTGGAATCTTTTGGTCAATGAAGATTATGCACGGCAGATAACGATCAAGGATAATGTCCGTGATTCATATTTTGCTACGCTCGGTGCGATAAAGGGTGATCTGTTTTTAAGCGAGGAATTCTTAAATGATCCCGATTATCATGAGAGACTTGCCGCAGAGATGAACGATACATCTCAGGAGACTATCTCCGAAGCACTTGAGTTCCTTCAGCAGGTCAAGGATAATGCATATTCATTTGAAACCGATTCCGGAAAGGCTGATATGGTCACCGGAAAGATCTATGCAAACCTTCAGTGGTCGGGAGATGCCGTATATGCCATCGATCAGGCTGAGGAGGAGGATTTTGAATTATGCTTTTCCGTGCCTGAAGAGTGTACCAATCTCTGGTTCGACGGATGGGTAATGCTTAAGGACGGAATTGAGGGTGATGCAGACAGGCAGAGAGCATGCCAGGCTTTCGTGAATTTCCTTTCAAGACCTGACAATGCTGTCAGAAATATGTACTATATCGGATACACTTCATCCATCGCAGGCGGAACCGACGGTGACGAGATCTTTGAATATGTGGACTGGTGCTATTCTGCGGAAGAGGATGAAGAAGATACGGTTGAGTATGATCTCGGTTATTTCTTCGATGAAGCTCTCTATGAGGGAGAAGATTCGGAAGGGGCGGGAGAGTATATTCTTACAGTTCCCGAAGAGCAGACAAGACGTCAGCTTTTTGCCCAGTACCCTCCTCAGGATGTTACTGACAGAAGTGCGATAATGAGATATTTTGACGGAGATTCCAACGCCAGGATCAATCAGATGTGGATCAACGTCAGATGCTACAATATAGAAAAAATAAACGCTGCCGGATGGGCAGCGATAGTGGCAGCAATAGTGCTGATATTGGGAGCTGTTATATACAGCAGGATAAAAAAAGGCAGGAATAAAACTATTCGTCGTCCTCATCAGCCGCAATGACACCGCTGACCACGGATGTGACCGCAGAAATAACAACAGCAACTACTATTACGACAAGTAATCCGCCTGCAAGTATTAAAAATGCTCCTGATTCCATAATCATTATCTCCTTTTTTCGGATGAAGATATTGTACCACGGGATCGGAAAAATCACAATAAAGGCAATTTGCACATAGTCGGGACTCCATGAAAGACAGGTATCCGAAAGGCTCTTTCCGTTTTGGAAAGAGCCATTTTTATGCATTTATCACGAAATTTCAAAAGTTTCTGAAATGCTGTTGACCACAGGCCATGAGGCGTTGTAAAGTTGACATCACCATCTGATCGGGCAGTTATCGGGACTGCCCTTTTATCATGCCTTTTTTGGAGCGGGCAGTTTTTCAGGGAGAAGATATGACAAATACGGATTCAAAGGCCCGCTCCCGTCTGGAGACTCTTACCGATGAATATATAACGGGTAAGGGAAATGAACTTATCTCGCTGAGGCGCGGGCTTATCACAAAAGAAAAATTCATGAAGGATGCCCGGGAACTGATCAGGGCCAGATACGGAGATGCCGGCGCGGAAGAGCTTCTTAGCGAATTCGAAGAATATATCTTCGGGTATTCGAGGCTTTCTCCGCTGATAGACGATCCGGAGGTATCCGATATAAGGGTGACCGGATACAGGACGATAAGGGTCAAGAGACTCGGAAAGAGGGGCGATTCGGGGATTTCATTTTCCTCGGAAAGGGAATACAGGCAGTTTATCGATTATATCGCAGCCAAAAACCAGGTGAGCGTGTCCAATCTGTCGGCGATACAGAGATTTACCGACAGCGAATCACATCCGGGATTCATTCTCAGATTCACCATCTCAATGCCGCTTGTCAACACCTATGATGAACCCTATCTGTGCATAAGGAAGGTTCCGAAGTCATTTCCTCTTTTGGCCGATCTTGTGAAAAGAGGAATGCTGGATGAAAAGACAGCCAGGATCCTTACCCTTCGCTTCAGAATGGGATCGACGCTTATATGCGGAGGTAATTCCTCCGGAAAGACAACTCTTCTTAATGCGCTAAAGGAAACGATACCGGATGATACGGCGGTAATGGTCGTTCAGCAGGCTGATGAGCTTACGACCATGTATCATCCGGATATGATGTTCCTCCATTCCGTGCCGAGGGGTGCGGAAAGTAAGGCAGCCTATGATCTGGAGCATATCAGTATCGCGGGTCTGACCATGGATGTGGACTTTTTCATAGTTGGAGAGATAAAGGGCGCCGAGGCTTTATATATACTCAATGCCGCATGCACGGGACAGATATGCGCAGGCACGATACATTCGACATCGGCAATGAGGGCTCCGGACAAGCTTGCGGATTATGCAATGTATCAGAGCAGATATTCCAGGGATGAGCTTATGCGGATGATGGACTGCTTTAAAACGCTTGTTTATATGAAGGATTACAGGGTTGCCAATGTGTATGCATGCACCGGATGGAATGAGGAAAGGAGGCAGCTGGAATATGAACGCCTGGTATAACGTGATGGCATTTATCCTGCTCTTTATCGGGATATACGGTATCTTTTCGAAGATGAGAACCTGGGAAATGCTCAGGAGCTCCGCAAGAAATCTTATGATAAGGCTTGATGAAAAGGGAAGGGAGGGTGCTCTTAAAAAAAGAGAAGCTCTCAGAATGAGGATGGGCGTGGAGAGCCTTACGGGAAGGATTGACAGAGCGATCGTTTACAGCGGACTCAGAAGAAGATTTTCATTTTTACATGCGGAAAGCTTTCTTGCCATTATGAGCATCTGCTGTGCCTTTATACTGTTTATCGCAGGAGCTGCTGCGGGAGCCGTTGCGGCATTATTATCCGTTGCGGCGTTCATTTCATTTGTATATGTATCCATAAAATGCATGGAAATATCCGCCCTTAAGAAAACGGGTGAGGATCTCCCGAGGCTGCTTGACCTGCTCGGATCGTTTGCCATATCCGGTGCGGTATATTCGAATATCTTCGGACAGATCAGCATATACATGAATGAGCCCCTCAGGACGGTTTTTGAAGAATGTGAAACGGAAGGGAAGATGAGCGGCGATATTTCCCTTGCACTTCTTTCGATGGCTGATAAGATAGAGCACCCGCAATTCAAGCAGCTTATCCGGAATATGGAGATCACATCAAGGCACAGCGAGGATATTGCAGGGCTTGTAAGCGATTCTAGAAGAAGTCTCAGGGATTATATCAGTGAGGCATCGGAGCGTAAGACCATGCTGAGAGAGTCTGCCATAAACATGGGACTTTTGATGCTTATGAGCTATGTGGTGCTTGTGATAACTGCCGGGCTTTCCGAAACAAATGCCCTTACCGTGCTGACTGCCACAATCCCCGGAAGAGTGACGCTTGGTGTGATGGCCTGTGTGATGCTCATATATTTTGGCCAGGCCGCATCTTTGTATAAGTGAGGTGTATATGCTCATTGAAAATTATTACGGTGGTGTCTCTGCTGCCTCGGGACTTTTGTTCAGCATCATGATCGGGACCTTGACATACAACGCTTTATCACCGCGTTCTCAGACAGGCGAAAAGACCGGTGCCGTATTTGCCGGAATGATAAGAAAGGCGCGTTCAAAGAGTATGCCCTATATCAGGATGGAGAGCTGGCTAAAAAAAAGCGGAGCATCCTATCATATCGGGAAAGCTGCGGAGCCCGTAAGGCTTGTCTCCGTATGCATGGTCATGGGAATGGCAGGGTTCCTTGCAGGTATGAGCATTTCCGCAGGGTGCGGAATTGCGATGGGGATCATGCTTTCGCTTCTTTTACCTGTCACCATCCCTGTTCTTAACAGGAGCGATAACCGAAAGATGCTGCCTGATATCAGGCTTATATATCATTCCATAGGTGTTCAGATAAAGAGCGGTGTATATGTTACGGATGCTCTTGCAGAGTGCTCTTCATCGGTTAAGAGCAAAAGGCTGCGCGATGCACTCTCCGGCTTTTATGCCGAGATGATCATGAAGTCCGATATCTATGTATCTCTTGAAAGATTCAGGGCTTCATTTGACAACAGATACATTGATTCATTATGCATGACGGTCGTTCAGGCAATGGAATCCGGACAGGCTCTGGAGCTTTTGTCAGACATAACCGAGCAGATAAGGGATATGGAAAAAGAGGTCTTTGAGTCGAGAAAGGCAGGCCTTGACAGGATGCTTACCTTAAGCCAGCTGCTTGTCCTTGGTGCGGTTCTCGGAACTGCGCTGTACACCTGTATCATCTATATGCTTGGCAGGGCTGCAGGGTTCAGAGGTTTATAAACAAATACGAGGAGGAATAAAAATGAATGATATCAGAAATATGGAACAGATCTCTAAATGTAATGAGAATGCGGGATATGTCAGAGGGATCAGTTCAAAGGTGCATGGTCTTATCTTCAATAAAGAGGAGGGGCTGGACGGAATACTTGTGACTATAGGGCTTTGTATCATTGCGCTCCTTTTATGCGTTGTCATGAGGGATTCTCTTACGGAATTTATACAGACGATAGTAACGGAAATGACAAATTCCGCGAAGAACATCCTTCAGACCGCAGGCATTATGCTTTATCAGGGGAGCGGAAGCTTATGAAAAGTGAGAGCGGAAGTGTGGGCGATGTGATGCCAATGTGCATCTTCGTTATTGCGATCGCATTTGTGATGATATGCTTTTCGGATTGCGTGAGGATCATTGGGATCAAGACTTCTGTTTCGCAGATATCCAGGGAATACATTTTGAAAATGGAGACATACGGATATCTGACTCCTGAGGATGCTGCCGGAATGAGGAATGCTCTGATATCAGCCGGTCTTACCGATATATCCCTTGGACGCACTGATACCTCCGAAGTCGGATATGGTAATGAACTGATCCTTGATATAAGCGGTCATACGGAGGAAGGATATGAGATCAGTGAATTCAGAACATCGACTGCAAAATACTGATACCTGTAACGGAAGGATTAAGGCTGAATCCGGGCAGGCAGAGTATGTTCTCGGTATGTACGCACTGATCTTTGTGATGGTGCTTGCCATGGCTTTGCTTCAGATAATGCAGTATATGGCTGATTCCGACATAGCGGAAGATGCACTGGCTGCCTCCTGCCTTGCCGCACTCGATGTGGATCCGTACAGATACGGTCTTGATCACAGTCTGGTCATAAATGATCCCATGCATGCAAGAAAAATATTTGAGGATGCTCTTCGTAAAAATATGAATCTCGATGAAGAATATGAACCTTGCTCGGGAGCATATAAATATATCGCGGGAAAAGTTACGATCGAGGATTTCAGAATATATCTTGTCAGCGGCACAGGCGTTAAGGAGATACAGGTTACATCCGCGGGACAGATCGAAACTGACGGGACATATGGGGAGATGCGCACGCCCCAGGGAAGCGTTGTCAGATCTGCAGGGGTATATGCACGGATCTCATTTGATACGGAAGGGTTTCCCGGATTGCATGTAGCAGCCTGCAAGGAAGCATATGCCGAGATGCTTGCAGATCCCGACAGATCTTCGTGAAATAACAGTTATAGAAAGGAATGATATGAAAAAAGGAAAGATCAGGCCCGGTAAGCTAAGATACGGTCTTTTTGCCGCGGCCCTTGTAATGTCAGCAGGTATATTTGCAATGATGACATATGCCCAGAAGCAGATCTTATCGGAATATGAGAAAAAGGATATTTATGTTGCGTTATCGGATATACCAAGGGGAGTTGTTCTGGATGAATCAAACATTTCGCAGTATCTGGTCTTAAAGAGCGTTGATGCCGGATGCGTATCACAAAATGCGGTGATCATGCCCGGATCGCTGTACGGATTTTCACCTGCTTATGATATATGCGAAGGAACCGTGCTTACGGATAATATGTTTGTTTCGTTTGAGGAATGCTTGACTGAAATGGATGATCCGGTGCTTGCGGGATTCAGGACGGATGACCTTTCAAAGGCAGTCAGCGGCGTTCTCAGGGCAGGTGACAGGATTGATATCTATTCATCGGACGGAAACGGTGAAGGAATGCTTCTTTGCGAAAACGTATATGTTGAGAGAGGATATGATTCTTCGGGAAGTGAGGTGAAGGATATGTCGGCTGCGGTAATGTTCAATATCTATCTCGACTCTTCCCAGGTAGAAATATTCTATGACGGATTAAGGAGCGGGAATATGTATGTGGTCAAAAGATGCTGATCATTTGCGGGATTATTATATCTGGATGTCTCATAGCTGCATCGGTTTCAGACATAAGGACTCATTTTGTTGCGGACCTTGTCTGGATGATAACGGCGTCTGATGTGCTTTTGCTTATGCTTTCGCATCCCTTATATCTGACGGAGGTGGCGCTTATCGAGGTGCTTGTCGTTATACTCGTCCAGGAGAATGTTATGAGCAGGTGTTACGGCAGGGCAGACAGCCATGCTTTTTCCTGCTGCTTTCTGTTTATGGCGGCATCAGGGTGCCGCCTTGAAAGTCATATAATTCATATGACATTGTCCTTGATAATGCTTACTGTTATCCAGATCATCAAGGGGAATATCGGGAAAGGTCTGCGTCTTAAGAAGCCTGTTCCCTTCATTCCTTATATATCTGCGTCTTTTTTTCCGTTTGTTTTTATCCATTGTTTTGGTATGAAGATCCTTCGATAAAAAGAGTGATGACCTATGCGAACAAATGTTCGCAAATGTGTGGACAAACACGTGATAAAATGTTAGACTTCAGGGGTAACTGATGCGCCGGAAAGCATCATTCCGGAGCGATAACGAACAAGGCAAATACCCAAAGGATCATCATGGATAAAAAGATAATGCCCCGCCACAGCATCGTTGTAAGGGGCGCTAAGGAAAATAATCTCAAGGATCTCTCGGTAGAAATACCCAGAGATTCTCTTGTTGTAATGACCGGTGTGTCCGGATCCGGAAAGAGCTCTCTTGCATTTCAGACAATTTATGCCGAGGGACAGCGCAGATATATGGAATCCCTTTCCTCATATGCAAGACAGTTCCTCGGACAGATGGAAAAGCCGAATGTGGAGTCCATCGAGGGGCTTTCTCCCGCTATTTCGATAGATCAGAAATCAACCAACAAAAATCCCAGGTCAACCGTAGGAACCGTAACGGAGATCTATGACTATTTCAGGCTTCTGTATGCAAGGATAGGTATTCCCCATTGCCCTGAGTGCGGCCGCCCGATTGAAAAGCAGACCGTAGATCAGATCGTGGACAGGATAATGGAGCTTCCCGAAGGGACCAAGATCATGCTCATGGCTCCCGTTGTAAGAGGTCGTAAGGGAAGACATGAGAAGGTGCTGGAATCCGCGAGAAAATCCGGCTATGCAAGAGTACGGGTAGATGGGATAATGTACGATCTGTCCGAAGATATTGCTTTGGAAAAAAATGACAAGCATAACATTGATATAGTAGTTGACAGACTTGTCATAAAACCCGGCATAGAAAGAAGGCTGACGGATTCCTCCGAAAACGTTCTGAAGGTTGCGGATGGTCAGCTTAATGTTGATGTGGTCGGTGGCAACACGCTTTCTTTCAGCACATCGTATGCTTGTCCCTATTGCGGAGTAAGTATATCCGAGGTGGAGCCCAGAAGCTTTTCCTTCAACAATCCCTTCGGTGCCTGCCCTGTCTGTGCGGGACTCGGATTCAAGATGGAATTTGACTGGGAGCTTATGATCCCCGACACATCACTTTCCATAAACGATGGAGCGATAATTGTGAACGGATGGCAGTCCTGCAATCAGGAGGGCAGCTTTTCCAATTCACTTTTGCAGGCTCTTTGTAAAAAATTTAAATTTGATCTTGATACTCCGTTTGAAAAGTATCCTCAGAAGATCAGGGATATGCTGCTGTATGGAACGGATGTGAGCGTGGATGTCCATTATGTAGGGCAACGCGGATCCGGAGTTTATCCCACTGTATTTGAAGGCCTTATCAAAAATGTTGAGAGAAGATACAGAGAGACATTCTCGGAGTCTGCCAAGGCGGAATATGAAGCCTTCATGCGCATTACTCCGTGCTCGGAATGTGACGGCAGGAGACTTAAAAAAGAATCCCTTGCGGTCACGGTGGGTGATAAGAATATTTATGAAATGACAGAGATGTCAATAATCGATCTCCAGAGGTTTATCGCAGATCTTAAGCTTACGAAGCAGCAGGCGTTTATCGGAGAACAGATATTAAAGGAGATCAGGGCACGTATCGGCTTTCTTGTTGATGTTGGACTTGATTACCTTTCGCTTTCGAGAGCAACCGGAACTCTTTCCGGCGGAGAAGCACAGCGTATAAGGCTTGCGACGCAGATAGGGTCCGGACTTGTGGGAGTATGCTACATCCTTGATGAACCCAGCATCGGGCTTCACCAGAGAGACAATGATAAGCTGCTTGCAACGCTCAAGCATCTTCGCGACCTCGGAAATACTCTGATAGTTGTAGAGCATGATGAGGATACGATGATGGCAGCGGACTATATCGTAGACATCGGCCCCGGCGCGGGATCTCACGGAGGTGAGGTTGTTGCCTGCGGAACTGCGGAGGAGATAATGAAGTGCCCCGAATCTGTGACGGGACAGTATCTTTCCGGAAGTAAGTTCATTCCGGTTCCGGATGTCAGAAGAAAACCTGCAGGATGGATCACCGTAAAGGGTGCTGCCGAGAACAATCTTAAAAATATCGATGTGAAGTTTCCGCTTGGAGTTTTCACCTGTGTGACCGGTGTGTCCGGGTCCGGAAA
>OCVV011191477.1_pt1 | contig 19101 bp, 13 predicted proteins | sample 1539721 | NCBI WGS metagenome assembly OCVV01 (sample SAMN02144230, study PRJEB22623) | gut metagenome | biome: sheep rumen | host: Ovis aries | place: New Zealand
CTCAGGTTCAGTAGTAGACGCCCTCATGTCAGACATGGGCCGCCGCCTTTATTTCCCAAACGGAATTATTTCTCAGGGTGGAGAAGCCGCTAAAGATGCTCACTTTGCAAACGGTACAATTGGTATGGCAGTTGCTCAGGGCACACCAATCGAGCTTGATTCTTACAAAAAGAATATGCCTTCACTTACACCGCGCGAAACAGTTGCTTATGCAAAAACCGCCGGTAATCCAGATCTCCGTGCTTTATGGAAAGAAAAAATCATAGAAAAGAATCCTTCACTTAAAAATAAGCAGTTCTCACTTCCAATTCTTGTTCCAGGTCTTACAGCAGTTCTTTCTTATGTAAGCGATCTTTTTGTTGATGTAGATAAGCCGCTTCTTGCTGCGGATCCTTGCTGGGACAATTACGAATTGATTGCTGCAGCCCGCCGTGGTGCAGAGTTCCATCAGTTCAAATGTTTTGAAAACGGAAAGTTCAATATTGCAGACCTTGAAGCAAAAATGAAGGCAGATGCAGAAAAATACGGCTCTGTTCGAGTAATCCTCAACTTCCCTCAGAATCCTTCAGGCTACAGCCCTACAGTTTCTGAAGCAAAAGAAATTGTCCGCATCGTTCGCGAAATTGCTGAATCTGGTAAAAAGGTTCTTGTTCTTTCTGATGATGCTTACTTCGGTCTCAACTACGAAGATGATATCGAACCTCAGTCACTCTTTGCTTACATGGCAGACCTTCACGAAAATGTTCTTGCAATCAAGGCAGACGGTCCTACAAAAGAAGACTTTGCATGGGGCTTCCGTGCAGGCTTTGTAACTTTTGCATCAAAGGGACTGTCAGATGCTCAGTATACAGCTCTTGTAACAAAGTTCATGTCAGCAATCCGTTCTTCTGTATCTTGTTCATCAACTCCATCTCAGAGCCTTGTAATGCATGCTCTCAAGGATGAAGCTCACAACAAGCAGAAAATCGAATGCCGCAATATGCTCAAGCGCCGCTACGACCTTGTACGCAAGTTTGTAAACACTCATACTTCAAAAGTTCTTGAGCCACTTCCATTCAACTCAGGATACTTTATGAGTTTCCACGTAAGTACAGGCAAAGCTGAAGAAATCCGTAAAGCCCTTCTTAAGAATGAAGGCATCGGAATCATTCAGATTGACCCATATACTTTGCGTGTAGCTTTCTCAAGTATTGATGAAGATAAGATTGATTCAGTTTACACAAGCATTTATAATGTAGCTGATGCATTGTAAAAAAAATAACTGCTTTACTAAACTTGTATATTCTTCTCTTCTAATCTGTGCAGGCCTTTCTCTTTTCGGCTGTTCAAAAACGATCAGTCGAAAGAATGCGCAGACTGTGTATCAGCAGGACAGAATAGTAATCTGGACCAGTTGCCGTGAGTTTGCACAGTACATAGAGCTTTTTAATCGTCAGCACAAAGACAATTGTGCAATTCTTGTTTACAAGGATAATCCGGCTCTTTCACTTCCACCTGCTAAAGATGAAAATCCACCTGACATAATAGTTGGTTCCTGGCTTCGTACAGACACGCCACAGAAAAATTTTAAATCACTTGAATATCTTTTTGATACAAAAAAACTTACTTCCGATATTTTTTATCCACAGCTGCTGGATTCAGGAAAGTATAAAGACAGTCATTATCTGCTTCCGGTAAGTTTTAATCTGCCTGCTGTAATTTTTTCATCAGATAATAAAGAACTGATTCCAGACAGTTATGTGCTTTCTCTTGAACAGGTGCGGGAAACTGCTTCAACCTTTAATACAAAAAATAAAAAAGACGTTTATACAAAAATAGGTTTTACGCCGCTGGGTGATAATGATTTTCTTTATCTGGTAGCAAAAATGAAAGGCTCGGGCTTCCGCGAAGAAAAGGGTGATATAGTCTTTAAAAATCAGGAACTTCTGAATGCTGTAAGCTTCCTTAATGATTGGGTAAATAAAGACAATTCATCAGCACAGGAAGAAGAAGACTTTACCTTCAAATATCTTTTTATGCCTTATTATCGTCAGGTATCAAGTGGACGTACCCTCTTTGCATATACAACGAGCGATAAGTTATTTAAAATCTTAAATGAACAGGATCTCGAGATAGACTACCGATGGTTAGTTGAAGATAAACAGATTTTTATTGAAGATTCAAATATGATGATGGGCATTTACAAAAAAGCCCGGAATCAGGTTGGTGCTACGGAATTTATAAGCTGGTTCTTCCAGTCAGAAAATCAGCGGCAAATTCTTGATGCAAAAGACAAAATGCATCTCGAAACAGATATGTTTGGAATTGCAGACGGCTTTTCATCCCTTCGGGATGTTACAGAACATATTCTTCCGGTTTATTACAATCAACTGCTCACAAACCTTCCACCAGATGAAATGCTCACAGTCCCTCAAATGCTTCCTGCCCGCTGGGAAAGCTACCGAACGTTAGTTGTAGAACCATATATCAAAGATTCAATTACAACTCCTATAGAGGAGCCTGCACCAATCTTCCAGGATTATGAAAAAGAATGGCGCAAAAAGGTGTTTGATTAAATATGCTGACGATAAACGATATTGCTCGTGAGGCTGGAGTAAGCCGACAGACAGTTTCAAATGTAATTCACGGGGCAACTGGCCATGTTTCGCCGGATACGATTGCACGCATAAATAAAATCATAAAAGAAAAAAACTACACCCCGAATATGTCAGCACGGGCTCTCGTAAATAAAAGTTCACGCATAATAGGGGTCATCAATCATCTTATTCCTGATTCGTCTGGAAACTTTATGACAGACCCCTTTCATACAGAAGTAATTGCCGGTATCGAAAAAGAGCTTCGCAATCGGGATTATTATATGATGCTGCGTACTGTTGAGTCAGAAGATGAACTTGTTTCACTCTTTCGCAACTGGAATCTTGATGGCGTAATAATTACCGGTGTCTTTGAAGATGTTTTTTATGAACGCATTGTAGAAAGTAAAATTCCTTGTGTTCTTCTGGACAGTTATATTAAAAACAGTCCGCTTATGAATGTAGGTTTGATGGATTTTCAAGGTGGTTATGAAGCGACAAAATATCTTTTGAAGTATGGGCATTCTGAAATTGCATTTGCTTCGCCTGAGATTCATGAAAATGGTGTAGTATATGAACGCTATCTTGGTTATGAGGCAGCTCTGCGTGAGATGGGCATAAAGGTAAACAAAAAAAACATTTATGAATGCAAAATTGAGATTGAAGCGGGAATTCAACTTGGCTATGAAATTGCAAAACGCCCCGAAATAACTGCAGTTTTTGCTACAGCCGATCTTCTTGCAGTTGGTATTATGAGTGGTTTATTTGAGAAAGGACTCAGAGTACCACAGGATATTTCAATCATTGGATTTGATGACCTGTATTTAAGCAGCATAACTTCGCCCCGTCTTACTACAATTCATCAGGATATTGTTGAAAAAGGCCGGATTTCTGCTTCAATGCTGATTGATTCCATTGAAAAAAAGGCTGTTGAACGTGAATTTATTATGCCTGTAAGCCTTATAGAGCGGAATTCTGTTACTGAACCACGTAAAATCTAAAAAAAATCAAAAATTTAAATCTTTTTTCTTGACAGCAGAAAAAAGTCATATTATTCTGTAAACGTTGAGCGTTCAACGTAAAATAAAACTTATATCAACTCCTTTCCTTCTTTTTTTTATTTTGCGTAATGGTTGAGCGTTCAACGTGTTTTGTAAACAAAATTAGTGAGGTTTATATGAAAAAAAGAGTAAGAATCCTTTCGGCATTGGGCTTGTGTTTTTTTGTCTGCAGTTGTACTACAACTATAACTTCTGCGAATAAAAATACTGCAACAGATAATTCTGCAATCTTTGAATCTGCAGAAAAAAATCTTCATGTATCAGTTCCTGCAATTCGTACAGATAAAGATCCTCAGGTACTTGTACATTACATGCCCTGGTTTCAGGCTCCTCCGGTTTCTGATGGATATGGATTTCACTGGCATCAGGGTGGGGCAAAGTTTGACCCTTATCAGGTGCTTTCAAATGGTCAGTTAAATATTGCTTCACATTACTATCCGCTGACAGGTCCTTATGATACCCGTGATAAAAACATACTTGAATATCAGGCTGCACTTATGAAGGTTTCTGGAATTGACGGTGTAATTTTTGATTGGTATGGAATTGAAAATGCCCTTGATTATAAAGAGATTCAGGAGTCAACTCTTGAGGTCATAAAAGTTCTTAAGAAAGCTGGCTTAAAGTATGCAATCTGCTATGAAGACCAGAGTATTGGCAAAATGATTGAAGCTGGAAACTTTGAAAAAGAACAGGCTTTGGATTATGGAAAAAAAGTTTTTGCCTTCATGGAAAAAAACTGGTTTCACGATGATGCTTATTTGAAGTATGAAGGCCGTCCTGTGGTTTATACCTTTGGTCCGCAATACTTTTTTTATAAGGAACAGTGGGATGAACTTTTTGCTCAGTGTAGCGCCCGTCCTTATTTTATTACCCTCGAAGGACATAGTGAAGGTTTTGCAGATGGTTCTTATAACTGGTTCAATATGAATGGCAAAAAGACAATTCCACAGGTTGTTTCTCAGTTGAATAATTTTTATCAGAGACAAAATGAAAAGCCTTTCCTTACGGCAACTGTTTATTCTGGCTTTCACGATATTTATGCTGAGGCCGGCGGAAAGAGCTATGGTTATCTTAATGATTATGAAGGTAGAACGTTCAACCTTACTTTAGAAGCCGCACTTAAGGCTTATCCTGATGTAATTCAGGTAGCAACCTGGAATGACTATGGAGAGGGAACAATAATTGAACCAACAGTTCAAAATGGTTACCGCGAGCTGGAAGCCTTACAGAAAATGCAGAAAAAGTTCGATTCGGACTTTCCGTATTCAGAACTTGATTTGAGAGCTCCGCTTGCGCTTTATAAGCTGATTGTTGCTGGTGAAAATGAAGTTACCATGGCAAAACGAGCCGCTGCACGTATGGCATTGGATGCGATTCTTAGTGGCGATGTAGAAGGCTATCGTAATTTGCTTTCAAAAGAAAAAATTGCTGTTGATTATGCAGTGCGTCCTATATTGCACGAAGCAGTGAGTGAAACTTCAAGAGCAGCAGAACTTTATGATGCAGCCGGTCGTAAAAATCTTGCTCTGGGGGCACCTATAGTTGCTAATAGCAAGATTTATGATTTTGTTGGCAGTAAAGCTGCAGATGGAGATGTAAATACCTATTGGGAAGGGGCTGCAAACAAATATCCGAACACTCTTCAAGTAGATTTAATTAATTCTATTCAGCTTGATATTGCAGTTCTAAAACTAAATCCACAAAAAATCTGGGGCAAAAGAACTCAGCTGATTACAGTCGAAATCAGCGATAACGGTTCTGATTTTACAACCTTGATTCCGGAAGCAAACTACGAATTTAATCCACTGGAAAATTCAAACACAGTTGTAATCAATTTGAATGCAAAGGCCCGTTATCTGAGATTTACATTTACAAAAAATACAGGAGCAAATGCAGGTCAGCTTGCAGAGCTTGAGGTTTACTCAGCGCAGTAGGCATTTTATCAGGCAAAAATAAATACGGCAATCTGGAGATAAATCTCCTTGCAATAAAAAAGTTTCATAATCAGGAGGAAAACATTATGAAAAAAACAGTTTTAATTAAGGCAGCCGGTGCCGCTCTTTTGATGGCGGCAGTAATTGGATTTATGTCATGTAACAATGGTTCGAATGGAGATGGGCCGGGAACTTCTTCTCCAAATTCTTCTTATGTAGAAATGACAGATTCCTTCCAAACTTATTATCTGAATATAGCAGATGCTGATTTAGGTGGCCTCGAAGGCTTCCATCTCAAAAATCTGAATACAGACAAAAAGGTTGGAATTGTGATTGATAAGATTTTTGCTTCAGACACAATGTCAGAAGAAGGCGCAGTTGCAGTATTCAATTTTGATGATCCGGAAACAGGTTCTAAATACTGGGGGTTTGATGCAGGAACTAAGGCAGATGGTCTATGGTCTTCTGGAGAAATTGATGTCGCAACAGAGCCAGAAGGATCTCCTGAACGTTACATTACAGGCTTCGCAACATCAGAGTTTTCTTCACATTTATATGTTGGAATGGTAGTAAAGAATTTCTCTGAAGAAGCAAAAGGAGATGATATTTCTTTGATTCCGATTATTGGAGACCCTCTTACAGACAAGGCAATCACATTCAGGGCTTTTGAAAAAAAATAAGCATCAGAGATTAACAGCTGCCGGTTACTGTCCTTAGATTGTCCGGCAGCAATGGAGAATACCGAAATGAACAATACAATTTCGAAAAAAATCCACTTTCTTGTGCTTCTTTTGGGGTGTATATTTTATGTACATGCAGGTGAAGCAAGTACAGATTTTACTGCAGAGTTTAATATAACCTCCAGAACTTCATTTGGGGTGGATTTGGATAATTCTTATCGCTATGGATTAAAGCAGGAGCTGACGGACTTTAATTTTATCCTGCATCTGACTCCATATCAAAAACTAAGCAACAAAGTGAATAGCAGCGGTCCGGTAGGTTTCATCAATCTTACCTTCTTTAATCTAGATTTAATGAGTGATGAAAGTTTGGGCTATAATGCTGGAGTTCCAGATCAAAAGGCATTCCTTATGAGAAATCGCTTTCAAACAGGTGAGTTTCTTGCGGGAATTGCATACAAAGACTGGATTTTCCAGATGAATGCGGGTGCAAACGAGCCTTTTTGGGATCCATGGAATAAGGGAATTCAGTTTACAAACGATAAGGTAAAGTTTTCCTGGGCATATCTTGATTCAATGGTTGACGTAAAGCGAATTAAGAAAATAAAGGAACTCGCTCCGCAAGACCCTGTTGTCACTCAGTTTCAGCAGGATGCCTGTGGTCCTACAGATCAGTTTGGGCTGAATATCACTGGAGCTACAATTGCTGCCCTTTACAACAAAGAGGATGTATTTGGCCTTAATCTGAAATTTGCAACAGAGTATCCATATGACAGTGAAGCAATTACTGAGAAAAACAGTAATGGTATAGCAGCTGGTTTTGATATGGTTGTAACACCTCCTTCAGTAGAAGGACTTAAGATTTTTGCCTCTGCTGGTACATCTGTAAATTACGGTAAAGATGAAAATCCTGATCCTTTCGTGTTTGGAACTCGCATCGGTTATACAATCCCTCTTAACGAAGATATTTCCATTGAACCTTACGGCGGTTTTGATGGAGGTATAAAACTTTCAGATCAGAGAAAAGAGCCTTTTGAGTTCGAAGCTTCCTGTGGTCTTACAATGCGCTGGCCTGGACAGGCAGGCTGGTTCACTGATTATATTCTGAATAAAGATGGTCGCGTATTCCCTGGTATGTCGCTTGCATATTCTGCTTTTGGCAATACAGAGGCACTTTCTGATATAAACCATTCTGTAAAATTTACTTTGTTCGAGCCTCGCGGGGATGACGGTATTTTCTACAAAATCGGATCAGAAATGATTGTGGATCTGACACATCTCGGTCAGAAGAACTGGGATTTACTAGCCACTTTGTATTTTGATTATGAAGTTCCAGGAATATTTAAAACTAACGGAAAGTTGATTCCATGGATTACTCTCTGTTATGACAATATTCCCTCTTCTGGAGAAGGAGATCGCGAAAACGCATTTAAGACCGATATAGGCTTAAAATTAGATGGAGCAATTTCAAACACTGTTATAGGACTTGTTTGGAATTCTGGTAACTTGATTTCTGAAGAGTCTGATGTATCTTACGGCTTCATCAAGACTTTTGTAGAGATAAAATTTTAATAAAGATTTTTCAGGAGGATTATTATGAAAAAATCTATTGTTGTTGCCTGCATGGCACTGGCACTTGTAAGCGCAGGATTTGCTAAAAGTAAGAAAAAAGCAAAAGATGCAAATTCTATTAAGCTTGGTATCTGGCCTGAAGATACTCTCACTGCTGATATTGCAATGCACGAGCAGTATGTAAAGACCTTTAATTCGTTCTATCCTGATATGACTGTGGTTCCAGCATATTATAAGTATGCTACAGATAACTTTGTTCCATTGGCATCAAGCGGACAGTTGCCAACTATTTATGACACCTGGTTTACTGAACCACAGAAAATCATCAATCAGGGGTTTGCAAAGGATATCACTAAAGAAGTAAAAGCTCTTGGCTGGGATAAAAAGATGAATCCTGGCGTTCTGGATTTGCTTTCAAAGAACGGAAAGATTTACGGTGTTCCACGTGACGCTTATGCACTTGGTCTTATGATTAATGTTGATTTGTTTAAGCAGGCTGGTCTTGTAGATAAAGATGGGCTTCCTGAATATCCAAAGACCTGGACTGACCTTGCAGAAAAAGCAAAAATTATCAAGGAAAAAACTGGAGCTGCAGGTCTCTGTCTTCTTGCTAAAGATAATGCTGGTGGTTGGCACTTTACAAACATTGCCTGGGACTTCGGGGCAGTATTCGAAGTTCAGAAAAAAGGTAAGTGGGTTGCACAGATTGATACACCAGAAGTTGCAGCTGCTTTCCAATATGTAAAAGATCTTAAGTGGAAGTACGATGTACTTACAGCAGATCCTACAAATGAAGACTGGGGAACAGGTTTCCGCTCTTTAGGAACTGGAGTTGCCGCAATGTACATCGCAGCACAGGATGCAGTAAATCAGCCGACACAAGTAAACGGACTTCCTGTAACAAGCCTTGCTCTTGAACCACTTCCTGCTGGTCCAAAGGGACAGTACTCACTTATGGGTGGAACTCCATATATGTTCTCCCCAAATGCAACAAGCGAACAGGTAAAGGCATGTCTTAAGTATCTTGAAATTATGGGTAAATCACCAGAAGTTTCTGCAGAGGCTGTCGCAGGTATGTCTGCAGATGCTGCAAACCGCATGAATGAAGGTATTCCTGTAATTCCACCATTCCCTGCATGGAGTGATGCTTCTCTTGAAGCTGCACGTGAAAAAGCTGAAAAGCCATACCGCAATGTTGATATGAGACTTTACCAGAACTACTACAATATGGTTCAGAAGAGTGGAAACGTAAAGAGCGAGGAACCAATGTGTGCACAGGATTTGTATGCCGAACTCACAAAAATTCTTCAGGCTGTAATTACAGATAAGAATGCAGATATTCCTTCACTTTTGAAGAAGGCTCAGAAAAACTTCCAGGGAATCCTTGATTCAGAAGTAAACTAATTGAGCGGGTATAAGACTTAAAATCTAATTAGGGTTGACTAACTTAAGTTAGACATCCCTAATTATGGGAGATTAATATGAAAAAAAACATACAGGGGCAGAGGATAAGTGCAAAATCCTTCTTGCGTAAAAATATTTCTGGCTGGCTTTTAATGCTGCCAAGTATCATTCTTTTTGGCTTCTTTGTATGGGGGCCTCTGGTTTCCTGCATTAAGATTTCGCTTTATTCTGCGCATGGAGTTACACTGAATGAATTCGTAGGATTTAAAAATTATCTCAGAGTTTTTAAACATCCAGATTTTCTACCTGCCTTGAAAAATACATTTTCATATACTCTCTGGTCTTTGATAATAGGTTTTCTTGTTCCAATCATCCTTGCGCTTTTTATCAGCGAAATCAGAAGAGGGAAGGGGCTTTTTAAGGTTGGAGTTTATCTTCCAAATATTGTACCAGGCATGGCTATGGTTCTTATGTTCAGCTTCATTTTTAAACCTGGGGCAAATGGAATCTTAAATGTTTTTCTCGCTAAGCTTGGACTGCCAGCTTCTGCCTGGCTTACAAATCCAAAACTTACAAAACCTTTGATTGTAATTGCGCTCACCTGGAAGGGCGCTGGTGCTACGGCACTTTTATATATTGCGGGGCTTCAGGTAATTGATCCCGAATTGTATGAAGCAGCAATTATTGATGGGGCAGGAATCTGGAGAAGAATCCGTTATATAACTTTGCCGTGTATTTATAATCTTGCACGCACATTGTTGATTCTTCAAATTATTTCAGTTTTCCAGATTTTATATGAGCCTCTTGTAATGACAAATGGCGGACCAAATAATGCATCCATTTCAATCATGCAGCTTATGTATCGTTTTGCATTCGAAAAATATGACTATCCTAAGGCAAGTGCGGTTGCAGTAATCATCTGTATTATTCTTGCAGTTCTTACCGTTGCCTATAACAAATTGAATAAAAAGAAGGATTACTAATATGGCAAATATTTCACTGGCAAAAAAAGAAGAAAATCTATATACAGGCGTAATTAAAAAATATGATATGAATCATTTGAGCGTAAGAATCATATATTATATGGTTTTTGCAGTTTGCCTTGCGATTATGATTGTATGCGTATTTCCATTTTTATGGACAATTCTTTCAAGCTTCAAAACAATCAAAGAGTTTGCAAGTGAACCGAATATCATACCGCATCAGTTTCAGGTTAGTGCTTTTTTCAAAACCTGGACCTCTCTAAAGTTTATTAAGTATTATGCAAATTCAGCAATTTCTGTTGCCGGAAGTATTGTATGTGCAATCATCTTCAACGGAATGTTTGGGTATGTACTTTCAAAAGTAAAGCCTTTTGGTTCTAAGATTTTTGAAATGCTTGTTATGTGGGGCTTGCTGATTCCAGCAACTACAAGTATAGTTCCTCTCTTTATGAATCTTTCAAAACTGGGGCTTACAGGAACTTTTATTCCGCTCTGGCTTTCAATGGGGGCAAACGCATTTTATGTAGTATTGTTTAAGAATTTTTTCGATTCGCTGCCTGCATCTTACATTGAAGCCGCTACAATAGATGGGGCTAATAATCTTACAATTTTCTTTAAGATAGTTGTCCCACTTTCTAAATCAATAATCATGGTAGTTGGCCTGTATGCAATTACAGCTGCCTGGTCAGACTTTTTGCTTCCTTTTCTGCTTTTACAAAATACAGCATTTGAAACAGTTATGGTAAAACTGTTCTCTCTTATGCGTGGTGCAAAAATTAATGATGTAGAAATGCTCAGGGCAATTGTCTTTGCAATTATTCCACCGGTAATTCTTTTCATCATTTTTCAGAAACAAATTACTCAAGTAACAATTCAGTCTGGAATTAAAGGATAAAAAGTTAGGTAAGACTAATAAACAGGAGAACAATATGGGAAAGTATGCAGACATATATCTGAAAGGTGATGCCTGGAACATTATAGAAGAGGGCTTTAGTCCGGAACACAGTGAAGTGTCCGAGTCAATCTTTTCGCTGGCAAATGAATTTACAGGAGTTCGCGGATTTTTTGATGAAGTTATAACTGGTGAAAATAATATCAGCGAAAAAGTCTCATCATTGCGCGGTGTTTATTTCAATGGAGTATATGAAATTGAAAAAACAGAGGGAACTGCTTACAAGGGAATTGTTCAGCATACTCATTTTATGATTAATTCTCCAGATTGGCTCTGGACAAAAATCATTGTTGATAATGAAGAAGTTCAGGTTTCAAAAAATAATACAAGCGATTTTTTAAGAATCCTTGATATGCGGCATGGTAAGCTTGTGCGAAGTTTTGTGTGGAAATCAAAAACAGACAAGCAACTCAGAATTGTATTTACCCGCATTCTTGATATGGAGACTCCGAACTATGCCTGGCAGAAAATAGAATTTCAACCGTTGAATTTTTCAGGTGAAATAAAAGTGATTTCTGCCTGCGATACAGGTGCTGTTCAACAGAGTAGAAAAAAGTGTTACTGGAATGTGTTAAACGAGACTAACTTTACTGGCTCTAAAAATATTCTTGTCCAGACAAAAACAACTGCTCAGAAGCTATGCATAAATATGTCTTGGGAAACCGATGCTCAAAATGAAGAATATTCTGAGGGTACAGTATCTGGAAAAACTTTTACTCTAAAACTTACAGAAAAAAAAGTTAGCACCCTTGTTAAAAAAGTGTGTTTTGCAGTTGATAAAAATAAACTTGAAACTCAGGAAGAACTTTTTACCCGTTGTACACAATCTGGAATTGCTCAGAAGAAAATTGATTTTGCACAGGCAGAATATAATCAGGCAGCATACTGGAAAAAAATCTGGGATTATAGTGACATTCAGATAGAAGGTGATGATTTGAATCAGCAGGGAATCCATTTTTGTATTTTCCAGATGAATCAGACCTATCATGGAATTGAAGATACAGACAATATTGGTGCAAAGGGACTTACAGGCGAAGCTTATAACGGACATGCTTTCTGGGATACAGAAACATATTGTCTGCCATTTTATTTATACTCAAATATTAATGCAGCAAAAAAACTGCTGGAGTTCCGCTACAGTACTCTGCAAAATGCCAAGGCAAGAGCAAAGATGCTGGATTGTGAAGGAGCTTGCTATCCGGTCGCAACGCTCAATGGAGATGAAGCCTGTAATTTGTGGCAGCATGCGAGTCTTCAGTTTCAGCCAAGCAGTGGTGTAGCTTACGGAATCGCCCATTATTATGCGCTGACTGGTGATAAAGATTTTCTCTATGGACACGGAATAGAAATGCTTATAGAAGTAAGCCGTTTTCTTGTAAGCCGGGGAGCTTGGAATCAAGATCACAGCGGATTCGGAATATACGCAGTTATGGGACCAGACGAATTTCATATGATGGTAAATAACAATGTGTACACAAATTTTATGTGCAAAAAAACTTTTGATTTTACGTTGAACGTTCTACGTAAATTAAAGGCAGATAATCCAGCCCGATATGAAGAAATACTTTCTAAAACTGGATTCACAGAAGATGAAGCTGAAAAGATAAAAAACTGTTCAGAAAAGATGATTATCCTTTTTGATGAAAAGACAAAACTTTATGAACAGCATGAAGGATATTTTTCACTCCCTCATATTGATGTAGACAAAATTCCCGTAGAAGATTTCCCTCTTTACGGCCACTGGTCTTATGACCGTATTTACCGCACAGATATGATTAAGCAGCCCGATGTTCTTATGTTTCTGTTTCTTTACCGCTCGGAAATTCCATTGGATGTGTTGCGTGCAAACTACGAATATTACGAGCCTAAAACAATTCACGAATCGTCTCTGTCGCCATCGGTACATTCAGTGCTTGCCTGTGATTTGAAAAAGTTTGAAGAGGCGCAGAACTTTTTTGGTTTTGCAACTCGACTCGATTTAGATAATTACAACCGCAACACTAGGGAAGGGCTTCACACTACTAGTATTGCGGCGGCCTGGATAAACATAGTTTTTGGATTTGGAGGACTTCGCTCAGATCCAAATCTCAATGGAAATCTTTCGATTGCTCCGGTTTTGCCCGATAACTGGAAGTCATTCAGTTTCAGGTTTGTTTATAATGAATCTCTTGTTCAGGTAAAAGTTAGTAAAGGCGAAGTGATTGTACACACTTCAGAAGGAAAACCTGTACAGTTAGTTATTTATAACAAAAAATATACGGTTACAGATGTTCCTCTTCGTGTGGCTATGGAGGAAAAATAATGTCTCCATGGATAATTGAGGATTCTGGAATTTCAAATGAAAGTATAATTCAAAACGGAAATCGTCTGTTTTGTGGAAATGGTTTTATGGGCTATCGCGGTACAGTTGATGAAGCAGATAAAACTGATATGACTGGCCTTATAGTAAATGGAATCTACGACCGGCATGAAGATAAATGGCGTGAACCAGTAAATTTTCCAAATCCGCTTTTTCTGTCATTGCAGTATAAAAATGAAACACTGTCTCTAAAACACAATGCACTTACTGCACATCTCCAGAGTCTGGATTTTCAATACGGGCTTTATTCCCGAAAAACACAATGGACTTTGTCAGAAGCACAGGTGACCGTAGAAACACAGCGTTTTGTAAGTATGAGTCATAAAAATCTTTTGTGCTTGAAATATCAGATTACCAGCACAAAAGATGTCACACTTGGAGTTGATTTTTCAATTGATGAAAAGGTATACGATGCAAATGGACCTCATTTTGAAATAGATAAAAGAGATGTATCCATAATCAAAGACAGTCTTTGTGAAAAACTTTCAGGTCATACATTGGAAACAAAAAGTCCTTTTGCAGTATGTTGCCTGACAAATCTTACAGAAAAAAAAATATCCATAAAGGCTGGTGTTCCAGAAACTATTTTGGTTTACGCATCAGTAATTACTGCGCTTGACCATCAGTCTGATGTCTTAAAATCTGCCGGAGAACAGGTTCTTGCAGCAAAAAAAATCGGTTATGAAGATTTGTTAAAGAGTCATAAGTCTGCATGGAATTTAATCTGGGAAGATGGTGATGTTCAGATTGAAGGAGATTCAGAAGCTCAGCGAAATTTACGCTACAGCCTATATCATCTTCAGAGCATTGCTCCTCGTGAAAGAACAGCTCTTTCAATTCCAGCCAGAGGCCTTTCAGCCCAAACTTACAAAGGTGCAGTTTTCTGGGATACAGAACTTTTTATTTTTCCGTATTTTTTATATTCAGCTCCAGAAGTTGCCAGAGAGTTTATTGAATACCGGATTAAAACTCTTGAAGGAGCAAAACGTAAAGCCCGTCAGTATGGCTACGAAGGTGCCTTTTATGCCTGGGAAAGTCAGGAAAATGGAGATGATGCCTGTTCCGATTACAACGTAACAGATGTTTTTACAAAGCGTCCGGTTAGAACATATTTTCGTGATAAACAGATTCATATAAACGCGGCAATTGTTTATTCCATTTGTCAGTATGTTGATGTAACAGGCGATGATTCTATTCTGAAAGATGGCGGATATGAAGTGATATTCGAATGCGCAAAGTTTTATGCTTCACGCTGTGTTTACATTCCATTCAAAACTCGTTACGAAGTTCATGATGTAATCGGTCCGGATGAATATCATGAACGGGTAAACAATAATGCATATACCAGCAGAATGATTTTATTTACGCTGCAGAAAGCTCTTGAGTTTTCTGCTCAGGCAGATTCAAACTCTGCCTTAAAGAAAACAGCTTTCAAGAAAATCCTTCCCCTGGTTCAGGATATCTGTAAAAAACTTTACATCCCGCTTCCGTCAAATTTACAAACTGTAAAAAATGTAGTTCCTCAATTTGATTCATATTTTGATTTAGAAGACTGTTCATTGGAGACTGTCCGCTCAAGAATTTTAAATCCAAAAGAATATTGGGGGGGAGCTAATGGAGTAGCCGCTCATACACAAATAATCAAACAGGCAGATACAGTCGTAATGCTTAATCATTTTTCAGATGAATATGACAGCCAGATCCTAAGCGCAAATTACGATTATTACAATCCGCGTACAGAACACGGTTCGTCTTTAAGTGCCTGTATGTACGGACTCTTAGCTTGCAAAATAGGCCGAACTTCAGATGCCTTAGAGTTCTTTAAAAAAACAAGTCTCGTAGATATTACTGGAAATTCTAAACAATGGGCCGGCCTTGTCTACATAGGCGGAACACATCCTGCGGCCCAAGGTGGAAGCTGGATGATGGTAGTCCTCGGATTTTGCGGTTTATCTTTCAAAAACAAGAAAATCCATATAAAACCTCAGCTCCCGGAAAACTGGAAGAAAGTAAGTTTTACAGCAAATGCAATGGGAGAAAAATACAAAGTAACAGTTACAAAGGATGGTTATGAATTATGCAAAAAATAAATGCAATTAAAGGTGCAATTTTTGATTTGGACGGAGTACTTGTTGATACAGCAAAGTATCATTACCTGGCCTGGAAAAAACTAGCACAAAAACTTGGCTTTGATTTTACAGAAAAAGATAATGAACGCTTAAAAGGAGTGAGTAGAACACAGTCACTGGAAATCCTGCTTCAAATAGGCGGAATCAAAGCTGATGAAAAACAAAAACAAATTTGGGCAGAAGAAAAAAACAAGTGTTATGTCGAATATTTAAAGACACTCGACAATTCGGCACTTCTCAATGGTACCCTTGATTATTTAACTTCACTTCATTCACAGGGGGTAAAAATTTCTCTTGGATCTGCAAGCAAAAATGCCCCTCTCATTTTGTCCCAGCTCGGAATAGAAAAATGTTTTGATGCTGTTATCGATGGAAACTGCATTTCAAAAGCAAAACCAGATCCTGAAGTTTTTCTAACTGCAGCAAAAGCTCTCAAACTTGAACCAGAAACTTGTGCGGTTTTTGAAGATTCACTTGCTGGAATTCAGGCTGCAAAAAGTGGTGCAATGATTGCTGTTGGAGTAGGGCAGTCAGATAACCTTCCAGGTGCAGATTTATATATAAAAGATTTAAAAGAAGCAGAAAATAACAGTCTTTTTTTATCGTAATACTTAATTTTAAAGAAAAAATGCTTAATATTTATTGACAATTAGCCGGTTTGTAACTTAAAATTAAGTTAATTTGACATTAATAATTACTTAATATAGATTGCAAGCGAGGTTCAAAAATGAAGCAGGAAAATAACAAAGCCTTCGATGAATCATTTTATAAGTCAGTAGAGCATGAATTTATAAATGACATTCTCCCTTTCTGGGAAAAGAATGCCTGCGATACCAGACCAGGCTGTGAAGGTTTCTACGGCTCAATCAGCAGTTCCGGACTGGCAGATGCGGAGGCTCCCCGCTCCATAGTAATGACCTCCCGCTTTCTCTGGACCTACAGTGCCGCTGCCCGTCACTTCAAAAATCCAGCTCTACTAAAAATGGCGGATTTTGCCTACCGAACGATAGTTAGTAAATATTGGGATTCTGAAAACGGCGGAGTCTACTGGTCCGTTCTTCCAGACGGCACTCCTTGCGTAAGTAAAAAACAGATTTACGGCGAAGCCTTCTGTTGTTACGGACTTTGTGAATATGCCGCTGCCATAAAGGAACTCCACAATGATGCTCTTTCAGAAGAAGCAATGAACTACGCGCTGGACATATACAATTTTCTCGAGAAATACGCGCTCGACCCCGAAGATGGAGGTTATCTCGAAGCCTGCGCTCAAAACTGGTCTCCTACAGACGATATGATTCTTTCTCCAAAAGATATGAATTGTCCAAAATCTATGAATACAAATCTTCACGTTATGGAGGCCTATACAAATCTCTATCGCACGCTGCCAGTTGTTTTTTCAGATGCAAAAGCCATCCGTGCCGAAGTAGGGGATTCTCTTGCAGCTCTTGTTCGCATTACTGTAGAAAACATTCTTCAGCCTAATGCTCACCTTGGAATGTTTTTTGATATGAAGTGGAATCCGCTTTCAGATGAAATATCCTACGGTCATGATATAGAAGCAAGCTGGCTCTTATGGGAAGCTGTTTGCGAACTGGAAGATGAAGAGTTAAAATCAGAAATCAAAGAAACCGTGATAAAGGTAGCCGAGACTGCTCTTAACGAAGGTTTTGACCACGAAAATGGATGTATGGAAAACTTTTTACGCAGCGAGCCGGAAGGAAAAGTCCGCGACCGTACCCGTGTCTGGTGGAATCAGGCAGAAGCAATGAACGGTTTCTACAATGCCTGGGAAATGACAGGAGAAACAAAATATTCAGATGCCTGCCACGCCGAATGGAACTGGATATTAAATCATCAGAAAGACCGCGAAAATGGAGAATGGTGGAACGAGGTCGACGTAAACGGCAACCCCGTCCTTACAGAAGACAAGGGCGGCAACTGGAAAACCAGCTACCACAATGGCCGCACCTGCCTTGAGCTTCTTCATCGAAGCGGTTACGACTCATAAGTTTTTATCCCGAACTTGCTTCGGGATTTCTTTTATAACTTTCCAGCCTCCATCTTTACCAGCAGCATACCCTTGTTCCAGATATCAGTGTGCTTAGAAGCGCCAATAAAATCTTTGCCAAACATATCAAAAAGATTACTGCGCATAGTAAAAGGCGGCAGGCGGCCAAGAATCTTTTCACCGTCGGTTAGATACGACATTTGTACAGGCATTGCATATTCACCGGTGTCGCTGAAGCCGCCGCCATAAAACTGAACCGGCAAAACCGCAAGCCGGCCATTCAGAATCTCCTTTGGAGTTTTCTGCAGCGGAGTGATACGCAGATTTACCCAGCCGTTCATAGGAGTGTCGCTGTAATTACTGTAGGCACTTCCTGTACATTCTACGCCATATTTTGCTGCAATACGCTTATCTGCATAGCCGCGTAGAACCTTACCGTTTTTTATATAAGGCAGTTTGTCGCCCTTATGAGTAATGCCGTCAGCATCCCAGAAGGTGCTCATCCAGATATTCTTTTTTGTTACATCATGACAGATAGTAAGACCGTCAGCGAAAACCTTCTGGCCAATTTTTCCCGACAATAGCGAAGTTCCCAGCGCAAGCTTTTCTGCATTAAGACAATCCTTGAGTTTGTCGTTCAAATTCCATTCCGGAGTCATGATAATCAGCTCTTCCGGCAGCTCGCACATCTTTGTAAAGTTAGAAAGATAATTGTCAGCCATAGCCCGGAACTTAGCCGATGAAAAACCTCTTCTGAAATTAGTGGAAAAAGAACCGTCGTCCAGATCCTTGCTGTCCTTGTGCTTAAAAGAAATTCCCGCTCCGTTGTGGCCGTCCCATACCTGATAATTCATACCCGCAGAGTTTTTCTGAGCTTCATAATATGAGTTGGAATAAAAACTTCCGCTAAAGGTAAACTCCGGGTGAGCCTTACGCAGGTAAGCAAGTTCAGCCTTAGCCTTCTTCATCAGCTCTTCGTCCGTCAAAAGTTTTTCCCTTTTGTCCAGCTCTCTTACACCACCTTCCAGGTCAAAAGGGTATTCTCTTTTTAATTCAAGATTTTTTTCAGCCAGTGCATAGCCTTCCTTGTCAGTCATCTTTCCTTGCTGAAAATGCACACCAACCAAACCGTCCTTATAAACTCTGAAAGAAGTAGAAGTCTTATCAAATTTATTAAAAGAAACAATTTCGTTCTCTACAATCTTTACTTCCGAATAAACACCTGTACTAATATATTTTTCCTTTTTCATTTTAATCCTCATTTATTTTCGGGGGTTCCCGTCCATTCCGCTTCGCTCCATGGCCGGTCGCTACGTCCGCGGTTCCGCATTCGCTCCAGCCTCCTCGGCTGAAACAAGTTCAGCCTGCGGTGGCCAGCTTCGCTGCCGCTCCCATCGCTAACCCGGTCTTAATTAATCGTCAGCTTCTTCACCCTGATTGTCGGAC
>OCVV011346864.1_pt1 | contig 19099 bp, 10 predicted proteins | sample 1539721 | NCBI WGS metagenome assembly OCVV01 (sample SAMN02144230, study PRJEB22623) | gut metagenome | biome: sheep rumen | host: Ovis aries | place: New Zealand
CTCCGGCGACTGGGACGGGACCCTGGCTGACGAAAGTGCGAAAGACTATTGACGGAACCTGCCCCCCGCAAAACCTCAAGCAACGTCGCTTGAGGCTCGCAATCTCAAGCGGCATCGCTTGGGGACTCAAGAAGAGCCGCGAAAAACGTACCCCTCTACCTCGATAAACGCAAGGCATCCTCAACGACTCACCCGCTTCTCACACCCAGCTCGACCACTCATGCAAGGCCCCTCCTCAAGCGACGTCGCTTGAGGAGGGGCCTTCGTCGTTCGGCTCACATTGCACCGCTCAACCACGCAAAGGGGCGGCCCAGGCTCACACCTCGACCGCCCCACTAAGCACACGACAGCATCGGAGTCGCAACCGCTACCCCAGCAGCTCGTCCGCGACCTCCGTCGCGCAGGCAAGGCCATCCGCGATGGCGCTCACCACGATGGTCGAGCCGTTGCGCGTGTCACCTGCGCAGTACACGCGGGCCTTGCCGGCGACGCCGGCAAGCGCGTGCCCCTCGCCCTCGACAACGGGAAGCGGCCTTCCCTGCTTCGCGAGGCCGCCGCCAAACGCCTCGACGAGACCCGCCTCCGGGCCCACGAAGCCCATGGCCAGGATCACCAGCTGCGCCGGCAGCGTGCGAACACTGTCCTCCTTGCGCTCCGGCTTGCCGTTCGACCAGTCGAGCGAGACGATCTTCAGCCCCTCGACCGAACCCTCGCCCAGGACCTCGAGCGTGTCCGTGGCCCAGAGCCTGCGGTCCGCGTCGAGCTCCTCGATGGCCTCCTGCTGGCCGTAGTCGGTCTTCTTGACCATCGGCCACTCCGGCCACTGGTTCGTGGGCAGCGCCTTCTCGGGCGGCTCGGGCAGGAACTCAAGCTGCATGATGCTGCGCGCACCCTGGCGCAGCGCCGTCGCGACGCAGTCGGTGCCGGTGTCGCCGCCGCCGATGACCACGACGTCCTTGCCCTCGGCGCTGATGGCGCTCTTGCCGCCACCCAGCACGGCCTTCGTCTGCGCCGTCAGGTACGGCACCGCAAGCGTCACGCCGTCGAGGTCGGCACCCGGCACCCTCAGGGTGCGGGCGTTGCCCGTGCCTGCCGCCAGCACGATGGCGTCGCTCTCCTTCGCCAGGCGCTCTGCAACGGCTGGGTCGGACGCGTCCACGCCGCACTCCACGTCGATGCCACTCTCGCGCATCAGGTCGATCCTGCGCTCCACGACGTCCTTCGGCAGCTTCATGTTCGGGATGCCGTACATGAGCAGGCCGCCGGCGCGGTCGCTCTTCTCCACTATGCGCACGCGCAGGCCGCGGCGGGCAAGCTCCCACGCGCAGGCAAGGCCTGCGGGGCCGGAGCCCACCACGGTCACGAGCGGCGCGCCCTCGGGCGCTGGCGCCAGCGGCCTCGGCCCGCCGTGTTCCCACTGCCAGTCGCTGATGGCGCGCTCGTCGTCGCGGATGGTCGTGGGGTCGTCGTGCAGGCCCAGGTTGCAAGCCGCCTCGCACAGCGCCGGGCAGACCCTGCCCGTGAACTCCGGCAGCGGGTTCGTGAGCGCCATGCGCTCCTCTGCCTGGTCCCAGAGGCCGCGCCACAGCAGGTCGTTCCACTCGGGGATGAGGTTGTGCAGCGGGCAGCCGCTCGTGCGCGCCTTGCCAAAGCCAACGCCGGTCTGGCAGAACGCCACGCCGCAGTACATGCAGCGTCCCGCCTGCACGCGCTGCTCCTCGGCGGGCAGCGTCACGACGAGGTCGTCGTAGTCGTGCACGCGCTCGGCAATCGGGCGCTGGCCGTGTTCCTTGCGGCCGTGCTCGAGGAATCCTCCTACCTGGCCCATGGGCTACATCCCCTCCCTCATGACCTCGAAGGCGTGCTCGGCCGCAGCCTCGTCGCTCATGCCTGCGGCCTTAGCCTCGGCAGTGAGGTCGAGCACCCGCTTGTACTCGCGCGGGATGACCTTCACGAAGTCGTCCTTGATGTCGTCGAACTGATAGAGCATCTTGATGCCGCGCGGGCTCTTCGTGCGGTCCGCGTGCTCGCGGATGAGCGCACGCACGTACTCCAGGTCGTCCTCGGTCGGCTTCTCCAGGAGCACCATGTCGCGGTTCACGCGGCCGGCGAGCACGTGCCTCTCGTCGTACACGAACGCGATGCCGCCGCTCATGCCCGCGGCGAAGTTCACGCCCACGGGGCCCAGGATCAGGGCGCGTCCGCCCGTCATGTACTCGCAGCCGTGGTTGCCCACGCCCTCGCACACGATGGTGGCACCGGAGTTGCGCACGCCAAAGCGCTGGCCCGCAAGGCCGTTGATGAAGCCCTTGCCCGCCGTCGCGCCGTAGAACGCGACGTTGCCCACGGCCACGTTCTCGTCGAACTTGTACGTCGCGGTGTCGGCGGGCGCCACGGTCAGGATGCCGCCGGAAAGCCCCTTGCCAAAGTAGTCGTTCGCGTCGCCGTGGACGTTCAGCGTCACGCCCGCAGGCAAAAACGCGCCAAAGCTCTGGCCGGCGGAACCCGTGCACTCGATCTCGATGGAGCCGTCGGGCAGGCCCTTCGGGTGCTCCTTCGTGATGACCGAGCCCAGCATGGTGCCGGTGCAGCGGTCGACGTTCGCGATGTCCACCGAGAAGTGCATGCGGCCCATGGTCGCGCGGCACTCCTTGGTGTACGGGATCAGCAGGGTCGCGTCCAGGGTGCGGTCGAGGCCCACGTCCGGCGCCATGCTCGGCACGAAGTGCGGCACCTCGGCGCCCGGGAAGGACTTCCCCAGGTCGTTCTCCACCTTCTGGAGCATCGGGCTCAGATCGAGCCTCGACGCCTTCCAGTTGTCCTCGACGCCGGTCTGGCGCAGGCACTCCACGTGGCCCACCATCTCCTCGACGGTGCGGAAGCCCAGGCTCGCCATGACCTCGCGCAGCTCCTCGGCTGTGTACAGCATGAAGTTCATCACGTGCTCCGGCTTGCCCGCGAAGCGCTTCCTCAGGCACGCGTTCTGCGTGGCGATACCCACGGGGCAGGTGTCCTGCTGGCAGTCGCGCTGCATGAGGCAGCCAAGCGAGACGAGCGCCGGCGTGCCGAAGCCAAACTCCTCGGCACCCAAGAGGCACGCGATCGCGACGTCACGGCCGTCCATGAGCTTCGAGTCGGCCTCGACCACCACGCGGGAGCGCAGGCCGTTCAGAAGCAGCGTCTGCTGCGTCTCGGCAAGGCCGAGCTCCAGGGGCAGGCCGGCGTGGTAGATGGAGTCGCGCGGGGCCGATCCCGTGCCGCCGTTCGCGCCGGAGATCAGGATCTTGTCCGCACCGCCCTTCGCGACGCCAGTCGCGATCGTGCCAACGCCGGCCTCGCTCACGAGCTTGACGGAGACCATCGCGTCCGGGTTCGCGTTCTTCAGGTCGAAGATGAGCTCCGCCAGGTCCTCGATGGAGTAGATGTCGTGGTGGGGCGGGGGCGAGATCAGGCCGACGCCGGGCGTGGAGTTCCTGACCTCCGCGACCCACGGCCAGACCTTCTTGCCGGGGAGGTTTCCCCCCTGGCCGGGCTTCGCGCCCTGGGCCATCTTGATCTGGATCTCCTTTGCGCTCCTCAGGTAGCGGCTCGTCACGCCAAAGCGCGCGGACGCGACCTGCTTGATCGCGGAGTTCGTGGAGTCGCCGTTAGGCAGCGTCGTCTCGCGGATGGGGTTCTCGCCGCCCTCGCCCGTGTTGGACTTGCCGCCCAGGCGGTTCATCGCGATGGCGAGCGCCTCGTGCGCCTCCTCGCTGATGGCGCCGTAGGACATGGCCGCGCTCGTGAAGCGCTTCACGATCTCGCTCGCAGGCTCGACCTCGTCGATCGGCACGGGACCGGACGCCAGGGGCACGAAGGAGAGAAGGTCGGAGAGCACGATGGAGCGGCCGGGCCTGTGCAGCGCGGCGCTGTACTGCTTGAACAGGTCGTAGCTGCCCTCGCGGACGGCGCGCTGCAGCAGGTAGATGACCTCGGGGGTCAGCATGTGCTGCTCGCCGCCCAGCGGGCGCCACTTCGTGATGCCGGAGCTCGCCAGCTGGTCGGGAGACGGGCTCTTGCGCTGCGCCTCGCCCTCGTCGTAGCGGCCCTCGCACTCGCGCTGGATGTCGTCCATGGAAAGGCCGCCCACCGGGCTCGGGGTGCCGTCGAAGCAGTCCCTCACGACCTCCGGGGCAAGGCCGATGATCTCGAAGATCTGCGCGGAGTGGTAGCCCTGCATCGTCGAGATGCCCATCTTGGACATGATGGTCACGATGCCGGCGGTGAGCGCCTTGTTGTAGTTCTCGACGCCCGTCTTCGCGTCGACCTTGATGCGGCCGTCCGCGGACATCTCGCGGATGAGCTGGTGCGCGAGGTACGGGTAGATCGCGGACGCGCCGTAGCCCACGAGGCACGCGTAGTCGTGCGGCGTCATGGCGTCGCCGGTCTCGACCACGATGTCGCCGCGCATGCGCAGGCCGCGCCTGATGAGGTGGCTGTGCACGGAGCCGAGCGAAAGGAGCGACGGCACGGGCACCTGCCCGTCCGGGACGCGATCGGAGAGCACGATGATGTTCACGCCCTCGCGCACCGCGGCCTCAACCTCGTTGTTCAGGCGGTCGAGCGCCTCGGCGAGCGCGTGCTCTCCCCCGTCGCGGTCGAACGACGCGACGAAGCGGCGGCAACCGAAGCCCACCATGTCAACGTGCAGGATGCGGTTGAACTCGTCCTGAGTGAGGATGGGGGTCTTCAGCCTGATGAGGCGGCAGCTGCTGCGCTGGTCCTCGAGCAGGTTGCCGTGGTTGCCGAGGTACAGGATGGACGACGTGACGAAGTCCTCGCGAAGCGCGTCGATGGGCGGGTTCGTGACCTGAGCAAACAGCTGGTTGAAGTAGTCAAAGAACGAGCGGGAGCGCCGGGACAGCACGGCGAGCGGCATGTCCGCGCCCATGGAGGCGCCGGGGCGCTTGCCCGTGACGGCCATGGGGCCAATGGCCTCCTCGACGTCGTCGAAGTGGTATCCGTGGCGCGCCAGGCGGATCGGCAGCGGCGTCTGCGCGTCAGCGGCCTCGCCCTCCTCGTCGCCCTCGGTCGCGGGCGCGAGGTCGTCCACGCCCAGCGTCTCCTGCGCAACCCAGTCGCGATAGGGCTTCTCGCGCGCAAGCGCATCCTTAAGCTCGTCGTCCCACACGACGCGACCCTTGTCGGGGTCGACGAGGAGCATCTGGCCGGGGCCGAGCGAGCCTGCCTGGACGATGTCCTCCGGCTCGATGTTGCACGCGCCGGCCTCGGACGAGAGGATGAGGCGGTCGTCGCGCGTGACGTAGTAGCGCGCGGGGCGCAGGCCGTTGCGGTCAAGCGCCGCGCCCATGTAGTGGCCGTCGGTGTACGCGATGGCGGCGGGGCCGTCCCACGCCTCGGACAGCATGGACTGGTATGCGCCGAACGCACGACGCTCCTGGGAGAGCTGGGTGTTCTTGTCCCACGGCTCGGGCAGCAGCATCGAGACCGCACGCGGCAGCGAGCGGCCGTTCATCACGAGGAACTCGAGCACGTTGTCGAGCACCGCGGAGTCGGAGCCCTCGCTCCTGATGACGGGCATGACCTTCTTCAGCTCCGCGCCCATCACGGGAGAGTACAGCTCCGGCTCGCGTGCGCGGACGCCGTTCACGTTGCCGCGCAGCGTGTTGATCTCGCCGTTGTGGATGATGTAGCGGTTGGGGTGCGCGCGCTCCCAGCTCGGCGTCGTGTTCGTGGAGTAGCGCGAGTGCACGAGCGCGATGGCCGTCTCGGCCCAGGCGTCGCCGAGGTCGCGATAGAACGAGCGCAGCTGCGTCGCCACGAGCATGCCCTTGTACACGATGGTGTGGGCGCTCATGGAGCACACGTAGAACGTCTTGCCCGCAAGCGCGCCCTCCTGCTCGGCCATCTTCTCGACAACGCGGCGCGTCACGTACAGCTGGCGCTCGAAGTCCTGGCCAGCGGCAGTCGCCTCGGGCCTGCCCAGGAACGCCTGCACGATGTGCGGACGGCAGCGGTTTGCCGTGTTGCCCAGGTCGTGCGGGTCGACGGGCACCTCGCGCCAGAACAGCAGGGGCACGCCCTCCTGCGCGCAGCCGTCCTCGAACACGCGGCGCGCGTCGCGGTAGCCCTCCGCGTCCTGCGGGAAGAACAGCATGGCGACGCCGTAGTCGCCCTCTGCGGGCAGGATGTGCCCCTCGCGCTGCGCCTCCCTGCGGAACAGGCGATGCGGGATCTGGAGCAGCACGCCGGCGCCGTCGCCCGTGTTCTTCTCCAGGCCCTTGCCGCCGCGGTGCTCCAGGTTCATGAGCACCGCGAGCGCGTCGTCCAGCATCGCGTGCGAGCGCTCGCCGCGAAGGCTCGCCAGCGCGCCGATGCCGCATGCGTCGTGCTCGTACTCCGGTCTGTACAGCCCCTGGGGCTCGTATCCCTCCCCGTCGCGGCGCGTCCGCGGCATCTGGGCGGCCTCCTGGGAATCATGGCCTGACATCGGGTCTCCTCTCGCCTGTGCCATGGGTGGCAGATGTGGTCCAGCATAGTGTACGGCCGACCACGTCCCGAAAGGCCCGATTGCCAAAATCATAATGACTCTGACATGCGCGGGTAGCGCGTACGTAGCGCAATCGAAATACGCGCAGGTAGATTGGGGAGAAAAGCTACGTCCTCACATGTGGGCGCTATGGGCGCTAGTCGCGTGGGGCGTCCATCCGCACGTCGGCCACGGGCGGCACGCTGGCCTCCTCGCCGTCGTCGTACGGGAACTGCGGCGCAAAGCCGTCCAGGAACTTGCCGGCCGAGAACGCCTCCGGGATGCGCACGGGGTAGCGGCCGGTGTAGCACGCGTCGCAGTAACCGCACTCCGGCACGCAGCGCTTGAGCCCCTCGAGCGAGAGGAACGCCAGGCTGTCCGCACCGATGTAGTCGCGCACCTCGTCCACGCTCTTGTTTGCGCTGATGAGCTGGCGCTGCACGTCCGTGTCGATGCCATAGAAGCACGGCCACTTTACCTCGGGGCAGTTGATGCGCACGTGGACCTCCGTGGCGCCCGCCTCCTTCAGCATGCGGACGATCTGCTTGGACGTGGTGCCGCGCACGATGGAGTCGTCCACCATCACCACGCGGCGGCCGGCGACGTTGTCAGAAAGCGCGTTCAGCTTCATGCGGACGCCCATCTCGCGCATCTCCTGCGTGGGCTGGATGAACGTGCGCGCGACGTAGCGGTTCTTGATGAGGCCCTCGCCAAACGGGATGCCGCTCTGCGACGCGAAGCCCTCCGCCGGCGGCATGCCGGAGTCAGGCACGCCGATGACGAGGTCCGCGTCGACCGGTGCCTCGCGCGCCAGCTGGCGGCCCATCTCGTAGCGCATGGAGTACACGGAGCGGCCGCGCACAACGGTGTCGGGGCGCGAGAAGTACACGTCCTCGAAGATGCACTGCGCCTCGGGACGCGGCTCGATTCCCTGCTCGGAGAGGATGCCGCCGTCAGAAATGCGCACGATCTCGCCGGGACGAACCTCGCGCACGAACGTCGCACCCACGATGTCGAGGGCGCACGTCTCGCTCGCGACGACCCAGCCCTCCGTGCCGAGCGCGCCTATGACCAGCGGACGGATGCCGTTGGGGTCGCGGAACGCGTACAGCGCGTTCTCGCGCAGCAGCACCATGGCGTAGCCGCCCTCGATCATCTGCATGGCGTGGCGGATGCCGACGCGCAGGTGGCCGGACTTCTTCGTGAAGTAGCCGATGAGCTCGCACGCGACCTCGGAGTCGGTCTCGGAGCGGAACGGCACGCCCATCTGCACCAGCTCGCGGCGCACTCCCGTCGTGTTCACAAGCGTGCCGTTGTGGGCAAGCGCTATGGTGACGTCGTCTATGAGCGAGAAGTGCGGCTGTGCGGCGTCGAAGCCGCCCCCTCCCGCCGTGCCGTAGCGCACGTGCCCGATGGCAGCCTTGCCGGAGAGCGCGGAGAGGTCCGCATCCGTGAACACCTGGCTCACGAGGCCGCGGTCCTTGCGCACGAGCACCGACTTTCCGTTGCCGACGGCGATGCCCGCGGACTCCTGCCCCCTGTGCTGCAGGGCGTGCAGGCCGAAGTACGTGATCCTCGCGACGTCGCGGCCGGGCGCCCACACGCCAAACACGCCGCACTCGTCGTGGAGCGAGTCGTCCTCCCCCACGGTCGCCCGCAGGCCAAAGCGCTCGTCATAACCCATGTTGATGGTCCCCCTCTGCCGCGCACGCGCGCATGCCCCGTGTGCCGCCGCGCACCTGCGCGCCGCCACGATTACTAGCACAGATTAGCGCTTTGCCGACTCTCACGCCGCGCCAGCGGCGCGTGGGTAACAAAAAAGCAGCAGTTGCCTAGCGCAGCTGGTCCAGAAGCGGTCCGCCCTCGCCCAGGCGCCAGTGCGTCCAGCCGTTCAGTCCCGTCTCGTGCGCGCCGACGGACCCGAGGAAGCGTTCGTAGGCGGCCGTAGGCTCGTCGAACGTCTCGCCGGTGGCGAGCATGATCCTGCCCGTGGACGTGACGGTCGCGCGCCCCGGGTACATGGGGCTCGCGCTCACGAGCACGTCGTCCATCTGCACCACGCCGGCGTCCACCAGGTCCTGCCATGTGACGGTCTTCACCTGGGCCGCGCGGCGCGATGGCCTGAACGCCTCGAGGGCGGCGGCGTCCACGTGCGGCAGCGGCCACGCGCCGAGGGCGACGGACGCAAGGGTGCGGCTGCGGGCCTCTATCTGCGCGGGACCCCACGCCTGCGCGGCAAGCACGTCGCGGCAGAGCGGCACGTCCACGGCACGGCCCTCGCCGTCGCGCGCGAGGCGCCCCTGCTTCTGGGCGAGCGTGCCGTCCTGCAGGTCGTACGGGTAAGCGGAAGGCGCGAGGTTGCCGAGCGCGTTTACGCCGCGCTCGAACGCGAGCCTGGCGTCCGGCCCCAGCGCCTGCGCCCACGCGGGGTCAGACAGTGCGCCCACGGGCATCACGTGCTCCACGCCCCAGCCCTCCGGCAGCGCGGACGCGTCCGCGGCAGAGCCCGGCACGCCTGCCGCCGCGCGGGCGACGGTCGCGTCCTCGCCGGCGGCATCCGCGGCGGAACCCGATGCCGCATCCGCGGTGGACGCCCCGGCCGCCGACCCCGCGGCGAGGCGCGCGTTCAGGCGCGCCAGCACGAACGGCGCCTGCGCGAAGCCAAAGCAGTCGCGCGTCACGAGGGCGCGGCGGAACTCGTCGTCCGTGGGGAAGCGACGCGGCGTGCCCTCCTCCACAAGGAAGAGCGCCACGTAGGACTCGTAGTACTTCTCGCCCGCGCTGCGCACCGCCGCGAGCTTTGCCACGAGGTGGCGCAGGAAGTGCTCCTGCGCGCTGCCCTCGCAGTCGCACACCGCACGCCGCAGCAGGTACGACTCGAGCACGCCGAGCATGTTGGCCAGCTGCTCGCGCGTGCACTCGCGTCTGCGGCAGCTGCGGAAGAGCTCCAGCACGAGCGGCCGCGCCGCGGCGCCGCCAAGGCGCGCGATACCCGCAAGGTGGAAGGACGTCCTTCTGGCCACGGGGTCGGCGTCGTCCGCGCCGGAAAGACCGCCGCGCACCGCGTCCACGTAGTAGCCGGCGAAGTCCTTCAGCCTGAGGCACAGAAATCCCATGCGGTCGTTCACGTCGTACGCGTTCGCGCTGACGTAGCGCTTGAACACCTGGTAGAGGTCCGCGTTGCCCAGGCGCTCCGGCGCGTATGCCATCTGGAAGAAGCAGCGGATGAAGTCGTCGAACGCGCCCTCGTCCCCAAGCGGTGCCAGCACGTCCTCAAGCGGCCTCCAGTACGTCTGGTACGCCTGGGCCTGGCGGTCCAGCGGGTACTTCATGAGCACGAAGTTGCGGATAAGGTCCGCCGCGCTGAGGTCCTTGCCGGTGGAGTTCATGGACTCGAAGATGAGCTGCGCGTTGTCGCGGCCCTGCGCCATGGTGACGGACACGACCTCAAGCCGGCGCAGCCCCTCCCACACGAGCGCCACGTTCGCAAGCGCGTCCAGCCGCCGCTCGAAGAGCGCGAGGTTGTCCAGGATCCTGGACGGCCCCTCCGGCGCGGGGCGCGACGGGTCCTCCAGGTGGTCGACCACGGCGCGGAACGTCGCGCGGTCGCCCTTGGAAAGCGTGAGCTTGTAGTGGTCGTCGCCGGAGCGGAACGGGTTCGTGAGGTAGCCGCTCATCAGGATCTCCTGGCGCGAGAAGGGCAGGCGCTCCTTTGCGTGGGCGTCCGCGTAGCGTGCGAGCGCCACCAGCAGCAGCGCTATGGTCGTGATGCGCTGCTGGCCGTCGATCACGGCAAGCGACGCGACGCCCTGCGGCGAGGCGGTGCCGTCCTGCATGGTGACGATGGAGCCCGTGAAGTGCGTCTGCTCGCGCGAGCGGCCGCACGCCAGGATGTCGTCCCACAGCTGGAGGCACTGCTCCTCTCCCCACGAGTACGGCCTCTGGTAGACCGGCACCACGTACCGGACGTTCATCTCGCTGATGAGCCCCATGACCCTGCGTACGCCTGCGTCCATGCTGCGCTCCCCTCCTGCCGCCACGCCCGGCGACCCGACGCGCGGTCGCGCTCTCCGGCGGCCTGCGGCGCCCCGACGGCCTCACTAACTGCCAAAAGCAGCTTCTGTCAGCAAGTGATGCCCGACGGCCTCACAAACTGACAGGAGCGTGCGATAAGGACGCATTCTGTCAGAAAGTGGTGCCATCGCCAGCTCACTAACTGACAGAAGCACCTCCTGTCAGAAAGTGGTGCGCCACACAATCTCACTAACTGACAGAAGCACCTCCTGTCAGTTAGTGATACCGCGACGGCTCCACAAACTGACAAAAATAGCTCCCGTCAGATAGTGGTACCACTATCTGACGGGAGCGGGCAATTCCAGGGTGCGGGGCACCACAATCTGACAGCTTCCACGCATCGCCGGCGTCACGCGGCTGCCGGCGTCACACGAACGCGCCGCGCTACCCCTGCGCGCGCTTCGCATGGACGCGCGCCGTCGCAAGGCCGCGCGCAAGGCCGCCGTGCGTGGACGCAGAGAACGCGCGCGCGTCAGCCGCGCCTTCCGCGGCGTCGGCCTTTCCGTCCGCAAGCGAGCTCAGCAGCACGGCCGCGAGGATGAGCGCGCAGCCCAGGTAGCACTGGGGCGCCATGACCTCTCCCAGGAAGACGAACGACAGCACGGCGGAGGACACGGACTCGAGCGAGAAGAGCAGCCCCGCGTGGGTGGCGGTGGTGCGGCTCTGCGCCACCGGCTGCATCGCGAAGCCAAACGCGCTGCACACGAGGGCGAGCCCGAGCACGGCGCCCCACTCCGCGGGCGACTGCGGAAGCACCGGCCCCTCGAACGCGAGGTTGAACGCCGCGCCGAACACGGCTGCGAAACCCAGCTGGCAGATGCCCAGCAGCAGGGCGTCGTCGGAGCGCGAGAACGTGTCCGTCGCCACGATCTGCAGCGCATACACGGCAGAGCCCGCCAGGCACAGCCCTGCGCCGCCGCCAAGCGACACCGGCCCGCTCAGCGTGAGCAGCGCGAGCCCCGCGACGCAGATCCCGATGCCCGCGAGCGTGGCGCGGCTGGGCGCCCTGTGCGTGGCCACCGCGACGATCAACGGCACGAAGATGACCTTCGCGCTGGTAAGAAAGCCGGCGGTCGAGGCAGGCGTCGTCTTCAGGCCGTACATCAGAAGCCCGAAGAACACGCACAGCAGAAAGCCGAGCACGGCACCGCGCGCCACGACAGAGGCCGTCAGCTCGCGAAGCCTCTTGCGGATGATGATCGCGACCGCGACGAAGGCGATGCCAAAGCGCAGCGCAACCATGCCAAACGGCGGGATGGAAGAGAGACCCACCTGCATCATGAGGTAGGAGCTGCCCCACGCGCACGCGATGACCGCGATCATGAGGTCCGCCTGCCTCTGCGTCCAACCTGCGCCGACGCCTGCGCCGCTCGCGTTGCCCATGCCGCACTCCGTTTCCGCGTAATTGTTCGCGTGATAGTTTTCGCCTTCCTTTTTTACGCGCCTCTCAGCCATTTGTTAACTTCATCTTTGTACTTGTATGCAGTACAATGTGTACTGGATGCACAGCGGGCGTGCCCCGGGCGAGAAAAGCATGCGCCCTCGCGCAGAACACACCCATCTATCAGGCAAAGCACCGGAGGCACCCATGACTGCAGGCATGGACCGCTACCAGATATTCCTGAGGGTCGTCGAGCTCGGCAACATCACGCGCGCGGCGGAGTCCCTAAGCTACACGCAGTCCGGCGTGAGCCACGCCGTCCGCGCGCTGGAGCAGGAGTGCGGCGTCGCGCTGCTCACGCGCGGCAAGGCCGGCGTCTCCCTCACGGAGAACGGCCGTCTGCTGCTGCCGCGCATCCAGGCGCTCGTCAACCAGCAGCGCGCGCTCGAGCAGGCCATACACGAGGTGAACCACGTCGTCGCCGGCACGCTGCGCATCGGCACGTTCACGTCCGTCTCCACGCAGTGGCTGCCCGGCATGATCGAGCGCTTCCAAAAGAGCTACCCCCAGGTGGAGTTCCAGATCTACGCCGGCGGCTACGAGGACATCGCGGAGCGCGTCCAGGAGGGCCGCGCGGACCTGGGCTTCCTCACGTCCGTCGTGAAGAGCCCCCAGCTGAGCTTCCACGCGCTGCGCCGCGACCAGATGATGGCCATCCTCCCGCGCGACCACCCGCTCGCCGCGCGCCAGCACGTGAGCGTGGGCCAGGTGGCCCGCGAGGAGCTCGTCATGCCCCTGCGCGGGTCTGAGCAGGACATCCGCGCGGCGCTCGCGGATTCGCCGAGCCCGCTGAACGTGCGCTACGCCCTGAACGACGACTTCTCCGCCCTCGCCATGGTTGAGCACGGCTTCGGCATCTCGGTCATGCCAGAGCTCATCCTTAGGAACTCCGCCTTCGACGTGGAGGTCAGGCCTTTCTCGCCCGCGCGATGGCGCACCATCGGCATCGCCACGCTGGACCCGGCGGGCCTCACGGCAGTTGCGCGCACGTTCGTGTCGTTCCTGACGGACCCGGACAACGCGGACCTCATGCAGTAGACGCGGGCGAGAAGAGCGCGGGCCCGCCGCGGTGGCGGGCGACCTATCCGCGGGCGACCTCGAACGTGACGCCGTCCAGGTTCTTCACGTGCACGCGTATGAGCGCGCGCAGGCGCGACCTCTGGGTGGCGTCGAGCGGCGCGCTCGTCCTCACCGTGGCGACCACGCGGCGCCTGGCCGTCGCGGACCCGGCCTCGCCCACGTACTCCGTCCCCACGCGGTATTCCAGAAGCGACGGGCACACGGCGGAAAGCTCGCGCGTCGTCAGGCCAACCTGGTACTCGTCCACGTTGTGCGCGCCCGCGGCGCCGGGGCCCGTCGCCTGGCGCACCATGTCGGCCGTCGCGAGCACGCACGGGATCATGAACACGACCGTCGCCACAAGGATGAAGCGCTTCATGCGGCGCGAGAGCCGCTCCTCCGCGACCTCCTCCTCCAGGGTGACCACGCCGTCCGGGCCCACCTCGCGGTGCAGGGGCACGCGCAGGATGAGAAGGACGATCTCTGCCGCCAGCGCTATGAACACCACGTTCAGGGCGAACTCGTAGAACGCGCTCGCGAAGCGCGCCAGGTCGCGCACGGCGATGCCGTAGCCCGCGGCGCACAGCGGCGGCATGAGGGCCGTGGCCACGGCGACGCCCACGATGAGGGTGGACGGCTCCTGCCTGCGCGAGTTGCCCAGCCCGCCCGCGAAGCCGCCCGCAAGCGCCACCAGGATGTCCCACACCGTGGGGTTGGAGTTAGCGAGCAGCTCGTTCGTGACGCCGCTCAGGGGCGAGAGCACGAAGTACAGGGTCGACGTGGCAAGGCAGATGCAGACCTGCACAAGGAGGCCCACGAGCGCGTCGCGCAACAGGCGCACGTCCACCGTGGCCACGGAGTACGAGATGGCGAGCACGGAGCCCATGAGCGGGCAGATGAGCATGGCGCCCACGATGCACTCCGTCGAGTCCGTGTTCAGGCCGATGGAAGCTATGAGCATCGCCACGATGAGGATGCAGAGGTGCGTGCCGCTCAGCTTGGAGCCGTTCACGAAGCGCCGGCGGATGTCCTGGTAGCTGGCGCGTCCCGCCCGCAGGTTGAACACGCTGGACAGCGCCCGCGCAAGCGGGTTCGCCTCCCGCGCGGGGCGCCGGCGCGCGACGGAATCGCCCGCCCGCGGCGTATGTGCGGCGACCGGTTTTTCCGCCGGCCCTCCCGACTCGACCTCGCCCATGCCTCGCCTCCATCGCCCCGGCGCGCAGGCGTCCGCGCGCCGCCATGTTCGTGGTCGAGGTGATTCTATCCCGTATGGCGCGGCCTAAACCGAGGGCGGCGCACTTCTCGCCCGCGTCGGTTGCCGGTGCCCCCACAGGCGAGAGGAACGCGCGCCGCCACGGGCACACGCTGCGTTGCGCCGGCAACAGAATGGGTATCGGCGGCGTCCTACACTGGGTGGTGCGGGCGCGTGCCCGCAGGCGGCGCGGGCTTGTGGCGAGCCCGCGGGGCACATGGCGAGAAGGACGGGGCGACGGCACATGCAACGGGAAGATGCGCGGCAGGTACGGGGCGAGCAGGACGAGGGGGACCCAAGGTTCGAGCGGATATTCCAGGCGATCAAGGCGGACCCGCAGAACGAGTCGTACACGCAGGCGGGAATCGACCCGCTGTACACCGCGAGCGCGACCGCGCGCATCGTGATCATTGGGCAGGCGCCCGGCAGGGTGGCGCAGGACACGCGCATCCCGTGGAACGACAAGAGCGGCGAGCGCCTGCGCGACTGGCTGGGGATGGACGCGCGGACGTTCTACGACCCGGCGCAGGTGTCGATCATGCCGATGGACTTCTACTTTCCGGGCAAGGGCAAAAGCGGCGACCTGCCTCCGCGCAAGGGCTTTGCGGAAAAGTGGCACCCGCAGCTCTTGGGGCTCATGCCGGACGTGAGGCTGACCGTGCTGATTGGCTCGTACGCCACAAGGCGCTACCTGGGGCTGAAGAGCTCCGCAAAGCTGACGGACGTCGTGCGCGACTACCGCTCTTACCTGCCGGAGCGCTTTCCGCTGGTGCACCCCTCGCCCCGAAACCAGATCTGGATGAAGAAGAACCCGTGGTTCGAGGAGGACGTGGTGCCGGAGCTGCGCCGCCGCGTGGCGGACGCGCTGAGCTGAGGGCCCGTCCGCGGTACCCGTACGAGGCACACGGCTGCGGCAACCGGCTGCGGTACGGCGCGGCGCCTGCTAGAAGGACGTGCGCAAGAGGGCGAGAAGCGCCTCGTCGGAGCGCGCCTCCGCGTCCGGCCGCACGCGGGCGCCTTCCGGCACGGCGCGGCGCCTGCGGTTGAGCCACACCACGCGCATGCCGGCCGCGCGGGCGCCCACCACGTCCGTCTGGAACGCGTCGCCCACGTACAGCGAATCCGCCGCGTGGGCGCCCATGGCAGAGAGCGCCGCGCGGAATATCGCGGGGTCTGGCTTTGCTACGCCGAGCGCGTCCGAAACGAACACATGCTCCGGCCGTATCCACCTGCCCAGGCCAAGCGCGCGCCACTTGTCCATCTGCCTTTCCGGCGTGCCGTTCGTAACGATGCCCACGCCGCGGAGCGCATGCGCCAGGCACCAGTCCAGCGCGGACGCCATCGCGGAAGAGAGCACCATGCCCGCGTCGTCGCGCGCGGTGTAGGCGCGCTGGAGCCTGAGGGCGCACGCCTCATCCACGTGCATGCCAAACTCCGCCATGGTGCGCTGCATGCGCCGCACGTACATGGCGTCCGTCGGGCGCTCGCCGGCCGCGTACGCCGCAAACACCTCGCCGGAGTGGCGGCGGCTCGCAAGGTACAGGCCCTCGGCCGTGGCGCCCGGCACTTCTCCCAGCACCTTGCGCACGGCACGTGCGAAGGGCAGCGCCTGGTCGTACAGGGTGTCGTCCATGTCAAACAGAATCGCGTCCATGCGTCCACTGTAGCGCGCGGCAAAGCGTCCGCGCAAGCGCCTCACGCGGTCCGAAACGCCGCCGAAAAGGCCCGGGTGCCAGCGCGGTTACGCATGGCCTCCGCGGGCGGCGCCGCACCCCACGCACAGGGGCAAACAGCCACCAGACAACCTCAAGACGCGTCCGGCGCGGCGCCATTAAGTACAATGGAGGGAATGCGAGCGGCCGTCCCACGGCAGGTGCCGGGCGCGTTGGGCCGCCAGAACCATAGATCCGATAAGGGGAATGCACATGGCTACCAAGAAGAGGACCTCCTCCACCGCAAAGTCAGCCGCAAAGGCGTCGCCCAAGACCGCCGCGAAGCCGGCGCCCAAGGCATCGGCACCCGCCTCGGCACCGAAGGAGACCGAGGAGCCCAAGGCCGCCGCGCAGCCGGCGGCAAAGCCCGTCGCAAAGGCCACCGCGACCCCGAAGCCCGCATCCCCCAAGCCGGCGGCGAAGCCGGCTGCGAAGCCCGCGGCAAAGGCAACCCCAGCCGCAAAGCCTGCTGCAAAGGCTACCGCGAAGGCAGAGCCCAAGACGGAGCCCAAGCCAGCTGCGAAGCCGGCGCCCAAGGCGGAGCCCAAGCCGGCGACCAAGCCTGCTGCCGCTGCGAAGCCCGCCGCAAAGCCCGCGGGCGAGAAGAGCGAGGCGAAACCGGCCGCAAAGGCCGCCGTCAAGCCCGAGGCAAAGAGTGCTCCGAAGGCCAAGACGGCACCGAAGCCGGCCGCGAAGCCTGCGGCGAAGCCGGCCGCAAAGCCTGCCGCCAAGAAAGCAGAACCCAAGGCTGAGGCAAAGCCGGTCGAGAAGGCGCCCGCGAAGGCAGAGCCCAAGGCTGCGGCCCCCGCGCCCAAGGCTGAGTCCAAACCCGAGGCAAAGCCTGCTGTCAAGAAGGCAGAGCCCAAGGCCGAGGCAAAGCCGGTCGAGAAGGCGCCCACGAAGACCGAGCCCAAGGCGGCCCCAGCGCCCAAGGCGGCCCCCGCGCCGAAGGCAGAACCCAAGCCCGAGGCAAAGCCGGCGCCGAAGGCAGAGCCCAAGGCCGCGGCCAAGCCAAAGCCGAAAGCCGCGCCGGCACCAGAGCCGGAGCCCGCTCCTCTCCCCCAGCCGCGCCGCTCCATCGCCTTCATCGGCTCCGAGTGCTACCCGTTCGTGAAGACGGGCGGCCTGGGCGACGTGATGTACGCGCTGCCGAAGGCCCTCGTGAAGCAGAACTGCGACGTGAAGGTCATCCTGCCGCGCTACGCCTGCATCAAGCAGGAGTGGCAGGAGAAGATGGTGTACCGCGGGGCGTTCGACATGGACCTGTGCTCCGACGGCCGCAGCTTCTACGTGGGCATCATGGAGTACGTGGACGATTCCGGCGTGGTGTACGACTTCATCGACAACCAGGACTTCTTCAGCTATGGCAACCCGTACACCAACCTGGTGGACGACATCCCGCGCTTCTGCTACTTCAGCAAGGCCGCGCTCGCCGCGCTCAACTTCCTGGACTGGACGCCAGACGTGATCCACTGCCACGACTGGCAGGCGGGGCTCGTGCCACTGTTCTTGAAGACCATGTTCCAGAACACGGAGCTCGGCCGCTCCAAGGTGGTCCTCACCATCCACAACCTGCGCTTCCAGGGCAAGTACAACATCCCCACCATCAAGTACTGGACGAACCTGCCCGACTACGTCTTTAACGAGGGCGCGCTGCAGCAGGACTGGACCGAGGCGAACATCCTGAAGGGCGGCCTTGCGTACGCGGACATGATATCGACCGTAAGCGGCACCTACGCGCAGGAGATCCAGAGCCCAGAGTACGGCGAGGGGCTGGACGCGCACCTTCGCTACCACTCCTGGAAGCTGCGCGGCATCGTGAACGGCATCGACGTGGACATCTGGGACCCGGCGCACGACAAGTTCATCGCGGCGCCGTACGACGGCGGGAACGTAATCGAGCGCAAGCGCGAGGACAAGCGCGCCCTGCAGGAGGAGCTGGGCCTGGAGGTGGACGACGGCAAGATGATCCTTGGCCTGATATCGCGCCTGACCGACCAGAAGGGCCTGGACCTGGTGAACGCCGTCATCCCCGGCCTTGTTGACGGCAACACGCAGATCGTGCTTCTGGGCACGGGCGACGCGCAGTACGAGGACTCGTTCCGCTACTACGAGAACGCGTACAAGGGGACCGTCTGCTCCAACATCATGTACGACGAGGCGCGCTCGCACCAGATCTACGCCGGCGTGGACGCGCTCATGGTGCCGTCACGCTTTGAGCCGTGCGGCCTTACGCAGCTCATCGCCATGCGCTACGGCACCATCCCCATCGTGCGCGAGACCGGCGGCCTGAAGGACACGGTCGAGCCGTACAACAAGTTCAGCAACCAGGGCAACGGCTTCACGTTCGACCGCTACGACGCCGGCCTTCTGTACGACGCCGTCAACCGCGCGAAGACGCTGTTCTTCACGAACCGCTTCTGCTGGGACGAGATGGTCCAGCGCGACATGGCGAAGGACGTGAGCTGGGAGAAGTCCGCGAAGCAGTACCGCGACCTGTACCTCGAGCTGACGCAGTAGCACGTCCGCACGGCGGGCACGCCCACAAACAGCCCAGGCCCAACCAAGGCTGACGGCATCACATGGCCCGGCTCCCCGACGCAGAGGTCGTCGCGGGGGCCGGGCCTCGCTTTGCGCGGGGCGAGAAGCGCGTGGCCTACGAGGCCGCCGGCGCGCCGGGACGGCCGTCCTTCTCGCCCGAGGGCACGCCGCCCGCAGGCGCGTCGTCCGCAGGCGCGGCGTCGCCCTCGCCCGGAACCACGACGGCGCCCGTGCCCTCAAGAAGCGCCAGGCAATCCGGGTAGGTGAAGCGCGCGCCCTGCACGCGGTTGCGCAACAGGCTCAGGCGGTAGCCGCGGGCGCCCGTGAGGTCCGCCCGCTGCATGCGGCAGTCCGCAAAGCCCGTGCCATAAAGGTCGCAGCCGCGCAGGTCGCAATCGCGCAGGTCGCACGCATCAAAGCGGCTTGCACGCACGCTGCTTTCCGCAAAGGTGCTTCCGCGCAGGTTCAGGCCGTCAAACGCGTTTTGCTCC
>OCVV011326283.1_pt1 | contig 19097 bp, 15 predicted proteins | sample 1539721 | NCBI WGS metagenome assembly OCVV01 (sample SAMN02144230, study PRJEB22623) | gut metagenome | biome: sheep rumen | host: Ovis aries | place: New Zealand
TATTGTACGAGCGCGAGTCTGGGTCTCTAAATAGTCACGATCTTCAGCAGTAAGGGTGATGAAACTTGGTTTTCTTCCCATGGAACAATACCTCCATCTCTTGATAGATATATTGTATCATGGGACAGGTACTATAGTCCAGTTATTTAAAAATCTGTGTACTAGGATCGGGATGCAGATATCTTCCGTTACGCCGGGGTAGACGGTGCTCTCATACACCACAATCGTGCCAGGTACTATGTTCCTGCCAACAATCCGGGAAGCATTCTCTACCGGTCCAAGGTCAGGATTGTTGTCATCCTTAACGGGTGTAGGTACTGCAACGATGATGAACTTGGCTTCAGCAAGTCTTTTTTCATCACTTGTGAAGTCTACAGTTGTTTTACGTATGACTTCATTTCCAACTTCGTTGGTCGGATCGATGCCGCTTTTGTACTGCTGAATACGGTGCTCGTTGTGGTTGAAGCCAATTACACTCACATGCTTGGCAAACTCGACGGCGATGGGCATTCCAACATACCCAAGACCGACGAGCGCAAGCTTTTCTTCTCCTCTGATCAGTCGGTCGTAAAGGTTCGAATACACAGGGATTTCCATTGTTGAATCCTTTCATTCATAGATTTTTGCTGCTTGCGCAGCTAATGCTATGGGGAAAGGGTCTTTACTTTGCGGTCCCACACCGCCCATGATCTCATCGTTGAAATGTCCAATCATCGATGAGATATAAAATAAAAGGTGCAGACCGCTAAACCATGTTAAGTTGTTGCAATCTGCACCAGATAACGCTTACTTACAGCCTCCAGAAACGCATACCGGATGCTTTCAGTTCATCCATGCGATAGAGGCTCTTTACGTCAATCAGGACTTTCTCTTCGTCCGGAATATCTGCCTTAAACAGCTCCTTCATCTGCATCATGGACATGGAACGGAATTCATTATGGCCAACGGCAACAATCACACAGTCTGCCTTCGGGATTTCTTCCCGAGGAACCAGATCCACGCCGTATTCATGCTTGGCAACGGCAACGTCTGCCCACGGATCGGTCACGACAGGATTGATATCATATTCCTTCAGCCGGTTGATGATATCCACAACCTTGCTGTTCCTGGTATCCGGGCAGTTCTCCTTGAAGGTGATACCGAGGATGAGTACAGTGGCCTTCTTCGGTGCCATGCCAGCTTCAATCATTTCCTTAATCGCTGCATCGGCGACAAATCCACCCATGCTGTCATTGACCTTACGGCCATTAAGGATGATTTGACTGTGGTAGCCAAGCATCTCGGCAGCGTTGGTCAGATAGTAGGGATCAACACCGATGCAATGGCCGCCGACCAGGCCGGGACGGAAGCCCAGCGCGTTCCACTTGGTATTCATGCCTGCCAGCACTTCGTCCGTATCGATGTGCATGCGGTCGCAAATCATGGCGATCTCGTTCATGAAGGCAATATTGATATCGCGCTGGCTGTTCTCGACCACCTTCACAGCTTCTGCTGTTTTGATGTCCGAAACCGGGAATGTGCCCGCCTTGATAACAATGTCATAGACCTTCTTGATCTCACGGGCGGATTCCTCATCCATACCAGAGACAATCTTGCGGATTGTCGTCAGCGTGTGAACTCTGTCACCGGGATTAATACGCTCGGGGCTATATCCAATCTTCCAGTCAACACCGCACTTGAGTCCGCTTTCCTTTTCGATGATCGGGACGCAGATGTCTTCCGTAACACCAGGATAAACCGTGGACTCGAATACCACGATGGTACCCGGAGTCAGGTTCTGACCAACAGTCCGGGAAGCGCCCTCTACAGGACGCAGATCAGGAGTCGTATCCGGGTTAACGGGTGTCGGCACTGCGACGATGATGAACTTGGCTTCCTTCAGCCTCGTAGGGTCTGCTGTAAAGTCCACAGTCGTGTTCTTAATCGCCTCACCCACTTCATTGGTGGCATCGATACCGTTGCGGTACTCATTGACCCGCTTCTCGTTGATATCAAAGCCGATGACTTTTACATGCTTTGCAAATTCCACCGCAATCGGCATGCCTACGTAGCCAAGGCCCACCAGAGCCAATTTTTCTTTTCCAGAGATGAGACCTTGGTAGATCGTGTTGAATTCCATCGATTTCCTACTCCTTCATTTCTTATGCTATTCGGTCTAACCGCTTCTTCTGCCTTTGTTGAAGGAGTGGCAAGCGACCTACAATTGCCATGGGTGCATCGGGAGAAACAGCACCCTGAGTTCTTATTAACAACCGTACTCCCACTCGCATCACGCACATTTACATGAAGCCATGATGTGAGTGGCTATATGCTTACAGAGCTTTCTTCAGCTCTGAAACAACCAAGTCAATTTCTTCCCTGGTCTTGTAAGGATCCAGCGGAAGGCTGAGAACTGTATTGCATAGCTTCTCTGCCACCGGGCAATCAGCAACAGCACTGTCCGTTCCCGCAAATGCGCCATGGCTGTGCATCGGCTTGGGATAGTAAACCATGCAGGGGATGCCGACAGCTTTCAACTGATCCTGGACTTTCTTTCGATTCGTTCCCTCCGGGAGCTGCACCGTATACTGCGCCCAAGAGCTATAGAAGCCCTCTTTGATTTCCGGCAGCACCAGTCCCGTGTCCTTCAACCCTTCGGTATACCAGCCCGCCACTTTATTGATATCTGCCAGCTCGTAATCCACAAAGGCTTTGAACTTCGGCAGAAGGATCGCAGCCTGCAGAGTATCCAGACGACTGTTTTTACCAAGCCTAACATTGTTGTACTTGGCATTGGGATCATTGGGATTGCTCATGTCCTTGCCATGAACACAAATAGACCTGATCAGCGTCGCCCACTCATCGTTATCGGTGAAGATCGCGCCGCCGTCTCCGTAACAGCCCAGAGGCTTTGCCGGGAAGAAGGATGTGGTAGAGATGTCGCCAAAGGTACAGGTCTTCTGTCCGTTGATAGAGCCACCGAAACCCTGAGCTGCATCTTCCAGAAGGAGAAGACCATACTTCTCGCAAACCGCCTTGATTGCCGGATAATCCGCGGGCAAGCCAAACAGGTCAACGGCTACAACGGCCTTTGCCCTATACTTGCCCTCCGCAATGACCTTCTTAACGGCTTCTTCCAACTTGGCGGCATCAAGATTGTAAGTACGCTGATCCACATCCACATAGATAGGTGTCGCACCTTCATCGGCCGGGCATTCACCGCTGCTGAAGAACGTGAAATCCGGTACGAACACAGCATCACCTTTCCCAACACCCCATGCTCTCATAGCGATGGTGATGGCATCGGTTCCATTGGCACAGGTGATGCAGTGCTTTGCGCCAACGTACTCGGCAAGCTTCTTCTCCAACTCTTTCACTTCCGGTCCGGAAATAAAGTGAGCGGAAGCAGCTACACCCATCATGGCTGCATCAATCTGAGCCTTCAAAACTTCATACTGCTTGGGTAAATCTCTGAATTGCATTTACTTCACTTCCTCCAGTCCTTCCGAGACTTCTTTATAAGTTCGCCCGCAACGGTTGCAGACAAGATCATCAGACAACACATCGCCACATTCGCAAACCCATCCGCGGATACGCGCCGGGACGCCCATCATCAATGCATGATTAGGGACGTTCGATGTTACAACTGCCCCCGCAGCGATCATTGCCCATTCACCGACCGTGTGACCACAGACCACAGTGGCGTTCGCTCCGATGGATGCGCCATGTTTCACCAGCGTCTTCTTATAGGCAGCTCTGCCCTTTGGGTACTTAGCTCTCGGGGTCAGGTCATTTGTAAACACGCATGAAGGGCCGCAGAAAACATCATCTTCCAGCTCTACGCCCTCGTATAGGCTCACATTGTTTTGCACCTTGCAGCCATTTCCAACCTTCACGTTATTACTCACATTCACGTTCTGGCCGAAGGAGCAGTTCTTACCGATCTCCGCTCCGGACTGGATATGACAAAAATGCCAGATCTTCGTCCCTTCTCCGATATATACTTTTTCATCGATAACACTTGTAGGATGTACAAAATACTCGCTCATGTTTCTACCTCTCTTGAGCCTTTGGCTCACTTATCAAACCTTCCCACGAAATCCATCGTGGAGCAGCTTTCCAGTGGAAGTTTCACCGGCCGATGTTCCGCCGCAGATTTATAGATAGCGAGAACGAGCTCCAACGCTCTCTTACCAGCTTCCGCATCCACCAGAGGCGCTCTGCCAGTCTTAATCGCCTCAATCACATCAGCATAAAGCGGCGTGTGACCAAAACCATAGATGTTCGGCGGATTCTCGCTGAAACGTTTCTTCACTTCCTCTGGATCGTCCAGCTCATCCGCGAAGCGCCACTCTTCAATAATATTGTCGCTTGTACCGGCAGCTTTCGCTGTACCTTTCTCACCAAAGATGTAGAGGGTCTCTTCTAGATTCTTGGGATAGACATTTGTGGTGCCCTCAATCAGGCCATAAGAACCGTTGGAGAACTTCACAAGCGCCATACCAAGGTCTTCCGCCTCCAAATACGGGTGCTCAAGCTGGTCCGTATATGCCATAACCTCTTCGATATCGTCACCCATAAACCACCGCAGAAGGTCTATATTATGAATGCACTGATTCATCAGGCAGCCGCCATCCTGCGCCCACGTACCACGCCAGGGAGCCTGATCATAGTAGCCCTTACCACGGTTCCAGCGGACATGCGCAGCTCCATGAGAGAGTTTGCCAAACCTGCCAGCTTCCAGAGCTTTCCTCATGTACTGTACAGACTTATTGAAGCGATTCTGGTGGTTCGCGCAAACGACCACACCTGCCTTCTTTCCGGCTTCGATAATCGTATCAGCGTCAGCGATAGAAAGCGCAATTGGCTTCTCGATGATCACATGGCAGCCAGCCGCAATGCACTCCAAAGTGATGGCAGCATGCTTACCGGACTCTGTAGCAATAGCTACCAGCTCTGGTTTCTCCTTTTCCAAGAGCTCCTTGTAATCAGTGTACTTTCTTACCGCTTCCAGATGGAACCGTTCCGACTTTTCCTGCATGATTTCCGGAACGATATCGCACATGGCGACAAATTCCAGGTTGTTGTTTTTGGCGGCTTCAATGTGATTCGGGCTGATGCGGCCGCAGCCGATGAGTGCATATTTCATTAATTTGACTCCTTTAATTAAAAAATCTTCAACGTAATATCTCTTGATTTACTGTAACTCTTGAATCGTTGCCAGTACGATATCGAACTTCTGCCTCTTTGATTTGTCTACTGAAATAAGCAAACAAAACCCAACAAATTCTGTTTCTCATCAAGCTACTCACAGAGAATCCTGCAAGAAGAAAACAAATTCCAAACAACGCAATCAAATAATAGCCATTGCCATCATCTTTATCATATTGATAGTTAATTAGTTTAAGTATTATAAATAAAACCGGAACAGCCGCTAAAATTCCATAGTCTGATAAAATTTCAAACAATAAGTTGTGAGGGCTAACACCAAGCAATCTTGTGGTATTCCCGGCACCTACTCCAAGAAAATAATGATTTTTTATGAATGTCCATGTATCAGCGTATGTTTTCAATCGCATTGCATCGCTATTCGCATCCATTAGGGCAGAAAATCTACTCTCAATTCCATTTGTAAAATATAGTGCTAAAGCCCCTATAATTAATAAAAAGATAGAAAATATTCTCCATTTTTCTTTACCGAATATTTTATAAACAAGAATATATGCTATCATGATAAACAAAGAAATAATAGCCGCACGAGAAAAATCCATAATAATAATGTAAACCGAGAAGCCGATTGAACCAAATATTATAAAATTAAAAAAACGATTGTGAATAATAATCTTCCGTCTTAAATACAACAATCCGATGATATAAGAAACCATCATTGCACAATAATCATTCGCATTTACTTGGAATCCGACTGCCTTATTTCTGAATATTCTTGTATAATACTCATTAAAATTTGTTACTACATGGAACCCATTAATATGTATCTCCATTATTCCGATTGCAATGTTAAGGAATAAGCCGCATAACAATCCAATTAATACACTTTGATCAAAATTGTCCTTATCGTAAGTATAAATGGTGTAAATAATTAGGGCATCTATCAGGAGTCCTTGAATGCTTCTATAATCTCCACCAACACCATGTATTAGTGAAACAACCAATCCAATTGCAACCCAAAGCAGAATTGTAGCCTCAAATCTATCACAATAAAGATGTCCATTATTGTTACGAAGTGAGCTAACTATTCCCCTATAAATAAACGGGATAAATAATAGAGAATACACGGGAATTCCCACAAATTGAATTCTTTCAGCAGTTGACAAGAGTATCAATAGCAATATTAGCCCAATATCAAAACTGTTTTTATGTCTTATCATATTCATATATCCCTTAATTATTTTTGTAAGCGGCTAACTACTTTTGAAAACACTCCAGTAAACACACTCCATAAGCCACAAACGCTTCTTTTATAAAGACAAATTAGCAATCCGAGTGTTAGACAGTATGTTACTATAGTCCACCAGCCAAATTTAGTGAAGGCATTCAAAGATGCAAAGGCAATTAGTGCTAACGTTATTAGCGCGAACTTCTTTAGATGATAATCAACTTTGAAGTATCTTCCTCCTATAATTGTTCTCATCAGGAAGAATACAATATATGATAATCCAGTGGATATTGCCGCGCCTTTAGGTCCAATCAACGGTATTAACATCATATTACCTATCAGATTCGTTAAGCACGAAACAGCTCCTACAACTATATTCATATAGCTCTTGTTTTTTACAACTATCCCAGTAACAGTGGTTTCTGATATTGTCAACATAATAGGTTCAATTGCAAGAAATGGCACTATATATGCAGCTTCACGATACTTTGTACCTAATAACAATCCAAATAGATCTTTAAATAATATAAGTGTCAGTCCAAATGTAAACATTACAACTGTAATGTAGGAGTTATATTTTGTGTAAAACCCCTTATCATTGGGGTCTTGTTCATAATGCTTGACCATCATAGGCGCCCACATTGCATTAAATGTTGTTTGTACAATTGCAAACACGCTAATAATAGTCATTGCGCTTGTATAAACACCTACAGTGGAGTAATCACAAAAATGATTCAACGAAAGCTTATCAATTGATTGAAATAACGTCGTCAGCCCCATTGATACTATGAACGGGAGTCCATAGATTAACAGTTCCTTTCTTGAAATATCCTCAAACTTACTAGAAAAATTTAACCCCCACTTGTTCCTACTCTTTACTACTGCAAATATTGCGGTTGTTAAGAAAGCGGTAACGGTTGCTATTGCAAGGCATAAAAATCGATCTAAATCTGTTAAAAGAACAAGGCCAAGGGCAAGAATAATATATATACATTTATTGGCTACATATACTCCTGAATACAGTTTATTATTGTTCTCTAATCTTAAAACAAGCGTTGCAAAGCGATAAAGCAAATGGCCTACAACCCCAAATGACAAAAGGAGTAATGTATCGGAAAATTCAAACGGTAGATTAAATAATTTAACTACAGCCGAAAAAACTATTACAAAAGCAATGGAAATTACAGTCGGGAGAATATTGCAATTGCAAATAATCCATCTTTTGTACTCGAGCGTATTTCTTTTATAATAATATCTTACCAAGGCTTGATCCAAACCAAAGCACAATACCATGATCGATATGCTTATATACATATTAAATATGGACAGTCTTCCATATTCTGCAGGATCAACTATTCTTGTAATAATTGGAGTAGTGAAAAACCCTATCACCATGTTGATGGCTGTCCCTAATCCAATGTGAAGAAAGCCTGATAAAAAGCTACTGTTCTTTGTTGAGTTGGACTTTTGTTCACTCATGCTATATGCTCCTAAGGAGATTCGATCGCACTATCATTTATTTTGCAACGTCCTCTATTATCTGCTTTATTCTCTCTCCATAAGTTTGTTCAGAATATTTATTTATGCACGCTTCCGAAATCGCTACTTTATCGTATGAATCAATTGTATGAAGAATCGATTTCATTGCTCTTGAATAACTCTCAACTGTCCCTTTATCTAGCAAGATGCCATTATTATGGGTAACTATTTGATCACTGCCTCCGTTTTTTTGGGTAATCACAGGAAGTCCGCACGCAAGAGCCTCAATATACGCGATGCCAAAAGTCTCATATTTGCTTGGTAAAACGAATACATCTGACGCACAGAGGCAATCCAAGACTTTTTGCCGTCCTACCCTTCCTGGCATACTAATTTGCCGCTCTCTACCCCTATCTTTAACTAATTGCACCATAGCGCCATAATCTTTTCCATCTCCAAGAATTAGAAGCTCAACCCGTTCCTCTTCATTGAAAGCAACACAGAAAGAATCAATTAACATTCTAATTCCTTTACTTTCGGCATTGATTGTTGCAACACAGATAAATCTAAAGGTTGCTTCACGCGGTTTAGATGTGTTGATCTTAACATTGCTGAACAAAGCATTTATCGGATTTTGCAAAACTCCAATTCTGGCCTCCTGAACACCCGTAAGCTGTACAACTGATTCTTTTAATGCGTCAGAAACGCAAAGAAAGCTATCAGCTAAATTGATATCTTCCTTAAGCATAGAAATCTGAAAAACAGATAGTCTCTTGTTAAGCACGTAGGAGCTATGCTCTACTGTTATCACTGGACAGTCTATAATTCCAGATGTTAAGACATTATTTGCCATTATAAATCCATGGCATATTACTCCATCTGGCTTTCCATTCTCTTGTACAGCTTTATAAAAAGCCCTTTTCAACCTATGCTGAGCTAATTTCCTTTTTAATCTGGGTGTTTTTGTCAAAAAAAGGTTTGGATAACATAGCTGGTATACTTTCAAACCATCATCTGTATATTTCTTCAGATGAAAATTGTCATGCGCAAGATAATCTTTTTTTCCTCTTTCCGTACAATCTAAAAGAACAACTTCATTTCCACAGTTCTGAAGCATGATAGCTTGTTCTTTGAAAAAAATTCCATTCTGAGGGCTATTCGGAGACATATACCAACCTGGTATAACAAATAGTCTCATACACGTCCCCCTTTCCTGCATTATTCTTCCATGAGTAGTTTCTCGTAATGCTTAACCGCTTTTTGAACATCGAAATTGTCTAATGCGAACTTTCTAGCAGTCTTCTCCACATCTTCCCAGTCACGTCTATTAAATGACAATGCTTTCCTAAACGCTTCAGCCAATGACTCAACATCTTCATCAACAAGTTCGCCAAACTCATCCTTAACAATAACGCTCGTGTCCCCTGGATTTGTGCATATGCAATAGCATCCAGCTGTGATTGCTTCAAGCAAGGATTGAGATGGATAATTCTCTGTATGCTGAAGAGAGCAAAATACCCTACACTCTGGGGTTACCTCTTCCATATTCATATATCCCTTAAGCTCGACCACATCTTCACATCCAGCATCCCTTACTATTGCTGTAACCTTTTCTTTCAGTGGTCCATCACCGCATAGTAAGCATTTAAATCCCTTATCTCTCATCTCATCAGCGCATGCAATTGCTGCACGCGCAAATAACTCGGGATTTTTATTTTCTATGAGACGACCAGCAAATAGTATATAGTTTTTCTTTGAAACTACCCTTGTGTATCGGTCAATTCGAGGTAAGGTACATGGAGTTACTGTGATTTTTCTCTTCCTTCCATATTTCTGCTCAAGTAATGGTTTGCTGGAAGGATAAAGCGTATCAAGATGAGTTGAATGGCGATAATTCCAATCCATCAATATGCGTTCTTTGGTTCCACTTCTAAACACACCATAGGCACGATTAGAACTCTCCAAGATCATCATTCGTTTACTTCCCGCAATCATTCCACCAAGAATAGCTGGGATAGTTTGAAGTACACAATCTACGTAGCAAACAATATCAAATTTCCTTTTTACCAGATATTTGAATAGTTTTACATATGAATCCACTACCGTAATGTGAGTGTCAGGTTTTATATAAACCTCTAACAGATTCATAACAGAAGTCCTGTTTTTCCCAAGCACGAAAACCAATTCAACATTCAGATCCGGGTTTTGTATATTGGAAAAAATATAGTTTATACGCCTTTCAGCCCCACCAAGAAACGTCACTTCCTTGTTGAGTTTTCCGAAAGTATATACAAGACAAACTCGCTTCATAGATTATGTCCTTCCATTGTTTTTGCTTACCTCTGTCCATAAATTATTTTAGACTCGTACTTGACCATATAGTGCTTATCCAACACATAGTTTGCATTCAATGCCTGTGGGTTTTACAGCAACGTATTCAATCTATCTCAGTGACTGTTTCCAATAATACAGAATGATACAAAGATAAACCGGCATCTTTGCACCAGTTAAGATAGAATGAAATGATAAAAGCTATTAACTCTCAAAATCATTCTATCTTCTCTGGCAGAAAGTAGTTCTCTAAATAGTCTTCCTTCATCTTTATAGATTATGCAGGGACGTTCCTGTTCCCCTCGGCCTATAATTACAAACTTGGCCTTGGCAGTACTATTCCACAACTAAAGAGTCTTTTGCGGACTTAAGCACATCTATACTTGATCTGTCTGGCAAAAGAAGATTATGTTTATGCCTTTTTCTCTTTGACAAACATAATAACCATCCGAACAACCATAATCGCTAGAACAACAAATCCCAAGTACCCGTTAATAACGTAGATGAAATTCATTAAAACGTTGAATGGGATATAGAGCGCCACAATAACACCTACAGCGGCCAAAACGCCAGCAAGAACCTTGTATCCAGTTGTCCCTTCTTTTGCAAACCGCCCTACCGGAGTCCAAAGGAGTGGGCAGGCCGAGGTATAAATAGCTGCAAAGATCAAAATGCCAAAGATACTGGCAATAGGTGCCCACAGTTCTTTTGCAATATAAAGGTTCGGGATCTGCATTGTGCCAACCACATCAATTTTGGCAAGAATAGAGAATCCGATTACCATATTGATGATGACAAGCAGAATTGAAGATGCTATGTTGGCTTTTTGGAGTGTCTTAAAATCTTCTTTTGTACCAAGCACCGCACTGAATCCTGCCAGCCAGAGGATACAGAAACCACCATTAGAAACGCCAGACATAAACCAGTTGCTTCCTGCTTTTGTGACTTCAAGTGTTCCGTTATCAATAGCGGCGATATTGGGGGCTATTCCTGCTGCATTCTTGATAAGGCAAATTACAGAGATGATAAAAATGCAGATCAGCATGATCGGTGTAACCTTACCGATGATGTCAACCAGCTTGCTAAGTCCAAATGCAACCGTGACCGCTGCTAAAACAGCGACAAGAAGTGCCCCGATAATTGTTGGAATATTATACTGCTGGTTAAGCGTAGCTGCACCGCCAGAAACCATCACAACGTAAGACATATAACAGAATACCGCTGAGAAAATATCAAAGGCACGTCCTGCATATTTCCCACAGTAGAATGTAAAAACATCTCCGCCAGTTTTAAGGTTTCCATTTTTTCCTGCATATGAAAAACCGAAGTTGGCCACAATCAGGATAATCGCAATAGTTATGGCTGTACCAAACACCTTAAAGCCATAAGGGGAATAATACTGCATCAATTCCTGCCCTGTTGCAACGCCAGATCCAATCAGAAAGCCAAGGTAAGCGCCAGTCAAGGTGATCAACTTGCCGAACTTTTTCATATGAATTGCCCTCCTCTATTTTGTCCCTTTATACGGTCTCATACATTTGTAATGCAGTTTTCCCATAATCTCTTGCATGTCGATACCATATATAGATATCATTCTGTAAATTCTTTCCGTTCTGTTCCAGATAAATAGCCCAAATCAGCCAGTAATAATCTTCAATGGCACCACAAGCAAGAATATGTCTTTCTTCCTCGGGAGTGCACTCCCGGCCATAATACTTACTAATTATCCTGTGTGCCTCGTCCCCGGTCGCCTCAGCTTTTAGTACCAGCTTCGCAACGTCATAAGCCTTGTCATTGAGTCCTGCATACTCCCAATCGATCAAGTCATATATTCCATCATGAACTAGGAAATTCCCCCAATTGATATCATCATGGGTTAAACACAGTGGCCACTCATCTCCCTCAACGTAATCCAAAAGCCTATATATGGTCTCTTGTAATTCTGTTTGAAATGTCGCATATGAGTCACTGATCCCATTCAGAAGGTTATGTATGTTCAATATTTCTTTTCGAAAATCTAGCCGTAGGCCTTCATCAATGGAAACCTCGTGAACCCTTCGCATGATACCAATAGCTATAGACAACTGATTTTCATCATTAAAGTTCATGCTCGTGTGTTCGACAAACCGCGAAAGTTTCCAGCCCTTTTCCGGATCAAGATATATACACGTTGTGTCGAAGCCAAGTTCTGAAATAATCCTCTGAACAGCAGATTCCCTGGCTCTATCCACAATGTTGCGCGAGAACGGGAAGCAATGCCTGTATACATATTTCTGACCACGGCACATGAATGAAAAGCTGCTGTTAGTCAGTCCCGCATTCATCAGGGCGAAGTCACTGAGTTCTTCTCTTTCACATTTTAAGACTCCACATATATTATTCATAATGGAGGAGTCCGTGTTCATCAAGTAATCGGGATCGAACACTTTTAATTCTTGGAGAGTGTCAAACTCATAAATTACCTGATAATACTTTCGTGCGTAAAGTGGAGGAAGGTCTTCAAGGAAACGATCAAATACTCTTTCCCATAGCAGTGGCTTAGTTGTCTCATCTTCATAGATCGTAGCAAGATGCTCTATGAACGACCTCGAGAATTCCTTATCCCAATACACATGCCCCATGAGTGCCCATGCGTCTTCTGCTCCAGGATAAGTCTTTATGATTCGATCGTCATCTGCAATAACCGCACCGCGTTCCGTAGTTTTACCTTTCATATACTCTACGGCATAATAGGATTGGTAAACATATGGTTCAAAAACGTTCTCCGTAAAGTAATCATCTGAAGAACACACATAAGAATTTGTCAGATAATCCTTCACCAGCCACAAGGTTCCGGTATTGTTTCTCAAAGCATAGTCATTATTGATAATAAGCTTAACATTAAACTTTTCCTCCAAATAGAAGAAGAGTTCTTTCATATACCCAATGACCACATAGATTTCATCAATTCCCGCTTCCTGAAGTTGACGTATCTGTCTTTCGATAAGAACCTCACCTTTGACTACTGTGAGTCCTTTAGGCTTATCAAATGAGAGCGGTATGAATCTGGAAGAAAGCCCAGCTGCCATGATTACAGCATTTTGCACCTTGTACGGCTCAAGTTCATTAACCCCCAATGGCGTTACCGCACCATTTTTAAGAAAGCCTCTCTCTTCAAGCTGAAACTCTTCATGCTTTATCTGCTCAGCCAAATATCCCTGAACTTGATGGCCGCTTATATGCCCGTACAGGACATCGAACGTAATCTTTTGCATGTTCTACCTCTATTGCATGATTCTTTTACATCAGATAGAATTTATTAAATGTCTCCCGGTCCGTAATGCCATAGTCCCCAAACCGGAACTCTTCTTTTTCGATGGCAATGTTTTTATACCATGCCATCGTGGCATCAATATTAGGAGTCCGAACACCCGCAAAATCCGCAACTTGCTTGATGATCGTCAACCCATAGGAAAAGTCCGCCGTAAAGTAACGTGAATGAAAATTAGGAATAACACCACCGTCTACTTTCACGACCGGAGTTGTAAGTCCCTTAAAAGCGGCAATGGAAGATATCTTTCTCGTCATTGCTTCCACAGTCGGGCTTTCATAATGAACCCGTAATGACTTCACATACTGAAGTTCAAATTCCGGCAGAGCACAACAAATTTTCTGCACTTCTTCATCACAGGCAATCAACAGCTCTGATGACGCAGCATCCCATTCCTCGTAAAACAGCGGCATGGAATCATAGACAACGCCTTCATGCCAGTCACCAAATAATGTCCGCAATCTGGTTGTATGTAGAATTGGGTTAGATGGTGTCATAGTCAGATTCAGGAAGTTTGGGATTACGGTCGTTCTCTTATCGAAGATGCTTTCTATCAGATCCGCACACATTTCAGCGTTCTTTTTCGGCAGCGCCGCAACATGCAATTCATCCCGATAACCCGTTGACCTGACCGTCTTACCTTTCCAAACAAGACGCGCAATAGCGGGAACGCGTTCAATACCAAAGAACACGTTGCCACGTTCGATGCATTTTCTAAAAGCGCACTCACTTCCACCGTTACCTGGTACCACGCCAATCATTTGGGAAGCATCCGCATGATCAAAGATTGCCGCAGCGACTGTATTCATCATCGTAGCCGGCATCGTAACCATAATGAACTCTGCATTGCGGAAGGCAATCTCTGGATCAGACGTGGCAAGTTGAATATCACCTTCATGGATTGTGATATCATTCTCATCCACAATATTCAGATGCCCGTCGTAAAGTTCCGGTTTTGATGTATAGACCGTAACCTCATGCCCCTTTTCTGCACAGTGAACGGCAAACTGTGTGCCAATGTTGCCGCCCCCGACAATGGTTATTTTCATTCGATCGCTCCAAGTTCCTTCTTCATTGCGGCGATGAGGACATCGTTATCTTCCTTATTTCTTACCGCTAACCTCAAATAATTCCTACCATTCGTTTTTGTCGTAAGTTCCTTAATCAACAGGTTGTGCTTGATTAGGAGTCTCTTTAACAGTTCCTTTGGGGATATTCCTTCCTCAATTTCAACCATCACGAAATTTGCCTGAGACGGAATAACCCTAATCCCCTGAATTTCACTTAACCCCTTCTGGAATCTTGCACGTTCCTCCCTAAGTCTAACAAGTGCTGCCGTATAATCCTTCTTGTATTTCTCCTCAATCTGCATGTAGAATTCAGCGAATGAATTAATATTCCAAATTGCTACATCCTTCTTCATCTTGGCAATGGTTTCAACATCACCAGAAGCAAGCACACCAAGACGAAGACCAGGAACACCATATGATTTTGAAATACTTTTCATTACATACAAATGTGAATTGGCTGTTAAAATCTCCTGTTCAATGAGACTGTTGTCATTCTCATCAGCGAAATCAACGAAGGATTCATCCACAACAAGTCTAATGCCAGCTTTTGCCGTCCATGATATAAGCTGGAGTAGTTCAGCCTTTGGAATATAATTTCCACTTGGATTATCTGGATTAATTACTATCAGATTCTGAATATTTTTATCGGCGAAATATTGAATAATATCATCTGCCGAATATGAATAATCCTTGTTATCAGGTGTAAAGTCAACCGATTCATCTGTTGAATACCTGTGTGGATACTCTTCGAATGTTGGCCGTATAAATCCAACTTTCCCAGACAGATAACCCATCAAACTCTTAATCAGTTCAGCCGCACCATTGCCAACAAGAATGTTCTCCTCATGGACATTAAAGATTTTTGCTGCCAACATGCTATTCACATGCATACCGGACGGATATTCTGTGAGCAACGTATCAAAATTTGCCCTCAGTTCGTCCTTCATCTTCGCAGGAGGGAAGTAGGGATTAACTAGATAGCAAAAATCAAGGAGCTTCGGATACCGCCAGTATCCTCCATAGCGTCCCTGCAACAGCTTCACTCGCTCATCCTCATCAGGGGTGAAGATGGATTCGGCAATATCCAAATCCTGAATGTCATCAATTTCATACCACCGCTGACCATCTAAACGCTTGGCTTTTATAACCGGTTCATCCAACATGGTAATCACGCGAAGAACCTGCTCATAATATTCGTTCTGGCCCAAAGCGGACTGATAGGCATCAAGGAACGGGACATAGTGTGTCTCCGAGAAGTGCTTACTGAACTTATAAAGGTTTACTGTCTTATAGTAGTCTTTAATCTCATTGAACTTAAATTTCTTTCCTGGAACGAAGGCTTCGATAGTATCATCGTCTGCAAGCTTCACACAGGTACCGTCCATCCAGGATTCATATTTGTCCACAAGAGCAAGGGTCTCCCGGGGATCGGAAACTAAGGCATCAAGAACTGCATCTTCAAAGATCAAGTCTGATTCAAAAAGGAGAGTGTCATCTTTGCAGAGCCAGTCTTTTGCCAACGCGAGCGAATAGATGTTGTTGGTCTTGTCGAAGATCGGGTTGTTGATATACACGATGGGCGTCTGGATATCCAACGTACCAATATAATCAATCAGCTTTTGTCCCTCATACCCGACAACAATAACGATCCTGGACAAATGCTGTCTTTCAATCTGATGAAGCATACGGTCAATCAAGGTCACCCCATTCACCTTAACCATGCACTTCGTATTATTCTGAGTAAGCTCCTTAAGGCGCTTTCCCATTCCAGCTGCTAAAATAACCGCCTGCATTTCAATTTTCTCCTACCTTCAAAACTGAACCTTTACGGGATTATGCTTACATACTTGCTCAGACGCCGGCGGCAATTTCATGTAGTCTCCGAAATTGTATGTCAACATATCTTCGTAATGTTCAAACACTGAAAAATCCTTACCATTAAAACTGATCTTAGTATACCCAGAATCCAAATCCGGTGGATAATACAACTTAATGATATTATCCATCGTTGACATACTCTTCCACTCATAACCGGCTTCGTTGCCATCTTCCATGTGGTCAATCAACCATAAATGCAGCTTCTTTAGTCTGTTCATTCTTATGTTACGAGGAACAATATGGAACGCTGCCCGAACAATCTTTTTTTTGAAATCGTCTATTGTGCTGCCAACATTCGCACGTGCCAGAAGGATTATTTCTCTACCAATCTTGTATTTTTTTGCTCTGATTTTGGCATCTAACGAAACCTTGTCCAGCGGAAAAATGTCCACCCATATCCCGTGATGTCCTTCTTCCTCAATTTCACCATTAGACAAAAGAATTGTCCCATCTTTTCGCACCTTTGCGTGGCACGTACCGCAATGATCGTCAGTTAATATAGATTCCAAATGGTATCCCGCCACAGGATGCGACATCCACGTCTTACAAAATCGGTCAAACTCTGGTCGTGTCATTGTAAGATCAATGTCATCATCCCAGGGTATAAAACCGCCATGCCGAACCGCTCCAAGAGCAGTTCCAGCATAAAGTGAATATTTTATACCGTATGTATTGCAGAAATCATCAATAACACAGAGAATGCCAAATTCAACATCCTGCAATTGTTTTAAAGTATCAGTATCCATTATCAATTCCACCTTGCATCATTTATGCCAATTCTTTTCATAGAACTCCATCAACCATTTCGATGTGACATAAATACCACGCCTTCACACTGATGTCTTAATTCTCAATTTCTCCAAGATATAGCCGTTTCATCATTTGAAGAGTATTATTAAGATCAAAAACCTCCAAATGCTTCCGGTTTCTCTCTATCTCAGCACTTCTGTCTTCAGCCAGCGCCATGTTCAGTTTATTCTTAAGATCTTGTACATCCTTCGCTTCAAAAAGTAATTTGCTCCCTTCAAGCAGATCATCCGTACCTCTGTTTCTGGAAGCAACACAAACAAGCTCAGTTGCCATGGCTTCCATCAATGCGACTGGAAGCCCCTCTCGCAGAGACGGAAACACAAAAACATCTGCCATGCTGTAGAAGTCAACAACATCAGTGCGATACCCTGTCATAATGACTCTTTCTCCCACACCGAGTGTATCAGCCAGTTTTCTGTGCTCATCAATCAGTGGTCCTCTTCCACAAAGAACATACCGAGCATTCGGAATAGCAGGCAGGACTTCAATAACAACCTTATGGTTCTTGTTGACATTCACCTCGCCAACCGAGAGAAGAACTTTAACACCCGCTGGAATACCAAGTTCCGCCCTTAATGCCGCGGCCTTCTCAGGACTGCCTTTTTTAAAGCGCTTCAGATCAACTCCCACGCCAGGAACGTATTGAATACGTCCTGCTTTAAATTCCTGTGCCCGCTTATAATCCTCTTTTGTGATCGTGACCAGCACATCCGTCTTCCGAGCCAGCCATTTCTCCACAGGGTAATATGCTATCCAGTTGATCAGAGGTGCGCCTTTATAGAAGTGGAATCCGTGAGCTGTATAAAAGACCTTGCTGCCTTTCTTCCTGGCATCCTGTGCAGCCAGCCGTGTGAGCATCGCACCAACCGGAGTATGGCAGTGGATGATGTCATAGTTTCCTTTGTCAATCACGGCTTTCAGCATCTTGTAAGCTTTGACATTCTCTGGCTTGAAAGGATTACGTTCGAAAGGGATGTCATAATAAGCATCACAATATGGGATCACGCAGTCTGCCGGATCGTCATAGTCGTTCCTTGCTGCAACTGCCGTTTCCCAGCCCATTTCTTTTAGCATTTTTAAATACGGGATGTGGAACTCCATAATATGAGTTTTTACCACAGTCGCCACGTAAAGAACTTTCGGCATCAAATCCTGTCTCCATTCTTTGAAGAAAAATTCCCCTCAAATAACACGAAATGCTCTGGAGCCGTTTTCAGCCTCCGGAGCGATATCGTCCACATTACCTTTTCATACTGGCCTGCATTTCAACCAGCTCCTTCTATCAGATCGTCCACACCGGCATCCTTCGGTACTCTACTTACAGAACTACCGGGTTAAGGAACTCTTTTTTCTCCATCCGCACAGGGCTCTGAGCTCTCCAGGAAGCGAGTGGATATCTACATATCCCTGTCCAGCCTCTTATTGCCTGAAACTATCGACGGTTTTTAGCCCTTGATGTGCCTGTTCTTGCCTGAAACTATCGAAAGCACATAGCACAGACTGCTTCCAGGATATGTGTTTGCTACATTACCCTGCCCTCTTCTATAAGCAGAGTACCGTGGGCGCACATACTTCAGTTTCCTCAGAAACAGTCGTTTTTTGTTCAATCCAACCTATTTTCATCCCGTTTTTCCCATTTTTCTGTGCGATTTGCCTCATTTTCGTAGTCCATCGCGGTAGTCTGACCTTCAGCGACGCCTTCGGTGCTTTCAGGCAAGAAGAGGATCCTGAACGTAGCGAACATGAGCTTCATATCCGTCAATATGCCCATGTTGTTGATATAGAGAAGGTCAAACTCCAATTTCTCATAAGGGTCTATATTATATTTTCCATAAACCTGGGC
>OCVV011357082.1_pt1 | contig 19096 bp, 14 predicted proteins | sample 1539721 | NCBI WGS metagenome assembly OCVV01 (sample SAMN02144230, study PRJEB22623) | gut metagenome | biome: sheep rumen | host: Ovis aries | place: New Zealand
CGTTAGCGGCTTCCATCTTGAAGCGCTCCAGCGCGTCCTTTGCCTCGGGAACAACGATATTGCTCTTAGACATGGTATTTCTCCTTTTCAGATTATCGGGCGATATCGCGGCAGGCAGCGGGGCACTCCCCTATCCCCTGCCGCGATACCGTGTCAGGAGAAACTGTCAGACCGCAATTCAGCCCTTTGTCAGCGTGATCAAACGGTTCCGATCCATCATCGGAGAATCACGCTGCAATAGTATTGTTGACCGTGTCTTTGAAAATATAGATAGTAAATTTTGTCAGCGGGCAATTTAGCGATCGCGTGTTATACTCAGCTGAGCCGCGTCGGCAAGCAAGCTCCCTGTATCAGAAGCACATCAGCCGCGCGTCAGTTACCGAAAGCTCACAAAGCCGCGTCAAGAGTGAACTTTCAGCATTTGCCACAGTTGCCGCAGTTGCTTTACACTATAGGTACAGAAGATTCCGAAACACAGCTTTGACAGACAGTCCCCTACTCATCATGACAAACGTCACGCACCAATACTGTCGAAGCGGCGTGGGGAGGCTCGCCATGGGCAAGCGATTTTGAACCCATATATATTTGTATCATCTGATACATCTGATGCTTTAACTAATATTTCCCATCAATAAGCCATTTTTCAATGTTGGAGGTATGATTTTCTTCTGACGTTCAAGTGACGCATGCCTCAGGTACTGAGCTCATACGCCTTGCCGAACGCTCACACTCGCCGCTCTCGCTCTCCGCCGCTTTCATATCCTTACTGCTCCTCACGCAGGACAGCCTGCGCCTTCTGCTTATCAAGAGCCAAAAAACGCATATTCCTCTCGCAGTATCTCAGGCTCACGGTGTTGCCCGAAGGCGTCGTTTTGATCAGCCCTTCCTCAGCGAGCGCTTTTACCAAAGCCTTCGCGGACAAAGGAAAGTTCTCACCCTGTTCACCGCACAGCTTCTTCACCGCCGAATGTGCCAGCTCCTTATTGAGGTAATAGTAATCGTCATCCTGACAGCCGATATATCCGGGCGGAAACGGATCGAATTCCTTGGAGCGGTTGCGCTCGGTGATCAGCACCTTACCGCCCTCTATCAGTGACCAGAGCTTGCGGATAAACACATACGCGGGCTTGTCCTGCTCCACCTTCTCTGACTGGATATCCGCGAGAGCGTACATCAGTTTTCGGAACTCATCCAAATTGAAATCTTGTTCCTCCTGTTTGATGACGCCGATCTCTTTAAGAAATTGCAGAAAGAACCGCATGCCGATCATCAGGCTCGCGACGGTCTCGGGCAGGCGACCGTGGCAGGTCAGGTTGTGGCAGTGATAATCGGAACGGAACTGCTTGTACAGCTTTTCGAGCTCTTCCCGAAGCGTTGTGACGTGATCATCGTCTTGCAAATACCGACGTTTCAGCCACTGTGTGTAGGCGTACATGGTACGGCGATACGCGCCGTTTTGCGCGTCGTTCTGGCACAAGGTCAAATAAGAAAGGTCAACGTCGCCCTCTTTCAGCTCCAGCGCGAAGTACCGCGCCGAACCACTCTCACCGATATCGGGGCTCAGCTCACCTGTGATGATGGCGTTGCCTTGGGGCGGTCTGCTTTCCATTAATGTAGAATCGGAGCGCAGTCGCGCGCGTCCCGTACGGTCACCGTAGGCACGCATGATTCTCTGCGCGGTCGTGGTGAGCTTCTTCATCTCGAGGTTGTCGCTCGGGTAGAAATCGTCGATACAGGTCAACACATCCTTGAGTGCGAACGAATTGGTTGTAATACTGTTCGCCGTATCCTGGAACGACATTGGCAGATCAGTGGAGGTGAACTTGCCGAAGAAGCTGAGGATCAGCGCGGCGATCGTACTCTTTCTGGTACCTGTCCGACCTGTGAGGAAGAGGACGAACTTCGGCATACAGCCAGCTTGTCGCATAAATTCATTCAGCGGTGTGAGAAAAGCAAAAGCCACAAGTGGCTGGATCACGCTGGAGGGCGCAGGCGGTTTCTCAAACAGATTGTACGCGTCGATCGGATCGTACAGATCGTAATAACTTTCTCCGCAATAATGCTGCAGCTTGCCTTTCAAGGTCACGTTGAGACTGTCATCACCCGGCAGAAGAAAATGCCACTCGCCATCGTTTTTCTTCCAGCCGGTCACATGGTATTCAGTAAGCTGTTCGGCGTTCTCAGAGGTCGTCAGGATGTAGTAGCGCAGGTAATCCTTGCACCGCTGACCAACCTCGATGATGCACTTCGCGCCCCATTTATCGAGAAGCCAGTTGAAGTTGCTCAGATCGGCGCCGTTCACCTCGACAGGCGGGAGCGTACTCCCGTCGGCATGAATACCGCTGAGCACCAGCGTCTTTTCCGTCACCGCGCCGTCGTCGACCGTTTTCTCACTGACGATGCGCGGAACGAAGTTGCAGACCTTCGTGGTGCTGCTACCACGCTTTGAGACCGTCGTAACGTATAGACAATTATCCCTCACTTCAAAAGGGGCACGCGTGCCTTTTTCTTTTTGATGATCCCCGTGACGGGCATCTATACTTTTTTCTTGATTATCATTCTTACGTTCAATATTGGACATTTAAGCCCTCCTTTCAAATATAGATTTCACCTATGCAGAAATATCGTAAAAAGTTGCATAAAACCATGCAACCAACACCCGTTACCCGTGTCTGCTCCTTCGTCGTCACTCGCCGTACGAGGCAGGCGTATCCGGTTGGTACGCCTCGACCTCATGTGGCGGCTCCTCCTCTCCCCACGAAGCAGGCTTCGCGGGGACCCCTAAGTTTGATCCTGTTCGACCAACGCTCGTATGTCATCAGCCCTCACCCCGCTCGGCATAAGCGTCATGGCATGGCGGTACCGAAGTACAGCACGGTAGGTTGTTCAGTTTTCAAGGTGCGGCTATTGACCCAACATCCAAAATCCGTTATTCAGCAAAACAAAAAAGCCGCTTTGATGGTAAACATCATGTCACTGATAGACTTCTCCCTTGGTCTTGCGATTAACTTCGCAAGGGAGTGAATAATCAAGCGGCAGATAGGATGTCTACGCATTAAAGCGGCTCCAAGTTGCTCACGTCCTTGGTTGTAGGGACTATTGAATTGTCTTTGATTGTCTTGCTCTCTCGCTCATATCCCTTCGCGATATAACGAAATCAGGCGGCCATCCGAGATCTACGCTGTCCACACGGTCTCAAAGCTCTCACGTTGATTTACCTACCGTCCCAGGCTCCAATCATATTTCAAAAGGAGTGGCGTACTGGTTATATCAGGATATTTCGTAAAATTACAGCAATCAGATTGAAACATTAAGTTTCGGCTAATATGATCTTAACACATCCAAACTTTGTTGTCAATACTGTTTTTGAATTTTTTCGAAATTATTTTCGATACCCTATCAGGTGCTTTCTTTGTTTGTCGACGCATATTTTGACGCCTGAGAAGTGCCGAGAAATCCTCTGTACCGAGAAAAAAAGATATCTGATCACGGATTCGGTTTGGTTTTATAAAGAGAAACAGCGGGTCAGACGCGCCTGTACGCGCCCGATCCGCTGTTCATTGTTTTATTCAGTTGTTCTCTGCCATAAGTTCAGCCATCAGCTTCGCACCGAGACGGAAGCCTTGCAGGAATCCATCGCGCTCGGTCAGCGTGATCAGCTTACTGTATCTCTCCGAAAGCTCCGATATTTTTTCTTTCTGCCCCTTATCTGTAAGACTCTCACCTAATGCTTCTTCCATTTTCACAACTTCGGATAATGCCTTCTTGACTTCGTCACTCTGCGGTTCATCTGTCGGTCTGACATTTCCGTAGTATAATTCCTCAAGTATACTCATGTGCTCACGCTCCCGACTGCACAACACAATACCATAAAAATGGGATAAGTCAAGTTTTCTTCACTTGTATACGGTAAGATATAATAAAAACGGGTACCCCCTTCTTTATCATAATGATAAAAAACTATAAATATATCTATTTGTTCTTTTTTGCCGTATGGTATTCAAAATAATAAGTTTTACAACAACGAAAAAAAGACTTGCCATGAAGCAAGTCTTTTTTTCATAAAGTTCTTTACATAAGAAATACTCACTATCGAGTGTTGGCATCGTGATACGCGCATCTCCTATTTTCACACTCCGTCGCCAGAGCACTATCTTCGGCACTACAGGGCTTAACTTCCGTGTTCGGGAAATGTGGTCTCCGAAAAGCCCCGCTTTTTGGAGAAAGGACGAGTGACGTAGCGATACGAGAGCGGATCGCAAAATCTGCTCTCAATGAGCAAAGTCCGCGAGGACGCGGGGTGGACCCCCTGCGTCATCAACACCAACTGTTGATAGTGACATCTTTTGGCTCCCCCAGTTGGACCTTTCCTGCGACAACTCGGTTAACAGCCGAGTGCTCTGCCGAACGAGCTATGGAGGAATGCGAAAAATCAATCTATTCATCATCAAATATCCTTAAAAATTTTAGCTTTCGCTAAATTTGTTGTTGAAATCTTCGTGATGTTTCGGTATAATGAATTTGATATACGGCAAAGCTCTGCCGTTCACTACAACACAGAGGTGAGATTATGGCTGTTTCATACAAAAAGCTGTGGAAGCTGTTGATCGACAAGGATATGAAAAAGAAGGATCTGGCTGCCGCTGCGGGCATCAGCACCTATACGATCAGCAAGATGGGCAAGGGTGAAAATATCACCACCGAAGTCCTCGGCAAGATCTGCGGAGCGCTCAACTGCTCCCTTGACGATATCATGGAGTTCATTCCCGACGAGCCTAAGGAGGCGAAGTGAGATGACCATGCAGAATTACTACATCATGTCCGGCGATACCGCTGTGGCAAGGTGGGAGAACGGCGAGCTGACCATTCTGAACGATACCCTTCTTCCGCTGTTCCTCAAGCGCGTCCATAACGCCGAGCTATGGCTGGAGACCCGCGCGATCGACTCTCACCGCGCCAACTCCCGCCTGTTGAAGAAGGCGCTTCGTCTCAAGGAGAAGGATGACGTCTCCACCGTGATCCATGTCAACGGCGCGACCATCACCGATAACTACTGGATCAAGCCGCTCGACAGCGATCTGACCTATGCGGACGTGAAGTTCAGCGATGATTACTTCGCGCGTCTCGCCCTCAAGGGCACTTATGACAGCTTCAACCGCGCCGCCAACTCCAAACACAGCCGCACTCCCGAGCTGACCAATATCGGGAGCTTTGAGAAGTGCTGGAGGCTGATCGACGGCAAGTGGTGGATGTATAAGTCGGCAAATCACGACGAGATGTTCTCCGAGCTGTTTATCGCGAGGTTCGGCGAGGCTCTCAGCATGAATATGGCTGTCTACGAACGCGGCGATCACTGTGTCAAAACACTGGATTTCACCAACGCGGCTGAGGTCAACTTCGAACCTGCCTCGACCTTCATGGACGACAACGACGACTATGAGGATGTGGTCGCAAAACTGCAGGAGATCTGTCCGCAGGCGATCCCCGATTATGTCCGAATGATCTTCCTCGACACCATCGTCGCCAACCCCGACCGACACACGGCGAACTTCGGTCTGCTTCGCGATATCAAGACGGGCGAGCTGATCAGGCTGTCTCCCCTCTTTGACCACAACATGGCTCTGATCGCGCGCGGCTATCCGAAAGCGCCGAAGAAGTCCGACCTCCTGATCCACCTGTTCAATGAGCTGATAGAACACCATCCCGAATATAAAGAATACCTCCCCGCAGTGAACGAGGAGGTCATCAGAAAGGTCATCACCGATCTGCATATGCGTGTCAGAACAAACGAAATCGTCAGTCTGATCATGGGCAGGTACGCCCTGATCGGATAACTGTTTAAATCATGATAAACCGACACAAGGCAGGAGTCTTTCGGCTCCTGCCCTGTGTCATTCTGTGCTATTTCATAAATAGATACTGATACTTCTTCCTCTGAGCATACAGGATATCCCTTGCGCGTTCGATGATATCCGCAGGATAGTACGCGGCGACATCATTCAGCGCGGCGTCGATATCGGCGCGGGTAAAGCTGAGCTTGACCTGTGTGCCGAAGAGCTCCTCCGCTGCGTCGAGCTGGGTATCGAAATCACGGTCAAAGGGCTTGGCGTGGATCTTGCCGATCAGCTGATACACATCCTCCCCCATCGGATAGTCCTCGGTCGTATCGGCAAGGAGCGATAACCCGAAATCGAAGTACGGGCAGTAGCGGTATTCTCCCGTGACGTCGTTGAGGATGAACGCGATGTTGTTCGTGTGCCTGTCCTCGTTGAGGAAGAAGGCGTCCAGCTCCAGCATGGCAGTCAGATAAGCGCCGACATTTTCGAGCTTCGTGACCTTTTCGATGAATTCTACCGTGTGTCTGATCTTATCCTTCGGCTCCTCGTATTGCAATAGTTCTTTGGCAAAGGAATTCGCCAGCCATTGCTTAGACAGGTGTTCGAGGGTAACGATGCTCTCGTTCTTCGCCCTGAAATTATCAGAGTAACAGCCCGCGTATTCCTTAGAATCAAAGGCGATCATAACGGGATGATAGTGCACAAAGTCCTTCACGTTCGACTTTCTGAGCAGCCGTGAGATCACGACCTCACACAGCCCCTCATAGCCCATATGGTCAGCCTTATACCACTTCCCGCCGACCAGCCATTTGAGCTGATTGCCCTTTGACGACGTCGCTTTGGTGTCGATCAAGGATTCATTTGATAAATTGATTCGGTTGATCACAGCGCAATCCTCGCTTTCCTTGTGATATTGAGGTACTGGTTGTCCTCTGCCATTCTGCCCTTGGTTTTCTCGATGATCTGCAAGGGGTCGAAGCTATCGACGCCGATCCCCTTGAGAAGCGCCTTGCGGTGCGCTCTTGTACGCGGGAAGCACCGCTCCTCGAGGAAGCTCTCGAAGTCCTCCCACGTCGGGTTTTCATTGACGCCGAAGGCGCGCTTCATGACGTCGTCGGTGCGGTTAACGATGCGAATTTGCTTGTGTTCAAAATCAACATAAATCTCCGTGCAGACCTTCTGTCGGAACATGAAGTCGATCCGCATGACGTAGGTATCATCCGGCGGTCGGTTAAGGTATTTCGAGATCGTCTGACGGCTGACGCCGAAACGCTCGGCGATCTCCTTTGTCGTTTTGCCGTCCTTCTGCAGTTGAATGATCGTCGCGATATCCTGCTCGGACAGCGCCTTTCTCCGACCGCCCCGCAGTCGTCCGGCGATCTTCCTGAGCTCCGTTTCATCATCCGTTCCGAACAGCTCAATACACAGCTCACGATAGTCTTTCATATCATCACCTTATAAGTGTAAATTAACATTCTTTACACTATTATATAGTGTGAATTATCTTTTGTCAACTATGCAAAAATATTCGCAATTCAAAAAGTCGTTGTATTTTTTGTGACGGAACGGCAAAAACTCGGTGTAAAAAGTGTAATAATACAAAACTCTCTGCTCGTAATATCTTGAAGCAGAGAGTTTAATAGTTTTTTACCGGCTTATAAAGTGCTTATTTTTGGTAATCAGAGGGCAATCGAAACTGCGCGTTATCTGGCTCAGTGTTCTCGGTTGCTTAGTAATTCTTTTTGACGTTTCAGGCGCATGACAAGTTCTTTGACTGCGCTCTGAGGCTGAATGATTTTGACGACGGGGCCGAAGGCGATAATCGTTTGCAGGATGTTCTCATACTCCTCAAAGCGGAAGTAAACGGTTGTTTCGCAAATGCCGGCATCGGAGAGGTATCGCGTCTCTTTCTGATAATCGGAGAAAGAGATCATAAAACGCTCCACAGCGTTGCGCTCGGCTTCAGGATCAGCGTCGGACAGTATCCTGATCGTAACAGAATCCTTATCAACGGCGCTTTGATTCACAGGCTCGGCAAAGGAATTCAACAGCTTTACAAAAAGGATTTGCCTGAGCGGTACAGTGATCTCCCGTTCGTCCTCATCCTGCGCGTACATCGTAAAGCTCCCGTCACGCTGTGAATAGCATAGCCGTACGGGGAGAACGGTCGTCGCTTCATCCCCGCGATCAATGCAGGAGATCAGGCAGTATTCCCTGCGGCGGATCGCCTTGCGCAGCTTTCTGAAAACAGCCTGATAGGTTTTGCTGTTGTAATCTTCGGGGCAAATATCTTCATCAAAGCAACAGAACATATCCTCGTCATATAGAGTCGGAACATCCGCTAATACATCTGTGAGGCGATCACGCTGTTCATCATCGAGAAAAAGGCTTAGCCGCCGATCAAGACTGACAGCTCTCAGCCATGACAGCTCCGAAAACGTGAGCGGTCGCTGGGGTGCAGGCAGGAAGGCGTCGCGCACGATATAGGTGTTGGCGTGATCTGACTTTGTAAGGATTCCGAGGTTATCCGTCAGCTCTCTGAGGGTTAGCTCAGCGTTGTACCGCGTCAGTATATCGGAGATTTCCTTGCCCGTCATAGGACGGTTTTCTGATTGAAATTGTTTCAGTATCTTTGCAATAGCCGTATAATTGCGGCTGTAAATCTCATCAAATAGTTCCATTATACTTCTCCGTACAGTGCGAGGGTTTTGTCGATGTCGTCGATCCAGCGCTGTTTTTCGATCGGATCACATGAAAGGGCGGTGATCCTGCCGGTGTAGCGCCTGAGATGAAAGAGTGTGTTCCTGATGTCATTAGTCTCAGTGACGAACCTCGCCGCATCGCCGGCTCGCTCGATCTGTCCGATGCGTTTTCTGCGTTCAAGCTCCTCATACTCACTGTCGCTCAAGCCGCTGATCTCACAGACCACGCAGTATTCGGAGTCGGCCACACGGTACGGCGGACTCCAGAAACGCGGACAGCTCATATCGCTCTCCTTTTCTTTTCGGCGCACCGCGTCAGCTTTGATGATCTTGTCAAGTCTGACGCTGTAGTATCTCTCGTCATCATGACGCTTGTATACAAGGTACTCTCTGCCTGTGCTCCTGCCGATATAGATACGCAGCGGCGTGCAGACAAAGGAGTCGGTTTTTGCGGGCTTTTTGCCCTTGCGCTGACCCTCTTCGGTTTTTAGCTTCAGATCACGGCGCGTCTGTATCGCATGTAAGATCCTGAGCATGATCTCGCTGTCAAGACACTGTGTCAGATAGCGATAGCGGTAAGTGAAAACAGGTTCTGTCTCACTGATGATCTCGGCTGAACACAGCTTGTCATGAATATAGCTTCCGATGACGGAGAAAGGCGCGGTCTCACTGTAAAAATCCAGCATATCCCGATAATCCTCATCCCGGAAGAGCGCTTCTGCCGAAGCGGTACGGCGCAGGGAATATACGGTCTCCGACCTCGCTGCTGCAGCGCCGCGCAGCTTCGCCTTTTTGCATTCTACGATCCCTGTGTCGACCAGCTTACCGAGCAGATCATATACGGCGGTGTGCTTTGTGTCGGGTGACGCATCCTCGCCATCCTTCAGCTCGTGCGCCTGTATCTGAGCGATCAGACTGCCTGCCGTACAAGGATGCCTGCTCAACCGGGAAAGGATCATAAAGGTTCTTCTGACAGTGCTGTCGGGAACGCTTTTATACAGATAGAGTCTGTGCAACGGATTGCGCGTCGTCTCGCGAGGGTTGTACATCAGACGATAAAATCCCTCGGCTCCTCTTGAGTGTTCAAGCGCGTCCTTGAAGATATAGTCGATCGTATCCTTGCGACTCTGAAAGGCGGAACGGCTGATCGAGTGCTCCGCGCAGTAATCATCTACGCTCTTGTAGCCGCTTATGAGGAAGTCGCGCACAAATCCGCGTACCTTCTGAAATTTCTTAAAATTCTTCTTTTCTGTTGCCATCATATCACCGCTGTCAGTATAGCAAAAAAACAGGAGTCTTGCAACGATTAACGGTTTTTTTCGGAAAAATCTCTGTATGCTCCGCTATAATATGAACTGTCTCAAAACATCTTTAATTATTTATTTACATTACAACTGCCAAATGATATAATAATATGCGGCATAGATTCTAAGGAGGAGCAACATGAAAAAAGAGTTAATGACAGAAAGTATAAAGGAATTCTTAGACAGTCTTAACGGAAAGGATATCAACGCCGTGCTGGAAGAGTACAAGGCGCTTGAACCATTTGGATTGGGAACAAGACAGCTGCACGAGATCGCTATATGTTATATGGAGCTTGAAAACTACGAAGAAGCAGGCAAAACCTATGAAAAGGCGATACGTCTCGCTGAACAGAATCAAGATACCGGCGCCGACTATCAGCAGATGAAGATGGAGCTGAAAAAATTGCAGGACACAGCACTGTATGTCAGTGAGGCGCAGAGAGAGAAGGCGCGTCAGCAAAAGGAACCCAAGCAGAAGCAGCCGAAGCCTGAAACGCCTGTTGCCGAGCGGCCTCAGCCCCAACAGCCGAGAGTTGTCCGATCCTTCAACAATACAAAGCCGAGCGCCGTTGCCTCTCAAAGGAAGCCTGCCGCAGCCAATCCCAAGAACAAAAAGACGCTCCGCACAGTGCTGATCATCGTTGGTGTTATTGCGGCAATTATTGTGGGCAGACTGGTGATCATACCGCTTTTAAATAACGCCACCGATAAACTGTCCTCCGTCGCTTCTCACTCTGCCGACAACACGGTATCTCCCGAGCTTGCTTCGCGCCCGACCTCCGCGCCCGGCGTTCCGCTCAAGGAACTCGCGACAAAACAAAGCATGGAGCTGGTTGTCTCTAATTTGAGGAAAGCAATAGATGATGACGTCCATACGTATGACAAGTTTATTTACGGAGAAACATATTACGATTACTACGAGGGCGTTCCGAAATACACTGTAGAACCATTCGGCGTAATCAGATACACGATAAAGAACGACAGCTATGTCGATGAGGGTTATCGAAAGGAAGAGTACTATGCTGTACTCAAGCTCAGCGGAGAACTGTATCAAGATGAAAACAGGGGAATCGGAACGCCGAAGCGTACCACAGGGTACCTGAGCATTCCCATCGTTTTTTTAGACGGAGTCGCACATACGGATGATTACAATACTTGGGATCTGATCGACGGTGCCGATCCGGGCGAGGTTTATGACGCCTTAGACGCAAAGCACAAATTATACAACGGAGAATATCTGGAATTTGACTGATGCGATAGGGGCGTATGCAGCGCCCCTTTTTGCGTGAGGTCCTTCCCCGATCTATATTGCGGATTTTTTCGGAAAAAGCCGCCGCGATCGGTGGTATCATCATACTGTCAAAAGTCAGACGGGAGGAACCGCTATGGGTAAAGAATATAATCGGAACACGACGTCAAAAAGATCTCAACACACACGCAATGCTTCAGACAGCTCCGGCAAGCGTCTGCTGTATTCAAGCAAGATCATTTCAAGTATAGATAATCACTGTAAGGATAATTACGGAGAGCTGCTCAAAGCCCTGATACTTTTTACGGCAAAAAAAGCGAATATCTTTGACAGCTTCATCCCCAAGCTGTGCCTTTCGGTCACCTACGACGAGAGCTTCAGAAAGCTCCCTAAGCTCGACAAACTCCCTAAGCTGAAGGAGCTGAAGGAAATCACCGAAAAGATCAACGGACAACCGTCGGGCAATGCCGAGCTCAAGAGGAACAACCTCATCCAGCCAGCAGACTTCAGAGATCTGTTTTATGACCGTTTTCTTAATGGCAAAAAAGCGGGTCCCGTTGTCAGAGCAAATCCGGGGACGGGAAAGATCACCCTCAACGATGAGGACGGCTTGCTGGTTTCTCCTGACTATCAGGCTCTCACCAAGGTACTGTGCTATATGAAGTTTTATGCCGCAGGCGACTACTTCGATGAGGCTTTCTCTCCTGAGCCGGGGTTCACCAACAATGACAACGACCACCGCTCGTTCAAGGACGTTTATCTTGAATGTACTGCCTCAAGCGGCGAGAGCGATGATGATCTGTATCGTACATCCGATAGAATGAACAGCCTTATCCTCGAAGCGATCGGCCTGCGAAACACCATCCATCATTCATCGGCAGGCAAAGCTGAAACGCGTGAGGACACGCCGATCGCAGAATACGAGAAAAAGCTCCGCGCAACCTCAGATCTCATCGACTATCTGACCCGAACCGAGGAGCTGAGAGTCTGCGAAAAGAAGTATAAGGTCAAAGAAGGCATAGAGCGTTTTATCCATCAGCTGAGCCATCCGTATCAAGCCGATATTATCCTGAGCCGTTATCAGAGTGTTCACCCGAATGACAGGATCACCGAAGCGACAGTCAGGGAGGTAGTGCTAAACAGCAAAGACAGCGACATGATGTACGATCAGTACTATATCTATGATATGGATCGGTTCATCGACGAGCTGCACATCTATAACAAAGGCAGTCAGACGATCAAGGGCGAAGAGAAGACGAGGGAGTATCTGCTTAACCTCAATGCCTACTCGGGCGGCTATATGCAGGAGCGGCATCTTCTCAGCTTTGCTCGGTCCCATACCCTCGTGCTCAGCCGCGATTATGTGATGTCCGAACAATTCAGCCGGGTGATGTTTTTGTACATCAAAGACTTTGTCCGGTCTGAGCGGGTGCAGGTGCTGATCCCCACCGTCGTTTCCATAGAGATCAAAAACGGGATAGAAGATGATTCTCTTGACAGAGAGCGGCGCGAACAGCTGCGCTCTATCGAACGATGTCTTGCCGATCTGCAGCAAAAGGGACTTTTGCACTGCAAAAACATGACCGGCGGCAGCATATACAGCGAGCAGGCTGTCATACAGTATCTCGATCTTTATCAATCGCAGCGTTACTGTGTGCTGACGCTCGATCCCGAAGCCTTTGTCGGGGCGGAGAGCGATGACTGTCACCATATCGTTTACGGTAAGTTCGCGGTCAGCGGCAGTTTCATGCTCTATCAGCGGTTCATCGAACGCCTGCGTGTGACCGCAAACCCCGATCAGATCGGCACCTGCTTCACGGATGACGGCGAGAGGATTATTCTCGAAAGCGAGATCGAAAGCGGCGGCGAGGGCGTCGTGCGGCGCGTCAATCTCGACGGCAAGGTCGCAAAGATCTTTAACCCCGCCCGTATCGGCGATAAAGAAGAAAAGCTCAAAGCGATGATCACGGCTCCCGTGATGGATCCGCATATCTGCTGGCCTGAGAAGCTGCTCTATGACGACAAAAAGCGCTTTGTCGGCTATCTGATGCCGCACGCGGCTGAGTTCAACCTCGGCTCCACTGTTATGCAGATGAATACCGTCAATCCCTCGCATGCCGAGCAGAAGAACTGGACGCGTATACAGCTCGCAGAGATTTGCCTGAACATCGCGAAACTCGAAAGCAGTCTGCTCTCCTGCGGTGAAAAGCTCTTCGCAAAGGAAGCGAAGGACGGAACCGGACATCAAATGCTGGTAGGAGACGTCAGCGATAAGAATATCACGGTCGACCTCAAGACAAGAGTAGTATACTTCATTGATTGTGACAGCTATGTATTTGGCAAGTATCGCTCCACTGTGAAGACCCCTGCCTATATGACCCCTTCGTTCGGTAATATGGGCGGTGAGAGCACCTACCGCAAGGAGCTGTACGCCTTCGCGCTGATGTTCTTTCGTATCCTGATGAACCCTGTAAAGTACCCTGTCCTGTCCCATAACGGTCAGTTCGATCGGGACGCAATCGAGCAGGGAAGATTCGTGTATGACTGTGCAGGCTATGACAGCTATAAGGATAACAAGTCTGCCATGGGTGCTGTGGATGATGTGATCTGGTATAATATGCCCGACAAGCTCAAGAAGCTGTTCGCAGGCGTTTTTGTCAAGCACGAAAGGGTAGTGCCGAGCAGGTGGGTCGAAGCATTTGAAGATTACATCGAGGGAATGAAGAAGGGCGATTACAACAAATGGATCAACCCGAAGAAGTATATGAACACGGAACTTGAGCTCAAATCATTCAACTGTCGGTTCTGTGCAAAAAAAGGCATAACCCGACAAACGAACCTGCCGATCAATGTCTATAAGAGCCTTACAAGCGCCCGCAGAATTCTGTACTGTCCCGACTGTGCACGAATCGAGAATCAGCTGTACAGCGAGCGAAACAGAATGAAAAAGCAGGTCAAATGCGCCAACTGCGGTAAGCCGGAGCAGATCGGAGTTTATGATGCGGCACGGGTATATTTTGAGAACACTGATTATATATGCCCTGTATGTAAAAAGAAAAGTTAAGGAGGATTAGGTATGCCGGTATCAAAATCAACAGCGGATTTCTTTGATCAACTCAACAAAGTTCCCTCCCTCAGCCGTGAATCCTTCGCTCCGGTCAACAGCAGGATCCCTCTGTGCGTTTGTGTGGATACGTCCTACTCGATGGGCGCGTATCGCGATAAGGAAGGCAAAAGCACGGTGGAGCGCGGCGTTGCCGACCTGATCATCGAGCTGAAGGCATCTCCGGAGACTAAGGATACCGTGGATATCTGTATCCTGACCTTCGGCGATAAGGGGGTCACCGCTTACTCTTCCGATAAGTTTATTTCCGTTAGCAGCCGGGACGCTAACATACACTTTGATTTTTCGGGCGGAAGTCCGATGTATGAGGCGGTCGAGACAGCGATAGATAAGGTGCGCGAATGCATCAATACATATACGAAAAATAAAAAAACCTACGAACACGGATGGGTGATCCTGTTCTCTGACTCACAAGCCGACGATACGATTTCAGCGGGTAAGAGCAAGGCGCGTCGCGTCGCCGATATCAACAGGAAGAAGAGCAGCGATATCCGTATCATTTGTGGCTGCTACGGCAGAGATACGGGCGCTTTCAGAGATTTTGCGGCGTACGATGATATCCAGTACGCCGAAGAATATACGCATTTTTCGGATTATATCAAAATGCTCAGTCATAGCCTGCGTATGGAATCCAAATCACAGTACGCAGGAGCAGGTCTCGGCTGAGCCTCCGTTATCAGTTATTTCAGAATGTGAGGTGTTATTATGAGTTTGAATGTCATAGCCGACGCTGTCGCCGGCACAGCGCATGAGGCGATAGCGCTTCCCTGTCAGGACAAATATGCCGTCTGTCAGACGGGAGAGGTGATCTGCGCTGCTTTGTGTGACGGAGCAGGCAGCAGGGAGAACTCGCACCTCGGAGCACAGGCTGTCAGCACGGCGGTAGCCGACAAGGTATCCCGGATGTTTGAGGAGCTATGGCGCTTTGATGACTGCACCGCCGCCGACAGGATCGTCGGTATCGCTCAGAGTGCCTTGAAAACGCTCGATTATCCGATGGATGAGCTCATGTGTACGCTGGTGTTTTTCGCAAGCGACGGCGTGCGCTGGCTGTGCGGCAATATCGGCGACGGCATGGTATTCGGATGCTGGGACGAACCTCGGGTAATCCTCCGGGCACACCGCGGTACATACCGCAACGAAACCTATTTTGTCAGCGAGAAGGACGCGGCGCTCAACCTCAGACTCAGCCGCGGAATCTGTCATGCAGGTGAAGCGTTCTTTTTGACAACTGACGGAGCGGGAAATCTGCTCTATGACGAAGCAGAGCAGGCGCCTGCTCCGGCGGTGAAAGAGATATACGGATGGGTCACCACGCTCGATGCTTTTCGATTGAGATCCGTCCTGCATGAGAATCTGAGCGAGCAGTTCCGCTCAGCGACCTGTGACGATGTCAGCATGATCATCATATTTGACGATGACTGCGGCGAATAACGAATTCAGAAGGGCAGATATAAGACATGGAAAAATATTATTCTTTAAATGAATTAAGCGAACTGTCTGTGCAGCAGTTGATCGAGCTGGACGACGGCGATCCCGACGTAGCGCGTGAGATCGGCAGACGTATGCGTGACGGAGAGGGCTTCACACCCGACAAGAAGACTGCGGATCGTTTTTTCGCTTATGCCGACCGTCGATCAGAGGTCGGCGGCAAAGTCGCTCACAATGCCGTTGATCCTGCCCGAATGTATGCCGATATGGATGACGATGCGTTGTATCAGGCGGCGTTTGCTCAGGGCGGAGCGGCTCTGTCGCTTGCGATCGATCGCGCCGTGGAAACGAACGACAGACTGCGCCATGCCAGCGACCTTACGGAGTACGCGCTCGCTATGCCTTACTGCGGCGGAAGAACCGCGCTGGCTCTGGCACGCTGTTACGAGAAGGGCATCGGCGTCGGCAGGGATCATCACAAGGCGCTTATGTGGTACAAAAACGCTGCCGACTGTGAGGACTGCTATGCTGCTCTCAATGAACTTCGTGAGATATACTCCTCAAAAAAACGTCTGCCCGAAATCAAGACCGACTCAGTCAAGGCGGCGATCTGCGACGTGCGTTATGCTTTCGCCGCCGATTATAACAGCAAGGCGATCACAGCGCGCAGGATTCTGAACAATGAGCCGGGCTACGAGGCAGTCATCCCCGAGTGTGACCGTCTCATTAAGGAAGCCATTTTCGAATTCAGCACCACTTATGATGTACAACTCACAGAGCTTTCCGATGAAGAAATGATAGATATACTTAGAGAGTTTTGCCTGAACAACCCCGAAGCCGGCTGTAACCTGCTCGCGGCATTGATCTTAAGAAGCGGGTTTGATATCAGCGACGACAGCGAGCTGATGCGTTTGTTCAGCTCACACGGTATCAGAGACTATGACTACGACCTTGCCTGTATGCTGATTCGCGAGGATGAAGAGGGTAATCGTGATGAGATCCTCCGCCTGATGCGCGGCGTTACCGGAAATAACAGACAGAACGCTCTCACCTATCGCGCAAAAAGAGCGTACCGTGAGCATGATTACGATGAGTTCCGAAGCGCCTACGATCAGATCAGCGCTCCGTCAAAGGAACTGACAGCGATGAATGAATATGTACTCTCAAACAGCCCTGATGCTCTGCTGGCAAAGGCGGACAGGCTGTTCTCCAAAAAAGAATACGACGGTGCCGAGAGCTGTTACCGCAAAGCGGCTGAGCTTAACTGTGCCGAGGGATATATCGGCATCGCCCGCATCTATTTGACAGCGCAGAAAAGAGATCTTCATAAGGCTATCGAAGCATATCGCAGTGCGGAGGCTATGGGCAGCTCAGAAGCAGCGGCGGAGCTGAGGAGCGATAAGCTGCGTATGCAGGCTAAGTGGTTCCTTGACGCGCACAACGGTGACGTAAAGGCTCAGAGAATGCTCGCGGACGGCTACAGAGAAGGCCGTCTCGGACTTGAGCGAAACCGCGAATACGCAATTGAATACTATCTCATGGCGGCGAATACTCCGATCGATCACGCTTCGGATGCTGTAAGAACAGCTGTCGGAGCCGCTGCCTGTGATGCTGCCGTGATGTTCATGAATCGTTATCTCGAGGCTCCCAAGGTTAACACCGCGGATTTCGAGCGCTGTCAGATGTATCTTAGAAAAGCGAGAGTGATCCGTCCCACTGATGTAAAGCTCATTTGCGGCTCTCCCAAGTACCGTGCGTGTGTCGAGATCAACTCCGGGAATCAGAAAGCCATTAAGAACACCGCTAAGGATTTCTTTAAAAACAACGACAACGAGTACAAAACAGCATCTTTTTATCTCGGAAAATGGCTGTCCGACAACTCCGCTGCAGCGATAAAGGAAAATACGAATAGCCCCGGCGGGCTCGGGTGCTATATCTGCGGAACCATATCGGAAAAAGGATATCCGGGTATGGCAAAGAATATGGCGCAAGCGTGGAGCTTTTATCAGAAAGGCGCGGATATGTTTCTGTATAAGGACTGTATCTCCCGAGTCAAGGATCCGCAGATGGCTCATTTCGGCGAACTGCTGCAAGCGGATAAATACAGAGCGATAACCGCCGCTCAGCTTGATGAACTTGGCAGAATGTATGATGAATACGGCGGCTTTGTCGAATATGATCCCGAACGCTCGAAAGCGTATTACCGGCGCGCCGAACGGTTGAGAAAATAACATTTTTTCAACCTTTCAGACAGATAAAGCAAGTCATACTAATCCTAAATAAAAACCTTTATCATCTATTGCGATAAATTCCGCATAGCTTTGTTGAGCTCCTTGACATACGACAGTATGCCTGCGTCACTCGCCTCGCTCTGCGAAATTTATCACTAATATCTGATTAAATCTTTTTATCAAGGATTAGTATCAATAACCACATTTTCATGAAATACTTAGGAGCGAAATGATGAGAAAAACCGATGAAGAAGCTGTGGCTCTGTTTGTACGCGCCGATGTTCTGTATCAATCGGGTAAACAGGAAGAGAGCTTACCGCTGTTTCGACAGGCTGCTGAGCTGGGACACCCGGAGGCGATATCAACGCTCGGTGGGTTTTATATGAATGGACACTTAGTAGAAAAGGATGTTCAAAAAGGTGTTATGCTGCTGGAGAACGCCGCACAGTTGAATGATCAAATCGGCATGACATGGATGGCAGGCGTCTTTATCGACGGCAACGAGGTGCTGCCGCGCAGTCCTGAAAAGGCAGCATACTGGACGGGACGTTATCTGATGGAATACGGCGACCTCATCACCGCAAAAGAACTGCTGGACAGGATAGTCTCCACCGACGAAAGCGCTAAAGCATACTTTCAAAGTATGCTTAAACGCGGCGCCTATGTTGACCCTGCGCTGCCTGATGATACCTGATAATCGCTCAGACTCGGTATATGCGCTGTCACGAGCTGATACGGATCGAGTGACTTTTACGCAGTCCGTACATTGAACTCATTCAAAGAACTGCAACGAAATGATGAAATCATCTATTTCGGATTGATTATTTGAACAGAAAAAGGAGAGCTTTTGAAGGCTCTCCTTTTTGTTCTTCATATGCGTGTAAACGTGTGACAGATAGGCTATTCTGTCACAATCGAAGTGCTTTGACCCGCTTCCAACGAGGGGTGATTTTGAGCGTTAAACCGCCAATAAGTATTCGTATGTAATCCGCTCAATTTGCCCTTTGTTATGCCAATTCGATCGGCTGAATTCAATGCGCCGTACAGGGCACATGACGTTGACCATCTGACCGCCGATGGAGCCTGCCTGCTTGGAGGTCAGGTCACCGTTATAGCCCTGCTTGAGGCTGACGCCGACTTCGTTAGCGGCTTCCATCTTGAAGCGCTCCAGCGCGTCCTTTGCCTCGGGAACAACGATATTGCTCTTAGACATGGTAT
>OCVV012839851.1_pt1 | contig 19091 bp, 13 predicted proteins | sample 1539721 | NCBI WGS metagenome assembly OCVV01 (sample SAMN02144230, study PRJEB22623) | gut metagenome | biome: sheep rumen | host: Ovis aries | place: New Zealand
CTTTGAAAAAAACTTCAAAAAACCGCAAATCCGTAAGAAAATTTTGAAAAAAGCGTTGACTTTTTACCTATATATATAGTATAATATTCTAGTAATTTTACGGAACTTTGAAAAAGAAGTCTGTAAAATTGTAATGTATTACTTAATTTAATAGGAGGAATTGAGTAAAAGAGGAACTATTTTTTCAACTGTTTTTTGGCAGGGATGGTTAGAAAAAATAACAACCTTTTATTGCAAGAGGGACCTTTTAAATTAAAATACTTATACCTGCTAAATATTATAGATAAGGTGGTATTTTATTTTGAAAAAAATGGCCGTAAAAGACGTTGTACACGAGAAATGTGTACGTAAGACTTTTGCAAAGATAGGTGATTTTATTGATATACCTAATTTGCTAAAAGTTCAAAAAGATTCTTACGACTGGTTTATTCATGAAGGTCTTGGTGAGGTATTAAGAGACATTTCTCCAATCGAAGACTATTCTGGGAACCTAGTCCTAGAATTTTTTGATTATTATATGGAAGACAAAACCAAATATACTTTGGAAGAGTCTAAAGACAGAGATGCTACTTACTCAACAAGACTTCACGTTAAGGTTAGACTAATCAATCGTGAAACCGGTGAAATTAAAGAGCAAGAAATTTACTTAGGAGATTTCCCACTTATGACTGAAAGCGGAACTTTCGTTATAAATGGAGCCGAGAGAGTTGTTGTTAGCCAGTTAGTTCGTTCACCAGGATGTTATTATGATTCAACATTTGACAAAACTGGTAAAAAACTATACACAGCAACTGTAATGCCTATCAGAGGTGCTTGGATAGAGTATGAAACAGATAGTAATGACGTATTCTGGGCAAGAATTGACAGAACAAGAAAATTACCTGTTACATCACTTTTAAGAGCATTAGGATTAGAAACTGATGAGCAAATTATTGATTTCTTTGGTGAGGAAGATAAATTATTATCTACTATAGCTAAAGATCCAGTTAAGACAGCTGATGAAGCTTTGATCGAAATTTATAAGAAATTAAGACCAGGCGAACTTCCAACTGTTGATGCTGCAAGAAACCTATTTAATGGTTTATTCTTTGATAATAGACGTTATGATCTATCTAAAGTTGGTAGATATAAATACAACAAGAAATTAAGTCTATCATCAAGAATTGCAAATCATGTTGCTTATGAAACAATAGTAAATCCTGAAACTGGAGAAGTTATTGTTGAAAAAGACGAATTAATCACAAGAGAACTTGCAAGAGAAATTCAAAATGCAGGTATTAACGTAGTACATGTAAATATTGAAGGAAAGAAAGCAAAAGTTATTGGTAACGGAACTGTTGATATCAGAGCTTTTGTTGATCCAAAAATAGCAGACGACTTAAAGATTAAAGTTGATGTTAACTATGGAATATTACAAAATATTTTAGAGACATCTAAAAATGATAAAGAATTAAGAAAAGCAATTGAAGAAAGAATGGACGAACTTGTTCCTAAACATGTCGTAACAGAAGATATATTAGCATCTGTTAACTACTTATTAAACTTAGACTACAATCTACTTATAACAGATCCAGCTAAACCAAAATTAGCATATATTGATGATATCGACCACTTAGGAAACAGACGTATAAGATGCGTTGGTGAACTTCTTCAAAATCAATTTAGAATTGGTTTAACAAGATTAGAGAGAGTTGTTCGTGAAAGAATGACACTTCAAGATATTGATGTTGTAACACCACAAAGTTTAATTAACACAAAACCAATTACATCATCAATTAGAGAATTCTTTGGATCAAGCCAACTTTCACAATTCATGGATCAAACTAACCCACTATCAGAATTAACTCATAAGAGAAGAATTTCTGCATTAGGTCCTGGTGGTTTATCTAGAGAAAGAGCTGGTTTCGAGGTTCGTGATATTCACTATACTCACTATGGTAGATTATGTCCAATCGAATCTCCTGAAGGTCCAAACATCGGTCTTATCTCAGCACTTTCAACATTTGCTATTATTAATGAATATGGATTTATTGAAACTCCATATAGAAAAATAGATAAATCTACATGTAAAGTTACAGATGAAGTAACATACATGACAGCTGATGAAGAAGATCAATACATTATTTGCCAAGCTTCTGAACCAGTTGATGAAAATGGATGCTTAGTAAATAAGAGAGTTAGAGTTAGAGATAGAGCAGAAATCAAAGAAATTGAGAAAGAGAAAGTTGATTACATTGACGTTTCTCCAAAACAATTAGTTTCTGTTGGTGCTGCAATGATTCCATTCTTAGAGCATGATGACGCTAACCGTGCCCTAATGGGATCTAACATGCAACGTCAAGCTGTTCCACTTATGATTACAGAATCTCCAATGGTTGGTACTGGAATCGAATATAAAGCTGCTAAAGATTCAGGCGTTATGGTTTTAGCAGAAGAAGATGGAACTGTTGAAAAAGTTGAAGGCGATAAAATCGTTATTAAAAATGATTTAGGTCAAAAGAGAACATATGCTTTAAGAAAGTTCAAGAGAACAAATGGAAGTACATGTATTAACCAAAGACCTATCGTAGTAGAAGGCGAAAAAGTTAAACGTGGTGACGTTATAGCTGACGGACCTGCAACAAAGAATGGTGAAATGTCTTTAGGTAAAAACTTACTTATCGCATTCACAACTTGGGAAGGTTACAACTATGAGGACGCTATTCTACTTAATGAAAGATTAGTTAAAGAAGACGTATTAACAAGTATTCACATTGAAGATTATGACTGTGAATGCCGTGATACAAAACTTGGCCCAGAAGAGATTACTCGTGATATACCAAACGTTGGTGAAGATTCACTTCGTGATCTAGATGAAAACGGTATCATAAGAATTGGTGCTGAAGTTAGACCAGGTGATATATTAGTTGGTAAAGTTACACCAAAAGGTGAAACAGAACTAACAGCTGAAGAAAGATTGCTACGTGCTATCTTTGGTGAGAAAGCAAGAGAAGTAAGAGATACTTCACTTAGAGTTCCTCACGGAGAAGCTGGAACAATCGTTGATGTAAAAGTATTTACTAGAGAAAATTCTGATGAATTAGCTCCTGGAGTAAATCAAGTTATTAGAATTTACATTGCTCAAAAGAGAAAGATATCTGTTGGTGATAAGATGTCTGGACGTCATGGTAACAAAGGTGTTATCTCAAGAATATTACCTTCTGAAGATATGCCATTCTTACCAGATGGTACTCCAGTAGACGTTGTATTAAACCCACTAGGTGTTCCTTCTCGTATGAACTTAGGACAGGTTCTTGAAGTTCATTTAGGAGCAGCTGCAAGACTTCTAGATTGGAAATTTGCTACACCAGTATTCGACGGTGCAACAGAAGAAGAAATAGAAGATATGCTAGATTATGTAGGATTAGAAACAAACGGCAAATCAATTCTATATGATGGTAGAACTGGTGAACCATTCGATCAACCAATTACAGTTGGTGTTATGTACATGTTAAAACTTCACCACTTAGTTGATGATAAAATACATGCTCGTTCAACTGGTCCATACTCACTAGTTACTCAACAACCACTTGGTGGTAAAGCACAATTTGGTGGACAGAGATTTGGTGAAATGGAAGTTTGGGCATTGGAAGCTTATGGTGCAGCTTATACATTACAAGAAATCTTAACAGTAAAATCTGACGATGTTGTTGGTAGGGTTAAGACATACGAAGCTATAGTTAAAGGTGAAAATATTCCTGAACCAGGAATTCCAGAAAGCTTTAAAGTATTAATAAAAGAACTTCAATCATTAGGACTTGATGTTAAACTATATAGCGATAATGATGAAGAGATTGAAATTAAAGAGCACGTTGAAGAAACAATCGATGGAATGGAAGAAAGAATCGATGAAAGCGAGCTTGAAGAAGACAATCTAACAGAAATAAGCGATGCAGAATTAGAAGATGAACAAGACGGAGATGAATTCTTCACTAATATACTTGATGAAGAGGATATCCCAGATGATAAAATCTTTAAAGATTTAGATTCTGATGATAAAGATGATGAATAATTAATTGAATAAGGAACCAAAAGTTTACTTTGAAATAACATGAGAAGTTGCGCAGCGGTGTAGATTTTGAAGTAAACTTAGGATCCGCCCAGAAAAAAATAAAAAATTAAGGGGGCTACTTTAAAAGTGGAAGAATTAGAAGTTTTCAATAAGTTAAAAATTGGTCTTGCTTCAGATGAGAAAATAAGAGAATGGTCTCATGGTGAAGTTAAGAAACCAGAAACAATTAACTATAGAACTTTAAAACCAGAAAAAGATGGTTTATTTTGCGAAAAAATATTTGGACCTACAAAAGACTGGGAATGTCATTGTGGTAAATATAAAAGAGTAAGATATAAAGGTATAGTTTGCGATAGATGCGGTGTTGAAGTAACTACATCTAAAGTAAGAAGAGAAAGAATGGGACATATAGAGCTTGCAGCTCCAATTGCTCACATTTGGTACTTCAAAGGAATACCAAGTAGAATAGGACTTTTACTTGATATTTCACCAAGAAACCTTGAAAAAGTTATTTACTTTGCTTCATACATAGTAATCGATAAAGGTACTTCAGACTTAATTAAAGGACAAGTACTAACAGAGAAAGAATATGGCGAAGCTGAAGAAAAATTCGGTAGAGGTTCATTCAAAGCTGAAATGGGTGCAGAAGCTATTAGAAAATTACTTATGGAAGTTGATGTTGAAAAATTATCTGCTCAACTTAAGAAAGAATTAGAAAAAGCTTCTGAACAAAAGAAAGCTAAAATAATTAAAAGATTAGATACAGTAGAATCATTTAGAGTATCTGGAAATAAACCAGAATGGATGATCATGAATGTTATTCCAGTTATTCCACCAGAATTAAGACCTATGGTTCAATTAGATGGTGGTAGATTCGCTACATCTGACTTAAACGACTTATATAGAAGAGTTATAAACAGAAATAACAGATTAAAGAGATTATTAGAGCTTGGAGCTCCAGAAATCATTGTTAGAAATGAAAAGAGAATGCTTCAAGAATCTGTAGACGCATTAATAGACAATGGTAGAAGAGGAAGACCAGTAACAGGTGCTGGAAATAGACCTTTAAAATCATTATCAGATATGCTAAAAGGTAAACAAGGTAGATTCCGTCAAAACCTACTTGGTAAAAGAGTTGACTACTCTGGACGTTCAGTTATCGTTGTTGGTCCAGAACTTAAGATTTACCAATGCGGTCTTCCAAAAGAAATGGCAGTTGAGTTATTCAAACCATTTGTTATGAAAGAATTAGTTGGACGTGGAATCGCACACAATATTAAAAATGCTAAGAGAATGGTTGAAAGATTAAGACCAGAAGTATGGGATATCCTAGAAGAAGTTATTCAAGATCACCCAGTTATGTTAAACCGTGCTCCAACACTTCACAGATTAGGTATTCAAGCATTCCAACCAATCCTAGTTGAAGGTAGAGCTATCAAACTTCACCCACTTGTTTGTACAGCATTCAACGCTGACTTCGACGGTGACCAGATGGCTGTTCACGTTCCTTTAACACCTGAAGCTATTGCTGAAGCAAGATATTTAATGCTTTCAACAAATAACTTATTAAAACCTCAAGATGGTAAACCAGTTACAGTACCTACACAAGATATGATTCTTGGTGCATACTACTTAACAGTTGAAATCGAAGGCGAAAAAGGTGAAGGATTATACTTCAAAGATGAAGACGAAGCTTTAATGGCTTATCAAAATGGTGATGTTGGATTACATTGCCCAATCAAAGTTAGAAGATATAAAGTTGATGAAGATGGAACTGAAAGACATAAAACAATTACAACTACAGTTGGTAGATTAATCTACAATCAAGGAATTCCACAAGATTTAGGATTCGTTGATAGAACTGATCCAGAAAAAGAATTTGACTTAGAAATTGGATTCCCAGTTATTAAGAAAAATTTAGGAAAAATAGTTGCAAATTGTATAAATGTTCATGGTTTAGCAAAAACTGCTGAAGTTCTTGACTACATCAAAGCTACAGGTTATAAATATTCAACAAAAGGTGCTATCACAGTATCTGTTGATGACGTAAAAGTTCCTGAAGCTAAAAAAGAAATATTAGCAAAAGCTGATGAAGATGTTAGTAGTGTATTTAGACAATATCAAAGAGGTATGATTACTAACGAAGAAAGATATAACGCTATTATCAAGATTTGGGAGAAAGCAACAGATGATGTTACAGAAGCTATGAAGAATAACTTCGATGACTTAAACCCAATATACATGATGGCTCAATCTGGTGCCCGTGGTAACATGAACCAATTAAGACAAATCGCTGGTATGCGTGGTCTTATGGCTGATACATCTGGTAAAGCTGTTGAAATCCCAGTTAAATCTTGCTTCCGTGAAGGACTTGATACTCTAGAGTATTTCATTTCTGCCCATGGTGCTAGAAAAGGTTTAACAGATACAGCTCTTCGTACAGCTGACTCTGGATACTTAACAAGAAGACTTGTTGACGTTTCACAAGACATTATCATTAGAGAAGCTGATTGTGGAACAACAAAAGGTATTTATGTAGAAGAAATTAAAGATGGAAATCAAGTAATCGAACCATTAGAGGAAAGATTAATTGGTAGATTCCCAGCAGAAGATATTAAAGATCCTAAGACAAAGAAAGTTATCTGTGATACAGATACAATGATCAATGACAAGATAGCTAAAGCTATTGTAAATGCTGGATATACAAAAGTTTATGTTCGTTCAATTCTTGAATGTAAATGTAGACATGGTGCTTGTAGTAAATGCTATGGTATGGGACTTGCAACAAGAGAAAGAGTTAATGAAGGTGAATCAGTTGGTATCATCGCTGCTCAATCTATTGGTGAGCCTGGTACACAGCTTACAATGAGAACATTCCACACTGGTGGTGTTGCTGGTGGCGATATCACACAAGGTCTTCCTAGAGTTGAAGAGTTATTTGAAGCTAGAAACCCTAAAGGTTTAGCTATTATCTCTGAAATTGATGGTACTGTTAAGATTAATGAAGAGAAGAAGAGAAAAGAAGTTATTGTTACATCTAAAGATGATAGCAAGACATATACAATTAGCTTTGGTTCTAAACTAAAAGTTCATGATGGTGATGAAATTAAAGCTGGTGAACCTATTACAGAAGGTTCTATCAACCCAAATGACTTATTAGCAGTTAAAGGTGTTGAAGGTGTATATTCATACATCATTTCTGAAGTTCAAAAAGTTTATAGAAACCAAGGTGTTGATATCAATGATAAACACATCGAAGTTATCACAAGACAAATGCTTAAGAAAGTTAGAATTGATAATCCTGGTGATTCTGAATTCTACACAGCTTCACTTGTTGACTTACTAGAAGTTGAAGAAAAAAATGAACAATTAAAAGCAGAAGGAAAGAAACCTGCAACATATAAGAGAGTATTACTTGGTATTACTAAGGCATCTCTTGCTACAGAATCTTTCTTATCAGCTGCTTCATTCCAAGAGACAACAAAAGTATTAACAGAAGCTGCTATCAAAGGTAAAGTTGATAGCTTAATCGGATTAAAAGAAAACGTTATCATTGGTAAATTAATTCCAACAGGAACAGGTTTAAAACGTTATCAAACTATTAAAATCAATACTGAGGAAGAAAACACAGTAGAAGATATAATAGAAAATAAAGAAGGAACTGTTTCTAGCGAAGAATAATAGTTTATAATGAAAAGCAATCCTTTAAGGATTGCTTTTTTTGTTTTTTTATTGTGTAGTTTACTATTTTATTTTTATAATTTGTTTGGTAAAAAGGGTGAATTTTATTATAAAAGCGGTATATTTGGCACTAACAGAAAAAAATGAATACATTAATGAGTGTGATGGTATGATAGCACCTGGTGCAACACCAAGTAATTATACGTGTATTTACGACTCAGATGTGTATAATTGCAGAATTTATGAAGTAAAACACTAACTATATATATAAACAAATTAAAACCCTAGAATTTGATTCTAGGGTTTTGAAATTTGGTTAAATTTGATATATAATTAAAATTGATTATCAAAAAAGGAGAAAAAAGTTGCCAGGATATGTAATTCATATAGCTATAGCAAATGAATACTTAAGGAAGCATAAGAATTCTGAGGACAAAAAGGAGTTTATCAAAGGTGTAATATATCCAGATAGTGTTGATAATAAATCATTAACACATTATGGAAAAAACTCTAGCCATACAAATCTATATGATTTTTTATGTAAAAACAACATAGATAATAGTTTTTATAGAGGTTATTTCTTACACTTATATACTGATTATTTATTTTACAACGAACTTGTAAAGAACCCTACCAAGGCGATTTATAATGATTATGACATTTTAAATGAGTTTCTCATAGAAAAGTATAAGGTAGTGGTACCAGATAAAGTAAAAGACATTATTAAAAAGCCTAAACATATGCACTTTAAGTATTTATCTGAGGACATAATTATTGATTTTATTGATAAAGTATCTGAAAAAAATCTTAATGATGTTAGAACTGAAATATTAGATAATGTCGAAAAATGGACAACTTTTGCTGATTAAGTTGACATAACGAATTTATCATGTTAAAATAGAGTTATCTTTTTATAAATTTTTACGTGATAATATTTATTTGAGAGGAGAAATTATGGATAATAAGGAATTAGACGTTGATATTGCTCTTGAGGTAATTAACGTAAAAATCGCACAATTTATTAGAGATCACAAAAATTATTCTAGAGAAGAATTCAAAAAAGAATTAAAGAAACTTGTAGATGAGGAAGCTAAAGTACAAGATTGGGATGAAGCAACAATTAATAAGGTTATAACAGTATATGGAAAAGAAATAAAGGAGAATAAGTAAGAATGGAAGAAAAATATGTTTTAACCCCAAGCGACATTGAAGGTGGTAAAAATGCATTTATAATGAAGGCTTTTCAAAGTGCTAAGCCATCTGCAAAACCAAGTTTAGCACTTATCGTAGCAGGACCTGGAGCAGGAAAGACAGGAATTGAATGGTATGTAAAGCGTAAATTTGCTGAAAAAGGAAAATCAGCTATTTCATTTGGATCAGATATTTTAGCAACATTTCACCCAAACTATGAGGTGATGAAAGATACTGAAACATCAGAAGACGTTTATAAATATACAAGACAATTCACTAGACCAGCTACATTACCTGTATTACAAGCATTAGCTCAAAGACATTTTAACGTATTTTATGAAAATACTCTAGATAAAGGTGATGTTGATATCGAACAAGCTCAAATATTCAGAGATGCTGGATATAGAATAAGATGTAACATTATGGCTACAGATGAATTTGAAGCTAGAATGTCAGTTTATGAAAGGGACGCTCGTTCATTAGAAATGGGTGAAACTCCAAGAGGATGTTCAATAAATACACAAAAAAGAATGTATAACGGATTCATTCCAGGTGTATATAGTCTATTAGAACATGGATTATTAGATGATATAATGGTATTCACACGTGGAGAAAGAATTGATAGTCCAAACGTTGTATACCAAATGTCATCAGAGATGAAACAACCATATACTAACTTTGAAGAGGCTCTTCATAAAGAGAGAGAAAAACAAAGAATTGCACTTTTAGAAAATCCAATTCCTTTCTATGAAAGAATTGAAAAAGCAAGAGAAACAATTACAAAAAGAGGAATTAACCCAGTTTTAACTCAAGACGAACTAGATGGACTTCAATTATTACAAGATGACTTTGATAGAGAACGTGCACAATATGCAGAAAAGAAAAGAGGACAAAGAAAACCAGGCGGTTTTTCATTTGGTGACTTATAGAATAATTTAAGATATAAAGAAGACCAATTATACTAAAATATAATTGGTCTTTATTGTTATTCTTTGTGTTCTAATAGTTTTTCTAGAATATAATCCTCTTCATCAGATACGATATTTCCATTAATACCTGTTCCCAATGCTATTAGTGGTTTTGCAATAGGTCCATGGTAATCACTGCCTTTTGTATAAATTAAGCCAAGTTCTTTAGCAATTGATTTATATTCTTGCATTTGTTCAGGTGTTTGATTTGAATGGTAGCATTCTATACCATCTAAACCGAAATCTTTTAGCTGTTTGATAAGCATTACTAAATCATTATGCTCAAGTTTCAATGTTTGAGGATGGGCTAAAATTACAACTGCACCAACTTCTTTAAGCATTGAGATTACTTCTTCAGGTAGATAAGAGAATTTTCTATATTTATTTAATGGTTCTTTATTAAAGAATTCATCAAACATTTCTGACGTCGATTTGGTATAACCTTTTTTAATAAAAACTCTTGCAAAATGAGGTTTCCCAATAATATCTCCACCAGCTTCTTTTTTTAGTTCTTCTTCAGTAATACTATATCCCATATTATTTAATTCTCTTATAAAATTGGCATTTCTTGCGTTTCTGAATTCTACTACTTTATCTAGTTTAGCTATAAAATCAGCATTTTTATAATCCACAAATAATCCCAAAATGTGCATTTTTCCAGGTGAGAATTTGGCTTGTATTTCAATTCCTGGAATAAGATTAATATTTTTTCCTTTGGCGTATTCACAGGCTTCTTCTAAACCATTAATATTGTCATGATCTGTGATGGCGAGTGTAGTAATATCAGTTTTAATAGCTAAATCTATAAGATCTGAAGGGGATAGTTCGCCGTCAGAAGCTGTTGTATGTGCATGTAAATCAATCATTAGAAGTTCCTCTTTCTTAATTAATCATATAGTACATAATAACATAAAAAGCATGAAATATCAATTGTGTGAACATTTGGTGAAAAAATAGGTAAAAAAAGATAAGAACTTTACATAATCGCATTATTGTGATATAATAACATAGACGCAAAGCGTTTTAGAAGTTGAGGACCAATAGTAATACAATGGAGGTATTCATTATGAACACGGAGAAACTCAACAAGGAACGGCTCCACGAGGAGCAAGTCGGATTTATCCGGCGCATGCTGGACCTGATCAGAGATCGTGACATGAAGACCCTGGACGAAGAATCTGACGAGTTCTACAACCTGTTTTTCGATACCGGCAAGGCGACGCTTCGCTATGATGATATCGAAAAGGACAGGATTGAGGACTACGTCAAGCTATTCGTCAACCGCTCATGGGCGGAACGTGACATCTTCTATGACACCCGCGAGTTCTATCGCGCCATGGAGGAGAACCTGCCGCCGGAGAGGTGGGCTGTCTACAAGAAGTACCTGGAGGGCATGATGCCTCTCTGCTACTTTCGAGAGGAGGGTGCTTCTGAGTGACTTACGGTTTTTTTTAGGAAAGGCAATTGGCAAAAAAGGAACGCTGGCCAATTGGCCAGCGTTTCTTTTTTTGCGCCCTTTTCATTTGAACAAAAATATGTTATAATATTTGTAACTCTTGAAATATAGAGTCTAAGTTGCCAACACGAGTACATGCATTGGAGGTGCGAAAATGACTTACAAAGAATTGCTGACCGACATTCACAATGGACTTGATGATGTGGTAATGCAAGCCAAAGGGCGCTATCACTACGAACATCACTATGAATTTGGCATGCTTCAGCTTAACGAGGATGACTTCCCGCCTGAACTGATCGAAGATCTCGTGAAGGCGTGCTGCGCCTTCTGTTGGTGGGAAGGAGATGTCGTGGAAGACGTTGATGCTCTCTACGAGTACATGCGGAACCATCTTCCCCCTGAGCGCTGGGCAATCTATGAGGAATTCCTCAAAAGTGGTTTGGGCTTGTGCTGCTTCCCGGAGTATCAGCCGGAACATCCGCTCAAAGGACCTTTTTGGGACTAACCGAAAATTGGTTCGTAAAGGCAACGGTGGGGCTGACCGCAATGGTCGGCCTCACTTTCTTTTTATTTTCTAATAAGGTTGATAAAAATATTTAGATATATTATAATTACACTATCAAAAAATATTTATGACAAGGGGAAAATATAGTGAAAAACAAAGGATTGTTATTATTTTCAATTATTTTATTTATAGTAGTGGCGGTATTTGCATTAATTCTTATTTTAAATAAAGGTTATTTAGGAAATACGTCAATAATTTCACTTTCTTATGGTGAAAAGATTGAAGCATCAACCGAAAAAGAACAAAATAAGCCAGAATTGACAGTAGAAATTGAAAAAGATTATATAGCTAAAACTAAGAAAGAAAAATCTAAAGTATTAGTTTCAATAGATGGAGAAGAAGTTACAGAGGGATATGAAATAGAATCTTCAAACGAAGATATAGCTAAAATTAATGATGATAATGAAGTTGTTGCTGTAGCTAACGGAAAAGCTACAATTACAGTAAGATATGATGGAATGGAAGCTTCTGATGATATACAAGTTATAACACCAGTAAGTTCTATGGTATTTACTTCAACAAGTAGTGTAGTAAGAGTTGGAAAACAGCTTCAAATGAAATTAACTATGACACCATCACTTGCTAGTACAGAACCACTTGAATATACTTCAAGCGATGAAGAAATTGCTACAGTAAACCAAAATGGAATCGTAACCGGCGTTTCTGCAGGTAGTGTAAAGATTACTGTACATGATAGATATACAGATATGGAAAAATCAGTAAATTTAACTATTAAAAAATAGTATGAAAGCGCCAAATTAAAAAGGCGCTTTTTTGTTTTCAAATAATAGCCAAAAATACTGAAAAACTTTACTTTTTAGACATAATATGTTATAATTTAAAATGGCGTGTTGTTGAATACGAATAAAAAATTTTAAATTTGGAATGATATATGAAGTTAGCAGATAAGAACAAGAGAAAGAGAGCAATATTTGAATATATCAAAGCAAGAGTTACTTGGAATAAGGAACGTTGCGATGAAGTAGGAAGCTTTTTTGAAACAGATGAAAGAGCTTTATTAGACGCGTTTTCTGATAACTTGAAAAAGACATTCAATAGAAATTTAAAGAAGTATAGAAGCGATGATGTTCAAGAATATTTCCATAATTTAGTTGCTGCTTTTATGCTTGAGTATAAAGAGGCATATGAAAATTATGCTATTGAGGTTCCATATAGAATTAAATCAGAGAGAAGTACGTTCTTAAAGATTTTAAAATATCTTCAAAGGGATGATAAATCAAACGAAGAAGTTGCAGAAAATGGAGCAACAATTACTAGATTAAAAGAAGATTTGACAGACATGCTTGCTATTAGAGTTGTTAGAATGAATAGAACTTCAAAATTCTATTCTAATGACCAAGAACTAGTAGAGTTAATAGAAGAAAAAAGAATTAATTATGCACTTTTAAATGAAATGGAAAGATTTCAATTAAAAGACATTCTAGAGGAAGAGTTCCCAGGAAGAGAACCTTCTGGATACAAAAATAAAGCTTCAAGAGAAAATTATTACTTACATTGTATGTTTTTAATAGAAAGAACACGAAGTTTAATTCACCCAAATGCAACATCACTTCTTAATATGTGTGATAACTGTGAAGAACTTATTAAGCAAAGAGTACCAAAAGTATTCTATGATACATGCAAGGAAAGTATAAATGAATTAAATAAACCAGAGAATAAGAGTAAGATTGATACACCGGATAACATTTATTATGAGAGAAAGGCTATTTGGCGTAAACTAAAAGATGCATTAACTCCTGAGGAGTATGAATTTATGCATGGAAAAATAACAGATGATGAAATTCGTGAAGTAAATTTCAATCATTTACTTAATTTCTTCTCTGCAAGAGTAAGCGATAAATTGGATTTAGCAGTACTTAGAAGACAGGTTTATTCCGTGTTTGAAAATTCAGATTTACTTAAAAAATTTGGTGTATCCTTAGATAAGGAGAGTTCTAAAGAAAAAAGAACAGAAGAAGGATATGTAGCAGACTTTGTTATAATTAATACGCCTTTTGGTAAAGTAGAAATGCAACTTCAAACACAACATGAGTACGAGGAAGGAAATTATGGATATGCAGCTCATAGTGATATGGAAGGAAAAGCTTTTGAAGAAATTCCAATTCCAGACCTTTCAGATGAAGCACAATTAAGATCATTCTTAGCACAAGTTGAGTTTGCATCACCACTTAAGTTTTTAGCTGAATATGACCATGCAGAAAAAGAAAGGGTTCGTACCCAGATATTTGACTCATATGAAAATTATAAGTCAATAGTAACACAAGTTAAGCAAGGGTCAAAAGAGGAAAGAAAAATCAATCAATATTTTGATAAATTATATGAGATTAGAGGAAAAATCTTTAAACAAGATGCTAATCAAGATAGATTTAAGAGTTTTGTTGAGACTGATATTAAGAAATACTTAAATAGTACAAGATTTAAGAAATTGATATTAGATTATAAAGGAAAAAGAAGAAAAGGCGGTCCATTAGTATCAGGGGAACCAGATGGTCAAGATGGAAGATAATATACTAAAGATAATATAAATAATATTAAATTAAAGATATTACAAAAAAGTAATATTGGTTAGGAGAATTTATGTCGAATTCTAATGGAAAGATATTAGACAAATTAATCAATAAGAATATTATATATATTGTAGTTATAGGTATACTTGCTATAGCGCTTTGCGTCTATGACCTAAGATGGATTGTTCCATCAGTTGTTATTTTTGCATTAATGGTTACATATACGATTGTATCTAATGCAAAAAAGAAAACAGAATTAGAAAACCATTTAAGAGATATAACCTATGATATTTCAACAACTTCAAAGGGTAATTTAATTAATACTCCGATTCCACTTGTTATTATAGAAACAGATGGAAATATTATTTGGAGAAGCAAGAAATTTGTTGAAGAATTCCAAAATGAAGATATTTCAACAAATTTAACACCAATTATTAAAGAAATTAAACTTGATGTTGAGAAAAATGGTACAGGAGTAGATATTACAAAACAATTTAATATAGATAAAAGAGTATATAAAATTAGAGGTAGCGTTTTAAGAGCTAAAAAGAAAGACAGAAAGAAACCTAGAGAATACGTTCTTTCACTATATTTTATTAATGAAACAAAGTACAATGATTTATTTGATACTTATAACAATGCAAAACCATGCGTTGGACTTGCTGTAATTGATAACTATGAAGATATAATTCAAAGAGCTTTACCAGAAAACAGAATAGAGTTTCTAGCAAAAGTTGAGAGAGAAATAATCGACTGGATTAATAATACAGGCGGATTAATGATTAAAAACGACAGAGACCATTTTGTTTTCATATTTGAACAACAATACTTAAGTGAGTTTGAAAAAGACAAATTTAACATTCTCGACAGAATTAAGGATATTACATATGATGGCTCAAACTCAATTACACTTTCTATGGCAATTTCTGTTGAAGGAAAGAATACTTACGATAAATATAAATCAGCATTAGCAGCTATGGATATTGTTTTGGGACGTGGTGGAGATCAAGCAGTTGTTAAAAAAGATGGTAAGTATAAGTTCTATGGTGGTAAAACACAAGAAGTTGAAAAGAGAACAAAGGTTAAAGCAAGAACAGTATCTCAATCAATTTCAAGGATTATTAATGAATCAGATAATGTGTTTATTATGGGACATAAAAATATTGACATTGACGCATTTGGTTCTGCTTTAGGTTTATTTAGACTATGTAAGTGTTTTGAGAAAGAAGCATATATAGTTTCAGAACCTAAAGGAAGTTCTCTTGGTAAATTCTTAGACGCATTAGAAGATATTGTTGATTATAAAGGTGTTATTTTAGATGAAGCACAAGCTATAGAGAAAATTACTGATAAATCATTATTGATAATAGTGGATACTCATAAGATTTCATATGTTGAGTTCCCAGATCTTTTAGAAAAGATTGAAAGAAAAGTAGTTATAGATCACCACAGAAAAGCTCCAGACTGTATTGAAAACACACTTCTTTCATTCCATGAAGTATATGCCTCATCTGCTGCAGAACTTGTTACTGAGATTATTCAATACGCAGCTGATGATATAGAACTTAAATTGATTGAGGCAGAAAGCTTATATGGTGGAATCATGATTGATACAAAAGACTTTACGTTTAAGACTGGTGTTAGAACATTTGAAGCAGCAGCATATTTAAGAAAGTATGGTGTTGATATAATAAGAGTTAAAAAGTGGTTCCAATCTGATTTAGAAAGTTACAACACAATTGCTGAAATAGTTAAAAATGTTGAAATACACAATGAAAGCATAGGGGTTGCAGTTTATGATGGTGATAATGAAAACTCTAATTTGATTTGTGCTAAAGCAGCCGATGAATTACTAACAATAAGTGACATTACAGCATCATTTGTTATGGCTAAAATGGGAGATAAAGTTACAATAAGTGGTAGATCAATAGGAGATATAAATGTTCAATTAATCCTTGAAAAATTGGGAGGCGGGGGACATATAACTCTTGCTGGTGCACAACTTGAAGGATTTACACTAGAAGATGCTAAAGATGAATTAATTATTAGAATAAATGAATATTTATTAGAAAATGAATAATAAAAACAGCGATTGAATAAATCAATCGCTGTTTTTTTTATCTTTCTTCTTCTATTCCTTTTTCATCATTATGTTCTTTTGTATCTAGTGTAGGATCATACTTTCCAGTAATAGTACTTTGGACATATTGACTCATATGATCTTCTATCTGTACGTCCTTTGGAGCAGGAGCTGTGGATGGTTGATCAGTGTTTCCAAAGTCAGATTCTCTAGAATTTTTATTTTTGAAAATACCTAGAAGTTTGCCTCTTATGGTATTAAACATATTTGAAAGGCGTGAGGTTTTTTGAGGTACCATTGATGTTTGAGGTTCATCCTTTATTTTTTCTCCAAGTTCACAGTTGAAATCAAAAGAATCTTCAATTTCCATTGGTACAATTTGACCAGCATCAATTGTATAAAAGTCGTAGTTGTCTCCATTTTTAACAATAATTTCTCTTCTTGCTATATGTATTTTTGCATCTGGAGTTTTCTTAAAAATATCTTCTCGAAGAGTATCAAATTGTTCCATAATATTATCATAATCTTCATCTTGAGTTAGTGTGAAATTTAAATCTACTTTATCACCAGAATTTTTATTTATTGTATTACTCTTAGAAAAGTATTTAGAGTAAAAATTGTCTTCACTAAAAATTACACTAGATTCAACAGATTTATCAGAATCTTTAGATTTTAATCTAAAGATTGTTGTTTGTGTAAGTTTCTTTAATGCTTCTCTATTTTCTTTTGTGTCAGATTTAGAATTATCTAATGAATGCAATATATCAATAATGTCACTTCTAAAGGTTTCTGGTGCAATTTGTGATACAAAATTTCCAAGATGCTTTCCTTTAATGTAATATGAAGATGGAGTTCCAGAATATACTTTATCTAGATAGCTTAGATATTCTAATGCCTTAAATTCACCTGACTTATATTGTTCACCAGCTGCTATATCTAGTGAATCCATGTGTTTTTCACGTGCTTTTTCAAATTTTTCTGCAAATTCTAATGCTGAATATGGAGGCTTTTGATTACGCATATTTTCGGGAATGTCTACGTCGGCTATATTAAGTAGTCCCATAATGCGTACACACTTTTCAAAATCCTCTTTTGACATAGGTTGGCCGTTTAGAATTCTATGCATATCTTTTTCAAAATATTTATCAAGAATCATACTGCCAAACCTAACAACATCAACAGTAGCACTTTCTTTCCTATTTTCAATTATACTATCTATAAATTTTACTAATGAATCTTCATTATCTTCTAACTGGTTATTGTTAATATATAGAGTGTAATCAGGAGTATTTCTAAATCTTTCTATATCTGGTAAATATGCGTCATATTTAGCTTTGTTAATACTGTCTTCACTTCTTCCATCTTGATTAAAAAGCTTTATTGCTGACATCATTCCTGATAATTTTTTAATTTGATCTCTTTGGAAGTACAAATCATCTGAAATACCAAGAAGAGTAACAACTGATTGTATATCCATATCTAATATGCCAGGAAATCTTTGAAAAATACCACCTTTTCCAAGTTCCATAGTTTTTTCTGTTCCTATGAAAGTTGAAATAAGTCTAACAAAGTCTGTTAGTTCTGGATAAGCTTGAGTTTCATATCCTAATTGTTCACACATCCACTCTGTAAAACCTTCATTTAGACCTCTACCAATTTCAGATATTTGATTATGCTTATCGTACTTTACTTCTAATAATCCTGTTCCAGAACTAATGTGATATTTATTGCATTCTGCTTTTGACCTTTCAAGCAATGCGTGAATTGCTTCATGAATACAAGTCTCTTCAATTGAGGAATCACTTAATATTTCTTCAGGAGTAAGAAGGTTATTACTATTGTTTGTACTTACAATAGTAATAGAATGATCTGAGCTGCTATAATATCCTGCATATGTACTTATACCTTTTGGTTCATTAGTATAGGCAATTGCTATATTAGTGTTTAGGGACTTTCTAGCAAAATTTTTTCCAAAGACCTTGATAAAAGTTGGATTAGCCTCTAACTTTTTCTCTGCATGATCACATATAAAATTCCTAACTGCTGAGTTAAATACTCTACCTGTATCTGCCATTTTTTTCTCCTAATAACTTAAAAAACTAAATCTGAAGAAAAACCTTCAGTTTCATTAAAATATGCTAAAAGTGTTAAGTCTGTAACTTCTTCTAATGAATTATCGGTAATTAAAAAATATCTATAATTATAATCATTTTTACTAATTTCCATAGCTTTTATGTATGTATTTCCTTTATATGAAAAGGTTTTAATAAATTGACTATTGAATTCATTATTTAAAACATCACTATATTCCATAAATAATTCTCCATATAATATTCTAATTATATTATCGTTTAAGGAAAAAGAGAAGTCAATAAAAGTAACATATATGAGAAATAAAAGAAACAAATCCCACATAAAATGTGGGATTTGTTAAATATTATTAATTTTTAATTATTGATCTAATTCTGCAAATAATCCATCTAAATCTTCAGTTAAATCTTGTTGCTTATCATTTTTTGGAGATGAAACTTTAGAGAAATCAATTATTGGAGTTTTAGCTCTTGGGATTGG
>OCVV011144021.1_pt1 | contig 19090 bp, 15 predicted proteins | sample 1539721 | NCBI WGS metagenome assembly OCVV01 (sample SAMN02144230, study PRJEB22623) | gut metagenome | biome: sheep rumen | host: Ovis aries | place: New Zealand
TTGATTCCTGCCGCTACTGACAAGGAACAAATCGTCGTCAACGGCATGAGCCCGGCAAGTCGCGGCACCCAGTGGTCGAATTCCGGCATGGTGGTGGAGCTGCGCCCTGAAGATGTTGAAGGCGAGGATGTGCTGAAGATGATGAACTTCCAGCAGCAGTTGGAACTTACTACATGGCAGCAAGGCAACCGCCGTCAGACGGCTCCTGCCCAGCGCATGGCCGACTTCGTGAACGGCCGCCTGTCGTTCGACCTTCCGAAGAGTTCCTATGCACCTGGATTAATCAGTTCGCCGCTGCACTTCTGGTTGCCGCCTTTCATCGGCAAACGCCTGCAGGAAGGTTTCAAGGCCTTTGGAAAGAAAAGTCATGGATTTCTGACCAATGAAGCCGTGTTGATTGCCGTAGAGACACGCACAAGCAGTCCTGTTCGCATCCTACGTTCTCCCGAAACCCTGCAACACGTCAGCATTGAGGGACTCTTCCCCTGTGGAGAAGGAGCCGGCTATGCAGGAGGCATCGTTTCGGCAGGCGTCGATGGCGAGCGCTGTGCTGAGATGGCGGCAGCGTACATCGCGAGTGCTGTATAAGTTTTAGAAAGACAAAGTTTTTATTCCCTTCCCTTAAGAAATTCTTCGGCCCGTGAAAGGTCGTCAGGGGTGTCGATGCCTACGGTCTCGATGTCGGTTTGGGCGACACGAATGCGGTAGCCGTTCTGCAGCCAGCGCAACTGCTCTAGACTCTCGGCCACTTCAAGCGACGAAGGAGGCAACTGAGTGACCTCGGCCAGCACTTCGCGCCTGTAGGCATAGAGACCAAGATGCTTGAGGAAAGGATAGTGGGTGAGCCACTGGTCAGACTCTACACCGCGCACGAAAGGAATAACGCTGCGCGAGAAGTAGAGGGCAAAGCCCTGATTGTCGACTACAATCTTCGGCGAATTAGGATTCTTCACTGATTCCATATCGGCAAAAGGCTTGCCGAGTGTGGCAATCTGGGTGGCAGGATTATCGAAACACGCACATAGTGAGCGAATCTGCGAAGGATGGACGAAGGGCTCGTCGCCCTGTACGTTGATGACCACGTCGGCATCAGAGCAAAGCTTGCTCACGGCTTCTTGCAGGCGGTCGGTGCCACTTCGATGGTTAGCAGATGTCATCACGGCCTTACCACCGAAGGCTTCAACGGCTTGTAGGATGCGCTCGTCGTCAGTAGCCACATAGACTTCGTTGATGACGGACGACACTTGTTCGTAGACTCTTTGTATGACGGGCTTTCCTCCCAGAATGGCTAATGGCTTTCCGGGAAAGCGCGTAGACGCATAGCGTGCGGGGATAATGGCTATATACTTCATGGATAATGGGTTTGTTCAGAGGGGGTCAGCGCGAACTGCGGAAGCCTTCCAGCAGGATGTACTTGCGCTTCATCATACGATTGTAGATGTTGCGCAGCCAAAGTTTGTGGGTGAAGATGAAGGCCAGGCCAATGGCCATCATGATGGAGTAGGCCACGTTGTCTGGAAGGAAAGCCTGTAGCAGGCTGATGAGCATAAGCGGGAAGAAGAACTCAACGAGTTGCACCACCACCTGATAGTAATTGTTCTCCATGCCGTTCTTGCTTGTGAGCTTGGTGTTGAGTGGTACGGTCTGCTTGTTATAGACCGCCATCTGGAAGCAGATGAAATACTGGAAGCCTGCCGTGAAGAGGCCGTAAGAAATGAGCATGAACAGCGACCACTTGCCTGAAAAGACCGTGGGCAACATGAGCAGCAACGGCAACAGCAAGAGCAGACAATAGAAGATGTATTTGGCGTGCAGAAGCTTCAGAATGTTCTCACGACGCACCATCAGGCAGTCTATATAGTTGCCCTCGTTGCACATCACGCGGATAAGCATCATGGCACCGTAGACAACAAAGTTGTAGATGCACCAGAAATTGGTCATGAACTGCCCGTCGTAGACATCGGTGAGCGCTATGAGCAAACTGAGCAGGAAGACGAAGAACGTGGCAAAGATGAAGCCCTTGCGCGGGTTCTTGTTGCGCAGGATGGTTTTTATCTCCAATTTCAGATATTGCCCGATTTCACCGTAGCGGTCGAGGAACGCAAAACGGCTCACACTATGGAGCGTGGTCTTCTCGGCCTTCGTCACTTCCGCCATGATGCTCTTTGTCTGTACTACTCTGTTAATGGCAACCATGATGCCGAGCAGCAGTAAGGCGCCCAGGTAGGGGAGCAGACTGCCGGCACTGATGGCAGTGCCGATTCTTGAGAAAAGGTCAAAAAAGTCTTCAAATCCTTTTTCGCTAAATCCCTTGAGAATGATGGGGAGAGCCATCAGTGCATAGACGCCTATGGGCAGTATCCACCAGACGAGGGAGCGGTTGATGAGTGTGCGCACAATGGCGTACCATTGGCTGTTGGCCAGAATGATCAGATAGAAGAAGAGTAGGAATCCTATCGTAATCCAAACGCCTTCGCTAAACACCACCGACATCAACGCGTAGGGCAGCAGCATGGCAAACCAAATGACGTTGCCCCAGGTGAAAAGCGATGTCGAGATGAACGTATCGATGCAAAGCAAGCGCGGAATAGGCAGCAGCAGGTAGGGCTTGATAATCTGCGAAGGTGTCTGCTGAGCCAGGAATCGGAATAGGAAGTCGACGAGCAGGATGAACGGTGCGGCCGCCGTCATGAACTCTATGGCGGTGATGGTGCTGCTGCTGTTGGCAATGAGTGCAAACATCACGGCAAAGAACATCAGGTAAGCTATCATGAAGCCGCTGAGCACGGAGATTAGTACTTTAGCAGTCTTGTTTTGTTCGTAGTTGACGGCCCGCTTCTCAGCCAGTTTGCGGTGCTGGCGCAAAGTCTTGTAAATACCGTAGATGTGTTTGTCGAAATGCAGGTTTGCCATAGGATTCCTTACTTTATAGGAGTTCTTATCTCAGGTCGATGACTTCAGCCGAAGGGAAGTCCTTTGAATTGAATACGAATGTGGCATCACTTTGGTTCTTGGCTTTGAAGCCGGTGATGCTGATAGTGGTCCATGTGGCACCTTCGCGCATTTTCACTTGCGATGGGCTGAATGTCTTCTTGTTGACGGTGATGATCATCTCTTGCACGCTGCGGGCTTTGTTCTGAGCCACCATGCGCACGTTGTAGTTGTTGCCACTGGCCGTCATCGAGAGCGAGTAGCCCGACTTGTACATGTTGATGAACTTATACGGGTTCATGGCCATCTGCTGGGCTTCTGTAGGTGTTGAGACGTTTACCTCGTCGGTAGATTTCATATAGCTCCATTGCGTCTTGCCGTTGAACCATACGATGGCCTGCGGTGTGCGTGCATGGAATTTGTTGCCCTTGATGGCAATTGTGCCAGAGGTAGAGCCAATCTTTGCACTCGAAATCTTAAACGAAGCGCTGGCACCGCCTTTGCGCCCGATGACTGCTGCTGTTTTATCGAGCACTTTGCGTGCTTGGGCGGCGTTGGCTGAAACACTCTTCGTTGGTGTGGCAGCAGTTTTTTTCTTTGTTGCCACGCGAGCTGTTGTCTGTGCCGTGATGCCAAGTGTGAAGACACTCAGCAAGGCTGCTATGATGATTTTCTTCATATATTCTTGTTTTTGTTTATCTCAAACGATGCAGGGACGTTGCATGCAGTGTAACTGCTGCCAGCGGATGGCCTCCCTAAGAACGCGGCACGTCGCGCGCCCCCTGCATTATTTCTGACGTTTAAGCACATTAAAAGTTAGCCTGCTTTTCGTTTCTTTAACTTATAGCAGGCTTCCTATATAATATTTTTGCTAACCGCGAAGGCGCGTAAACAGTTCGTTTAGTGAGTTCTCGTCTGCAATCAGCACATCACGCGGTTTGCTGCCAAATGCTTCACCCACGATGCCTGCCTCGTGTAACTGGTCCATGAGGCGACCAGCACGGTTGTAGCCAATGGAGAAGCGGCGCTGAATCATGCTGGTTGATCCCTGTTGGGTCATCACAATGGCGCGGGCTGCATCTTCGAAGAGGGGATCGAGCGGACCGCTGGCACTTCCGCCACCGCCTGCAGCACCACCGCCGTCGCCACCTTCCGTGGCAGGTTCGGGCAGTTCGAGCGGTTCTACTGGGCCTGGCTGGGCTTCTATGTACTTGTTGATGCGTTCCACCTCGGGTGTGTCAACGAATGCGCATTGTACGCGGACAGGCTCGCTACCAATCAAAATCAGCATGTCGCCACGGCCTACAAGCTGGTCGGCTCCTTTTTGGTCAAGAATAGTTCGCGAGTCAATCTGCGACATCACGCGGAAGGCCATGCGGCCAGGGAAGTTGGCCTTAATGGTACCAGTGATGATATTGGTTGTCGGGCGCTGCGTGGCAATAATCATATGGATACCCACGGCACGTGCCAGTTGGGCAATACGGGCTATAGGCAGTTCAATTTCTTTACCTGCTGTCATGATCAGGTCGCCAAACTCATCGATAATGACCACGATGTATGGCATGTAGTCATGCCCCTTCGTCAAGTCGAGTTCGTGGTTGATGAACTTCTCGTTGTACTCCTTCACGTTACGGGCACGGGCCATCTTCAGCAGGTCGTAACGCGTGTCCATGAGTTTGCAGAGGGAGTTGAGCGTGCGCACCACCTTCGTCACGTCGGTGATGATGGGCTCTTCTTCGTTCTCGGGCAGCGTGGCCATGAAGTGGCTGGCTAAGGGTGCATAGACGCTGAACTCCACTTTCTTCGGGTCTACGAGCACGAACTTCAATTCGTTGGGATGCTTCTTATATAATAAAGAGGTGATAATGGCATTCAGACCGACCGACTTACCCTGACCCGTTGCACCAGCCACAAGCAGGTGGGGAATCTTCGCCAGGTCAGCCATATAGACTTCGTTCGTAATGGTTTTACCGAGAGCAATGGGCAGTTCCATCTTCGCCTCCTGAAACTTCTTCGAGTTCAGTATGCTTTCCATCGATACGATGTTGGCCTTCTTGTTTGGCACTTCAATACCGATGGTGCCCTTACCTGGCATCGGGGCAATGATACGGATGCCTAAGGCAGCGAGGTTCAGCGCTATATCGGCCTCCAGGTTCTTGATCTTCGAGATGCGCACGCCTTCGGCAGGAGTAATCTCGTAGAGCGTAATCGTCGGGCCGACCGTGGCTTTGATTTCCTTGATGGCTACGCCAAACGAGTTCAACACTTCCACAATGCGCTGGTTGTTGGCCCTGATTTCCTCCATGTCAACCTCTGGCTTGCCCGAGTTGTCGTATTTCTTTAGCAGGTCGAGCGTCGGGAATTTATAGTTCAGGAAGGGCTCTCGCGGGTTGATGGGGGTCTTTCTGATTTCCTCTATGGTCAGCGTCTTGCCTTTGGCCTTGTCCTCGTCTTTACCCACTTCTACGGTAAGCCCGCTTTCCTCGTCTGCCTTCGCTGGGGTTTTCTCCTTGCTTCCTACTTCTTTCTTACCTGTGGGCAGGTCGACAACAACAGGTGCCTCTGCCTCGTCGTCATGAGGCAGCGGGGTGGTGTCTATAACGCCTTCATAGACGGGCTCCATCTTGTAGCCCAAATCCTCGGAAGTAGAAGCGTCAGTATCTTTTTGCTGATTGTTGGTGACGGTGAACTTAATCTTAGAAGTGAGGTATTTCACTGGATTCAGCGCCTTTCGGATGACCTCTATCGTCTCAGCACTCAGATAGGTGAGAAATGCCAAAGCCACGAGCAGCAGAATGGCAGTCAGTCCTGGTGGGCCAACGATGTTCTCCAACTGCTGCACACAGAACAGACCGTGATTGCCACCGGCATTGAACACCTGATCGCCCATAAGAGGTGTCAGGAATTTAGCCATGGTTACCGAACTCCAAATCATGACGAGTGCCAAACCGAAGAACCATTTCAGCAGATTCACTTTGTAGGCTCGCATGAGCTGTAGGCCAACAAGCACGATGAAAACGGGAATGAGGAAGGCTGCCAGACCAAAGTTGACGGTGATGAGCGTGTAAGCCATGATAGCACCAATGCTGCCGCAATAGTTGGCAAATTGATGTTCAGAATTCATCCATTCGCCTGGCCGTAGGTCTTCCAGCAAACTTTGATCGGCCTGTCCGGTAGTGAAATATGAAACCATTGCAATCGTCAGATAGATTGCCAGACCTACTAATATCAGTCCGAGGATAAAGTCGGTTTTCTCGTTGCTGAGAATATTCTGAAATCCGACCGCTTGCCCAACGTTTTTAGACTTGCGTTCAGTCTTTTTCTTTGCCATAATGTCCTTTTTTATCAAATTTAAGTGCAAAAATAGTGGAAAAAACTCACATTCGTTCATATTTTCGCACTTTTTTTCTAATTTTGCACATTGATAGCGATAAAAACGATGAAAAAAGTCATTTTTAATAAGTTTCCTAAGCAAGAAATAGCGCAATTGCCAGTTGTCAGTTTTCCTGGTCGCATTGTTGTCATACTGTCGGCCGGCGAAGCCCAAAGAGCAGTTGACTATTTGCTCAGCCAGCCCATTCTCGGTGTCGATACCGAGACGCGGCCTTCTTTCCGCAGAGGCGATAAACATTTGGTCTCGCTGCTTCAGGTTTCGGCTGACAATATTTGCTTCCTCTTCCGACTGAATAGAACTGGTCTTACGCCTGCCATTGTCCGTCTGCTTGAAAACACCGACGTTCCTATGGTGGGGCTTTCTTGGCACGACGACATTCTCTCGCTGAAAAAGCGTGGAGAGTTCAAACCGGGCCATTTCATCGATCTTCAGGACATGGTGGGCCGTTTCGGCATTGAGGACCTGAGTCTACAGAAGCTATATGCTAATCTCTTTGGCCAGAAAATCAGCAAGCGGCAGCAACTGTCCAACTGGGATGCCGACGCACTCAGCGACCGCCAAAAGCTCTATGCCGCCACTGATGCGTGGGCATGCATACAGCTTTATCGAGAGATGAAAAGGCTTGAAGAAACGGGCGACTTTGAATTGGTCAACGTCATTGAGCCTGCAGAAAACGATCATCAATCATCCAACAATACTGAACGCAAATGAATTATAAGGCAGTTATCTTAAAACGTGGAAAGGAAGAGTCGCTTCGGCGTTTTCATCCTTGGGTGTTCTCTGGTGCCATTCTGCGTGCCGATGATGGCATTGAAGAAGGAGAAAAGGTCAGGGTGTTGACGGAAAACGGCGATTTCATCGCTGTTGGTCATGCTCAGGCAGGCTCCATTGCCGTTCGTGTGCTCTCGTTTTCTGATGTAGCTATCGACGATGCTTTCTGGGAACAGCGTCTTCGTTCTGCCTTGCAGATGCGCGTAGCCATCGGCCATAATGCCGACTCGGCCTTCCGTCTGGTTCATGGTGAGGGCGACAACCTGCCGGGACTCATCATCGATTGCTACGGCCAAACGGCTGTGATGCAGGCTCATAGCATTGGTATGCACCTGGATCGCTTCGATATCGCACGTGCTTTGGTGAATGTTTCCGAGGGAAAGATAGCCCACATCTATTATAAAAGCGAGACCACACTTCCTTTCATGGAACCTACCAATGGTTTCCTCTATGGCGGAACCAGCGAGAATATCGCGACGGAGAACGGTCTGCGTTTCCGAATCGATTGGCTCAAAGGCCAGAAGACAGGCTTCTTCATCGATCAGCGCGACAATAGGCTGCTTCTCCAGCACTATGCACAAGGGCGTAGCGTGCTCAACATGTTCTGCTATACGGGCGGTTTTTCTGTCTACGCCATGCGAGGAGGAGCGAAGCTGGTCCATTCTGTTGACAGTAGTGCCAAGGCTATTGAGCTCACGCGGCAGAATGTTGAACTCAATTTCCCCGGCGATGCCCGCCATGAAGCATTTTGCGAAGATGCCTTCAAGTACTTGGAGTCACAGCCAAAGGGCGCCTACGACCTTATCGTGCTCGACCCGCCTGCATTCGCCAAGCATCGCGGAGCACTTCATAATGCGCTCAAGGGTTACACCCGTCTTAACATGAAAGGCTTCCAGGCTATTCGTCCTGGTGGTATTCTCTTTACGTTCAGCTGTTCTCAGGTTGTCACGAAAGATCATTTCCGCAACGCTGTCTTCACGGCAGCTGCACAGGCTCGCCGCAATGTGCGCATCTTGCATCAGCTCCACCAACCTGCCGATCATCCTATTAACATCTATCACCCAGAGGGCGAATACCTGAAGGGACTTGTTCTTTACGTGGAATGATAGACGACATCGCCTCTTTGTCTTATGAAAGGATTTGTTGCAAAAATCAGCGGTTTCATCGCTCACCACCAGCTGTTAGACCCAGACAAGCGCTATCTTGTTGCGCTTTCGGGTGGTGCCGATAGCGTGTGCTTGCTGCTGGTGTTGCAACAACTGGGCTACAAGCTTGAGGCCGTTCATTGTAATTTTCATCTTCGTGGCGATGAAAGCGACCGCGACGAACAGTTTTGCGAAGCGCTTTGTAAGGATAAGAACATCCCGTTTCATCGGGTTCACTTCGATACTCGTACCTATGCAGAGGTGCATGGTGTGAGCATCGAAATGGCTGCCCGAGAACTGCGCTATCATTACTTTTACCAACTTTTGCAATCCATTGATGCAGAGGCTGTTTGTGTGGCTCATCATCGTGACGACATCGTAGAAACCGTACTTATTAATTTACTTCGCGGAACAGGCCTTCGCGGGCTCACAGGCATCGCAGCAAGTGCTGCACTTCCTACCCCTTCCGCCGACCAGAAGGCTCGCCAGTTGCTGCGTCCGCTGCTTGCCGTCGGCAGGGAGGAGATTCTGCAGTATCTTGATTCCGTTGGGCAAGACTACGTGACCGACAGCACGAACCTGCAAGACGACGTATTGCGAAACAAAATCCGCCTTCATGCCTTGCCGCTATTGCGTGAGATTTCTCCTTCTGCCAGCATGAATATAGCCCGTACGGCCCAGTATCTGGCGCTTGCCGAACCGCTTTTCGACGAAGCCATCGAGCGGCGTCGAGCAGAAGCATTAGTAGTCGATGAAACCGACGATTTTGTTGTGTTCAGTCTTGAAAAGCTGCTCGATAACGAGTATTTCCTCTATGAGTGCCTACGGCCCTATGGCTTTACGTCGGCTCAGGTAGAGTCCATCAGCTGCTCTGCATTCTCTCCTGGCCAGCAATGGTTGAGTCCTACTCATACGGCGGCAGCCGATCGTGGCACACTTGTCGTTTTTCGTAACGACCATCCTCGTCTGGGCAGCCGGCTTCAGCCTCGCAAAATGCCTATTGAGGGCACCTACGACCTTGGCCCTATGGGGCGTTATTCCGTGGTAATTACAGAGCAGAAATCCTCCATTTCATCGGACCTGAAATCCGCCTTTCCGATTGACAAATCTCCCTCTGTTGCTTGTCTTGACGCTGATAAAGTAAGCTTTCCACTCATGTTGCGCCCCATTGTCGAGGGCGACCGTTTTCGGCCTTTCGGCATGCGTGGCCGCAAACTGGTCAGCGACTATCTCACCGACATTCATTGCTCGCTCTTTGAAAAGCGTTGCCAGCTCGCATTGACCGATGAAACGGGCGAAATTCTTTGGCTGGTAGGACGTCGTACCTGCCAACAGGCGGCTGTGACAAGCGAAACCCGGCGGCTGCTGAAAGTGAGCCTTCTGGAGTGTTAATCCCCTCTTTTTAAGTTTTTTAACCCCTGCATGTAGCGAGTTTTGATTAAAATTCGTAATTTTGCCCCCAGAATGTAGTGCTTTGGCTCTGCCGCTGGCGCAGCACTTACCACTTTTCCTCGTGGAACTGTTGGTTCTGGTGCAGCGCGAGAGGAAAGTCCGGGCAGCATAGGACACTCCACTTCTGAAAGTAGAAGCTGTCTGCGAAGGCAGGTCAGGGTAGAAGAAAACAACCGCTCCGCTTAAGGGAGTAAGGGTGAGAAGGCGGTGTAAGAGACCACCAGCCGGCGGGTGATCGTCGGGCTGTGCCCACTGGAGGCTGCAAGTTCATGTAAACCATCGACCGAGGGTTGTCCGCCCGAGTGAAGCAATTCAGCGATGGAGGGTAGAACGCTAGAGCCGCAGGGCGACCTGCGGAGTAGATAAATGGCAGGCACCTGACAGCCTGTGGCGTCAGGAACAGAACCCGGCTTATAGAAGCACTGCATTCTTCTTTTTAGGATAATAACTCATTAAAACGACTCAATATGGAAATGCCGAACCTTCCCGATTTTATGAAATACAAGGACAGATTCTCCAAAGGTGGATTTGTCGAGAAGATTTCCCGCATCGCCAAGCGGGCAGGTGTGAAGCTCGTCTATGCTGCACTCATCCTCTATTACACGTTGGAGAGCGACAAGGTGTCGCTGAAAGACAAGGCGACCATTATTGGAGCCCTGGGTTATCTCATCAGCCCGCTCGATGTAGTGCCCGATGCAATACCTATTGCAGGACTTTCTGACGACCTGGCCGTGCTCATTTATGTGCTCAACCGCATTTGGGGCGATGTGTCAGATGACGTGAAGGCCAAAGCTAAGGCTAAACTCGCTCAGTGGTTCGACGACGACGAGATTATGTCAGCCGACGATGTGTTTAACAGCGATCCCAACGACACGCCCGTTTGAACAGTGATTTCCTCTGCACTTTAGAAGGCAAATCAACATATTGATTGCATTACCCCGTTTTGGTAAAAGTGTTACCAGAACGGGGTAATTTTTTTACCACAGCTTGGTAATATCATTACCACGTACTGGTAAACCATGTACCACGTGCTGGTAAACCTTGTACCACGTGCAGGTAAACCATGTACCACGTGCAGGTAAACCATGTACCACGCGCTGGTAAACCATGTACCACGTGCAGGTAAACCATGTACCACGTGCTGGTAAACCGATTACCACGCGCTGGTAAAAAGTTGGTAATGTTCTTTTGTTTGATTATTTGCTTAGTCCCGCTTTCACTAAGGCAACAATTTCGTCGGTTTCATCGGGCGTAAACCAGTGAATTTCAGGGTCGCGCTTAAACCACGTGAGCTGTTTCCGCATATAGCGACGTGTGTTCCCTTTGATTCTTTCCACGGCTTCCTCCAGGGGCCAAGTGCCATCGAAGTAAAGGAATAGCTCCTTATAGCCGACGGTGTTGAGTGCATTCAGATGGCGCAGGGAATAGACGCTTCGGGCCTCGTCGAGCCAACCGTCTGCCATCATTTGATCGACGCGACGATTGATACGGTCGTAGAGCTCTTCGCGCGGGCGGTTGAGTCCGATCTTCAAAATGCGGAAAGGACGTTCCTTCTTGCTGTTGGTACGGAAGGATGTGTAGGTCTTGCCTGTCATGTAGCATATCTCTAACGCATGGACAACGCGTCGGGGATTCTGTTTGTCTACGATGGAATAGTGCTCGGGGTCAAGTCCTTTAAGTTCTTGAACCAGAGCGGATAATCCTTCTTCGGCTAAGCGTCGCTTCATCCACGCTCTGGTTTGGTCGTCAACCGTCGGGATGTCGTCGATGCCGTTGCAGACAGCATCGATGTACATCATGGAACCGCCACTCATGAGTGCGCAGGGATGAGACAAAAACTCATTTTGGATGATGTTTAGTGCGTCCTGTTCGAACATGGAGGCACTATAGTAGTCCTGCAGATGATGGGTGCCCACGAAGTAGTGCTTCACGCGTGCCAGTTGCTCTTTCGTAGGAGCTGCTGTGCCGATTGGTATCTCGGCAAAGATCTGGCGCGAATCGGCGTTAATGATGGGAATACGAAAAGTGTCGGCAAGACGAATGCAGAGATCCGTCTTGCCGACACCTGTAGGACCGAGGAGTACGACGAGTAGGGGATTACTTGATGATTCCACGTTGGGAGTTTTCTACGAAGTCGATGATGTACTGAATCTCGGGTGTCAGCGGCAATACTTCCTTGATTTGCCGGATAGCATCGGCACGCGTGAGATTGCCCTGATAGATGATTCGATAAGCTTCGTGAATGTTCTGAATGGTTTCGGCCGAGAATCCGCGACGGCGCAGGCCTATGAGGTTGATTCCTGCATAACGGATGGGCTCCTTGCCTGCAATGATGTAGGGCGGAATGTCCTGCGAGAAGCGGCTGCCTCCCTGAATCATCACGTAGGAACCGATGTGGCAGAACTGGTGGCAGAGCACCACGGCAGAGATAATGGCAAAGTCGTCGACCACCACCTCGCCGGCAAACTTAGTGGAATTGCCGATGATGCAACCGTTGCCCACCACGCAGTCGTGGGCGATGTGCATGTTCTCCATTAAGAGATTGTTGGAGCCAACGATGGTGGTTCCCTTCGATGCCGTACCGCGCGAAATGGTGACGTTCTCACGAATGGAGTTGTTGTCGCCAATCTGACAAGTGGTCACTTCGCCCTTGAACTTCAGGTCTTGTGGCTTTGTGGACAGGCTGGCACCAGGAAAGATTTCGTTTCCATTGCCGATGCGGGCACCTTGATTGATGGTGACGCTGTTCTGGAACACGTTGTTATTGCCTATGACGACATCGCGGTCGACGAAGCAGAAGGGGCCGATGATATTGTTGTCGCCGAGTTGTGCCTCGGGATGTACGTATGCTAATGGATGAATCTGATTCATAGAAAACTATTTGTTCTTTACGATTTGTGCGGTGAACTGAGCCTCAGATACTACGTTGTCGCCCACAAAGACATAGCCCTTCATGGTGCTGACGCCGTGACGAACGGGATGGAGAAGTTCTACGCGGAAGAGTAGGGTGTCGCCCGGAACTACTTTCTGGCGGAACTTCACCTCGTCGATGCGCATGAAATAGGTCGACCAGCGCTCGGGTTCCTCTACTTGGCTAAGCACAAGCAGACCGCCACACTGAGCCATGGCCTCCACCTGCAGCACGCCTGGCATCACGGGCTCTTCGGGGAAGTGGCCAGTGAAGAAGGGTTCGTTGGCCGTGACGTTTTTCACGCCGACGATATGCATAGGTCCCATAGCGATAACCTTGTCGATGAGCTGCATGGGATAGCGGTGGGGCAGCAGCTGGCGAATGCGGATATTGTCCATGATAGGTGCCTGGTTCGGATCGTAGAGGGGAGCCTGCACCTCGTGTTTCTTGATTTCCTTGCGCATCAGACGGGCAAACTTATTGTTGATGGTATGCCCGGGGCGGGTAGCTACGATGCGGCCCTTAATAGGACGGCCGATGAGCGCCATGTCGCCAATGATGTCGAGCAGCTTGTGACGAGTGCACTCGTTTTCCCACATGAGGGGCTTCGGCTGGATGTAGCCAATCTTCGTAGCATCCATGTGAGGTACTTTCAGCAGATCGGCAAGATTGTCGAGTTGCTGCTGGCTGACCTGACGCTCATAGATGACGATGGCGTTTTCGAGGTCGCCACCCTTGATGAGGTTGGCATCGAGCAGCGGCATGATGTCGCGTACGAAGACAAACGTACGGGCGGGAGCAATCTCCTTCGTATAGTCATGAATGTCGTCGAGCGTAGCGAACTGGCTGTTGATGAACTTCGACTGGAAGGAGCACATGGCCGTAACGGAGAATTCTTCGTCAGGCAAAATGGTGATGCACGACCCGCTTTCTTCGTCCTTTACTTCAATTTTCTTGCGAATGATATAATAATCCTTCTGGGCATTCTGTTCTTCGATACCCACTTCCTCGATTTTTTCCACATACATAATGGCAGAACCATCGAGGATAGGGAACTCGGGACCATTGACTTGGATAAGGCAGTTGTCGATGCCAAGGGCATAGAGAGCCGAGAGACCGTGCTCAACGGTAGAGACGCGAACGTCGCCCTGGGCAAGGACGGTGCCGCGCTGAGTGTCGACCACCTTTTCGGCAACGGCTGTAATAACGGGTTGTTCTTCGAGATCGACGCGCTGAATGCGGTAGCCGGTGTTCTCGGGAGCAGGATTGAACGTCACGGTGAGGTCCAAACCTGTGTGCAATCCTTTGCCTGAAAGCGAAAAACTGCTTTTGAGTGTCTTTTGCTTGCTTGTTTCCATATCGGGATAATAAGTTTTTTTACGATTTCTTAAGTTCTTCCACTTCTTTCCGCAAAGCTTGTAACTCCTTGTACATTTCGGGCAGGCGCTGGAAGATGACCTGCGACTTGAAATAGGCTCGGGTGTTCATGGGCGGAGTACCGATGAGTGTCTGGTTTGACTCGATGCTGCTGGGCACACCCGACTGGGCACCCAGATTGACGTGGTCGCCAAGGGAAATGTGGCCGGCAATGCCCACCTGGCCGCCAAACATGCACCACTGTCCTACCTTCGTAGAACCGGCTATACCCACTTGAGCAGACATCACGGTGTTCTCGCCGATGTCGGTATTGTGGGCAATCTGCACGAGGTTGTCGAGTTTCACACCCTTACGAACGTAGGTGCTGCCCATTGTCGAGCGGTCAACACATGTGTTGGCACCTATCTCAACATCATCCTCGATGGTGACGATACCAATCTGAGGTATTTTGTCGTATCCATGAGGCGTAGGAGCAAAGCCGAATCCGTCGGCACCGATGACACTACCAGCATGCAGCGTCACACGAGAGCCAAGGCGGCAATCGTGGTAGACGACAGAGTTGGGGTAGAGGATGCAGCCATCACCCATAGTGACGTTTTCACATACGACGGCATGAGGATAAATCTGGCAGCCCTTACCCACCTTTACGCCGTCACCTATGTAGGCAAATGCACCCACATAGCAATCTTCGCCAACGGTTGCCGACGGCGATATGAATGCTAAGGAATCAATGCCTTTTTTCTTCGGTTTCATCGACTCATAAGCCTGCAGCAAATGAGCAACGGCCTCGTATGCATTTTTTACACGAATAAGGGTGGCGGGAACTTCGCGCTCTAACTGAACACTTTCGTCGATGAGCACCACCGACGATTGAGTATCGTAGATGTAATGAGTGTACTTGGTATTAGAAAGGAATGAAATAGCACCAGGCTTTCCTTCCTCGATTTTTGCAAAAGTGCAGACGGTGGCATTCTCATCGCCTTCGACGCGTCCACCTATCATTTGCGCAATTTGTAGTGCTGTAAATTCCATATGATGCGTTTAAAACTCTGCAAAGGTACATATTTTTCTTTAAATACGCTGATAACAAAGGTAATATTTACGGATTTTTTTGGAAAGTAAGGAAATATTGAATAGTTCCGAGGCATTTGCTATGTCTTTCACGACGTAATTAGTGTCATTGCCTTCATCATCGTTTTTGCCTTTGAAAAGGATGTCGATTTGGTCGTCGCTTGGGTCGTACATGTCCTTTTGGATGGTATTGACGCTGATGAGATAGGCAGCATCTTCAAAGGACACATGGAAGGCATCGGCAAGCTGTTGCTGGAGAGTGGATACTTCGTTGTCGGCAAAAGGCTCCTCGCGCACTTCCACTCGGAAAATGCGTCGCTCGGCGAGGTCTTTGGCCAATATGGAGAGCACTCGATCCGTATGGCTCATCCATGTCTTGACAGAAGCCCAGATGTCGTTGTCGTCGAGAAGTTCATAGTTGGCCAATGCTTGCGGGTCGCTTTCGAAGCGGCTGGCATCGACGTCGTTATAAAGGAAGAAGCGAAGGGCAGGCGTTGCAAACACCTCTTCACCCTTGTGAGCCAGATACTTGGCGCGACGAAGCAGGTTGACGAGTGTCTTCTCGTAGGCAACCGTGGTCTTGTGGAGATACACCTGCCAATACATGAGGCGGCGAGTGGTGAGATAGTTCTCGATAGAATAGATGCCTTTTTGTTCAACCACGAGACGATCGTCGACAACGTTGAGCATCTTGATGATGCGTGCCGATCCGATGTTGCCCTCGGTGACGCCGGTAAAGAAGGAGTCGCGCCGGAGGTAGTCGAGTCGATCCATGTCAAGCTGCGAGGAAATGAGCTGATGGAGGAATCGCTTGGAATAGTCGTCCTTGAAAATCTTGATGGCGAGGTTGAGTGCTCCGTTCATCTCGTGGTTGATTTCCTCCATCATCATGATAGAAATCTCTTCGTGGGATATGTCGCGGATGAGCGTATGCTCAAGGACGTGAGAGAAAGGACCATGTCCGACGTCGTGAAGGAGAATGGCTGCCTTCAAGGCTTCGGCCTCGCTATCGAAAATAAAAATGCCTTTCTGAGAGAGAGACAAGATAGCCTCGCTCATCAGGTGGAAAGCACCTAATGAGTGTTGGAAACGGGTGTGCTGAGCACCTGGATAGACCACACTGGCCATGCCCAGCTGCTTGATGCGCGAAAGTCGTTGAAAGAGGCGATGCTTCACGATGTTGAGCAGCAGCCCGCGAGGCACCTTAATGAACCCAAACACTGGGTCGTTGATCACTTTGTATTCATTCATTTATCATTTCCCATGTATGGCCGAAAACACTATCCGAGCTTTGCGAGTTCGGCTGCCATCTGTTGCTGTATTTCGCGGGCTTTGTTGGCGGCAATCTCGGCAAAGTGCTCATCGCTGGAGGCATAGATGATGCCACGTGAGGAATTGACGAGCAGTCCGCAATCCTTAGTCATGCCATAGCGGCACACCTCCTCGAGACTTCCGCCCTGAGCACCCACACCAGGCACAAGCAGGAAGTGATCGGGAGCCACGCGGCGTACGTCCTTGAACATCTCGCCACGCGTAGCACCCACGACGAACATCATGTTCTGCGGCGTACCCCATTCCTGCCCTTTGCGCATCACTTTCTCGAAGAGACGCTCGCCATCGGCGTCTTGCATGAGTTGGAAGTCGAAGCTTCCCTTGTTGCTCGTGAGGGCAAGCATGACGACCCATCGGCCTTCATACTCGAGAAAAGGCGTCACGGAGTCTTCACCCATATAGGGAGCAATGGTGAGGGCGTCGACGTCGTATTCTTCAAAAAAGGTACGCGCGTACATTTTACTTGTATTACCGATGTCGCCACGTTTGGCATCAGCGATGATGAAGTGGTGCGGATGGCGCTCACGGATGTACTCGATGGTCTTCTTGAAAGCTATCATGCCGTGAATGCCATGAGCCTCGTAGAAAGCGAGGTTGGGCTTATAGGCCACGCAATAAGGCGCGGTGGCATCGATGATGGCCTTGTTGAACTCGACAATAGGGTCGTGCAGGTCGAGCAGATGGGCGGGTATCTTCTTGGCATCGGTGTCGAGGCCAACGCAGAGGAAAGACTTCTTCTGGAAGATTTGCTGGATGAGTTGTTCTCTGGTCATGGTTGTTTCTTTTATTTGTTGTTGTGATACAACAACATACGGGACGTTTAGAGTTCTGATTCTTTCATGCGCTCGGCGTTCTCGGCTACTGTGAGGGCATCAATCATGGGCTGGATGTCGCCTCCCAGGAAGCCCTGCAGGTCGTGGGTGGTGAAGCCGATGCGGTGGTCGGTGACTCGACCTTGCGGGAAGTTGTAGGTGCGAATCTTGGCCGAGCGGTCGCCGGTGGAGACAAGGCTCTTGCGGCGTGAGGCGATGTCGTCGACGTACTTCTGGTGCTCTTTGTCATAGATGAACGTGTAGAGTCGCGAGAGGGCGCGCTCCTTGTTCTTAGGCTGGTCGCGCGTCTCGGTGCACTCGATGAGAATCTCCTCGGTTTCGCCCGTGTTGGGATTTTTCCACATATAGCGCAGGCGCACGCCCGATTCCACCTTGTTGACGTTCTGACCACCGGCACCTGACGAACGGAACGTGTCCCACTTGATTTCGCCTTCGTTGATGTGCACCTCAAATTTGTCGGCCTCGGGCAACACGGCCACGGTGGCGGCAGAGGTCTGCATGCGGCCATTCGACTCGGTGACGGGCACGCGCTGTACGCGATGAACGCCCGACTCGTACTTCAACGTGCCGTAGACGTCGGTACCGGAAACGGCAAAGTCGATTTCCTTGAAGCCGCCGACGGCACCTTCGTTGAAGTCGGTGACGGAGAGCTGCCAGCCTTTCGACTCGCAGAAGCTCTTGTACATCTTGAAGAGGTCGCCGGCAAAGAGGCAAGCCTCGTCGCCACCCGTTCCGGCACGTATCTCCATCTGCACGTTCTTGGCATCTTCCGGGTCTTTCGGCACGAGGGCAATCTTGATTTCCTCTTCGAGCTTCGGCTGGAGTTCTTCGTTCTCGGAAAGTTCCTCGCGTGCCATTTCCTTCATCTCCGGGTCGGTTTCGTTGGCAAGGATGTCCTTGGCCTCAGCGATGGAATTCAAGCAGGCGATATAGCGCTTGCGCACATCCATAATGTCAGAGAGATCCTTATATTCCTTCGTGAGTTTCACGAAGCGTTGCTGATCGGTGATGACATCGGGGTCGGTGATAAGCGTAGAGACTTCCTCAAAGCGAGCTTCGAGGCCGTCGAGTTTTTGTAGTATTCGGTTGTTTTCTATCATATCTGTTTCTTATTCCTTTCCTTTCTGCTGTTTGTAGTTGAAGTAAGTGAAGGCGATTGATGGTTGCTAATCTTAATAATTGAACTCGCCGAACTCCGAGCGGATGGTGAGCGAGCGAGGGCCTTCCTCGATGTGGCCAACGACTTGTGCATCGATGTTGAATGAACGGCTGATGGCAACAACCTGCTCGGCCACTTCGGGGCGTACGTAGATTTCCATGCGATGGCCCATGTTGAACACCTGATACATCTCGCGCCAGTCGGTGCCGGAACACTCGTGGATGGCTCGGAAGAGTGGGGGTACGGGGAACATGTTGTCCTTCACCACGCGGCAGTTGTCGGCTACGAAATGGAGCACCTTCGTCTGAGCACCTCCCGTGCAATGCACCATGCCGTGAATCTCGGGGCGAAGCTCGTCGAGCAAGCGCTTGATGACGGGAGCATAGGTGCGGGTAGGCGAGAGAACGAGCTGGCCCATATCGGGGAGGGTGAAGGGTTGCGACTCGGTAGCGGCATACGGGACGTCGTCGGTGAGGCGATACTTGCCGCTATAGACGAGGTCGTCGGGCACGGCGTGGTCGAAGCTCTCGGGATACTTCTCGGCCAGATACTTGGCGAAGACATCGTGGCGGGCCGAGGTGAGGCCATTGGAGCCCATGCCTCCGTTGTAGCGATGCTCGTAGGTGGCCTGACCCGTTGACGAAAGTCCGACGATGACGTCGCCCGGACGGATGTTGGCATTGTCGATGACATCCTCGCGACGCATGCGGCAGG
>OCVV012822551.1_pt1 | contig 19088 bp, 39 predicted proteins | sample 1539721 | NCBI WGS metagenome assembly OCVV01 (sample SAMN02144230, study PRJEB22623) | gut metagenome | biome: sheep rumen | host: Ovis aries | place: New Zealand
TTCATTTTCTCAACTCCTTTCTTGTAAAAAAATAGGAATTAGGAGTAAAACCCCTAACTCCTTATAGAGTTTCTATGCACTTGCAGTGCCTGTTCCGTTAATTGTCATAGTTATTGCAAATTCTCCTACATCTTCTGCACTTCCACCTAGACTTTCTAGTTGGTAAGATACATTGCAAGTGTAAGTTGTATATTCTAATGTACTATTTTCAACTCCTGTTAATAAATCAAATTTAACCATTTGATTATTAAATTGTGATATTGTTCCACTTGATATTAGTGTTCCAACATCTCCTAGAACTTTTTGAATAGCTACATTGTTTACATCAATTTTTATTGTTCCTTCGATAGTCATTGCTACTCCAGTTTTAATTGATCTTTGTAAAGCATCACAAAATACTGAAAAAGTTTGTTCAGTGAAACTTGTATTTAATGCTAGTTCAGTAGCAGTACACATATTTGTGTATACTGGTGTACTTGAAGTTCCTGTATTAAAACTAAAGTTCTTAATGACATCACGATTACTTACAAAATATTCGTTCATTTTAGCTCCTTTCTTTAAGCAATTTGATTTACTACACATCGTAAAATTGAACTATATTCAACTCTACGAATATCCATATATTCTATTGCTTGTGGGTTAGAATATTGACTAAATATAATCTGCCATTTTTTATTATTATAGGTAAGTGTTATATGTTTACCTATTAATTCTCCTATGTTTGTAGCAACATTTTTGCTATCTCTTATTGATAAACCCCATATTCCTATTTGATAATAGTTATATAGTGGAGTTATATCTCCATAGAATACTTCTTTTATTCCAGACTGCTCTTGTACTACGATAACTTTTTTATCTTTATCGTTAGTAGAGAATTCGGCTTTTACTTGATAATCTTTAAATAGACTTTGTATATAAGATATTAAAACTAAATTCTTTTCAGTTATATCCATTACATATTTTCCTTCCACGTTTGATTAATAGCATTGTCTAGTATAACTTGTCCTTTTTTTTGTAAAGTTCTTGCATACCATTGTGAGTGTGTTCCTGGAGTAGTCCAATTGGTTGTTGCATCATCCCTGCTCCATACTTTTGAAGCATATTTTGTGTAAGAACCAATATAGTAATCTCCATTTCCACCTTTTACTCCACCTGACATTGATGCCCTTCTTAATGTACCTGCGTGGTTTACTAAATTACTCATTGGAATACTAGGATAGCTTATATCTAATGTTTGTTTTGCTATCGAATATAATATTTCATCAGGTAGAACTTCTAAACCACGTTTAGTTTTTTTGTTCCAGTCTATTTCATAACTTACATCCATTATCTAACTGCCACCGTATAATTCTCTATCTTGTTCCATATCCAATTATCTTTTACCTTTATAACTGTATAAGTCTTATTCATAAATGTTATTTGATCTCCTTCTTGGACATCAGTATTAGACTTAACAATATAATATCCTTCAGCTTCTGGAATAGTGTATACTCCAAATGCTACACGAACATCTTGATTATAAGGGCATATTTTAATAGGTACTTCTTTTGTATATTCATCATCGTAAACTCCCGTTCCGTTTCGATTATACTTTTTTAAAGTACCTTTCATTGCATTTGTTAAGAACATCTAAAATGGTATCCTTAAACCCATATTGTAGTTAATTGGAACTCCACGATTAAGATAACCTGCATTTCCTAGTATTCTTAAAGCTAGAGTAGAGTAATCACTTGATAAAGTTGATTCCATATCTCCTGCCTTAACTCTATCTTTATAGTCTATTAATGGAATATCGTATTCTAATATGAACCTTAATTGTTCCATACTTGCATTTTTAATAGCAGTAGGTACGTTATCTACTTGCCAGTTAGGGTTTCGATAACGTAAACCTACTTGAGAATAAATCATCTCACAAGCTTGTTCTATTTGCCACTCACTTGGAGTTTGACAAGTCTTATATTTATTTGAAAATTCATTTATTGTAAAGAAGGTCATAATTTAACCCCCTTTCTTATTAAGCTGATACTTCTTCTACTAAACGTATAATTGCTTCAGGTCTAACTACTTCTGCACCAAACATTTGGTTTCCAGAAATACAATAATAACCAGGATAACGAATATCAGTTGCAGTTTGTACAAATGCACTGAAGAAAGTATCTCCAACTACTGCAATTGGGTTAAAGAAATATCCAATTGTTCCATCTAATACATTGTCGTTGATTTCGAAAATTGAAATTCCATATACTCTTGCAATTTCTCCCATATCAACACCATCTCTACCTGCTAGTGTTTCAAATTTTAATACTGAAGTTAAAGCAGATACTAGATTAGCATATTCAGTAGCTCCTAAACCTAAACGATAATCTCCTGTAATCTTTTTATTGAATAATTTTGCTCTTAAACCATTTAAAGCAGAAATATAATCTTCTTTAGTTGATGGTGTCCAAGCTGATTCTTCAACTCCTGTAGCACTTGCTAGTTTTCCATATCCATATTCATCAATTTCTTGTGCTATAGCACTATCTTCTAGGTCTACTGCACTTTGAATAGCGTTTGTAATATCACTTCCAGATACTACTACTGGTACTCTAATTGAGTAGTCCATTGGTAATTCAGTAAGGTCTACCATTGTATGACCGTAATTTACTAATGCAGGATCTAATGCAGTTTGAATTTCTTTTGTTTCTCTTACATTTACACTTAGAACTTCAGTTTTAGCAACTTCAATAACTGGTGCTCCTGTTTGTCTTAATGCCCCTATGTAAGCAGGGTTTAAAAAATTATAAAATGTACTTTGATATAATACATCATCGTAAACTCTTTTTACGAATGCTTGTAAATCTAAACCGATTTCTTCTATCATTTTCTTTCATCTCCTTATTTCTTAATTAATAAATCTTTAATACTAGTCTTTCTATTTACTACTGGTTCTACTGGTGTAGATACTCCATTATTTAATGGTAAGTCATCTTTTACTTTTTCAACTGGAGTAGGGAAATATGTATTTTTATACTTCTCTTTGATTTTTGCTACTGCTTCTTTATCATCCTTAATATCACTGAACATTGAATTTCTCATTGCCATTATGTCTTTGAAATCTTCATCTTTAAAACCTTCCCTAGTCATTACGTTTTCTAATGCTAGTGTTCTATTTCTTTCAGTGATATCAGTATTACGTTTCTCAATATCATCATATCTAGTTTGAAGTTCATTATACTTATTCTCTAATTCAGTATAGGTCGTTTTAGAACTATTATTTGCTTCTAATACTGCTTTAGATACTTTTTCATCTACTTCACTTGAAAGTTCGTACCCTTTTCGTAAATCTTTCTCTAGTTTGTCGATATCTATATCATCGTTAGACAATTCGATATCTTTATTCTTGATATACTTTTTAATATCCATCTTTTTTATCTCCTTTTTCTAGAATTATGGAGAAAGTGCAAAATTAGGTATACCTTTGTCTAGTTTATAGACATACGGCAGGTCTACTATTCGATATCTTTTATTGTTTGTCGAATCTTCTTGATCTTACTTGTTGTTTTATCTACCAAGTCTTGTTGTCCTAAATTTTGGTAAATACGTCTATTTGTCAATAATCTGGACTTTTCTAATTCAAGACTTTGTATTTTTTGTTTATTCTTGTATTTTTCTTCCCACTCACTAGAGTTATACTTTTCATCTTGTATTTGGTCTTGACTCCAATAAGATGTCCAAACGTGTTTACAATTTGGATGTCCTACTCCTATTTTTGAGTTAGGGTTAGAACCATAAGTATCTTGCTTTTGTGGATATCCTGGTTTTCCATATCTATTTAATACATATGTTTCTTGTGTAGTAGGGTTATGGTCAGTATAGACATATCCCTGAAAAAACATACAACCTGGACAAGCAAAAGGGTGGGATGGTAAATACCATAAATGATTTCCTAGTAATTTAGCATCGTATATAGCTCTATTCCAAGCACTCCTAGTCAAATTTACGTTATATAGCATATTCTCATATGTTGCTATATTTACATACCTTATAATATCTCCTGTAGTATGACTAAAGTAGGGTATAGTTTTATCTATACTTTCATATCTTTTTAAAAAATCTGCTAAATCTTTACCCAAGTCTTTACTATCTTTATATCTCTTTTGTATGTTCTCATATAACTTTATATGTCTATTCACATATCTTTGTTCTAATGTCCTAAAATCTCTTTCAGGGTTTAGTTGATACATTTCTTGTTCTTTTAATACGAACTCTTGCCAGTTATTCTCTAACTTAATTGATCTAGTAGTTATTTTTTTATTGCCATACATTTCTGCTTCATAGAAATCTTTTTGTATAACCATTTCTTCTAGTTCTTTTATAGACCTGTCCATATAGGAGTGGTCTATGTTCCATAGTTCAGTTATTCCTTCAGTGTATTCATCTAAAGGTGTATTATTGTAAAGGTTTTCAAAAAACTTTTCTCTAGTTATGTTTATCATCCTGTTATATTTAAGAGTTGATTCCCATACCTTATCTTCTATAAATATTGTTAAAGCATTATTGGATATTTTTTTATTTGGTTTATAGACTTTTATTGCTTCTTCTAATGCTTTTTCAAACTCTTTATAGACTAATTCTTCATCTATCATAATTCTCCAAATGTAATATCCATTTTATTTGATTCATCTTGCCAGTCTTTTATTAGTGATTCTCTTTTAATTGGTTCATCTACTAATTTATTAAGAATAGGTAAGACTATATCAGCTCTAACACTATAAGGTACACTCATTGTTCTTTGTACATCCTTTAGAACTTCTAATTTTTTCATATCATCGATTCTTTCATTTGCTCCATAGTCCCAGTCAACTGTTAAAGGTATCTCATTTACCTTTATTTCGGCACTTTGTTGTAATCTAATGATATTCTCTATTAATCTATTTATTTGTGGTTCTAATTGTTTTTTAATTGCTTCTATTGTCATTTCACTTGCATTAGCACTTAAATCAACATTAGCATTATTCATATAAGCATCTTTTTCATATCCAAATGTAGCTGGACTTAAACCTGCCATTTGTATTATTTGATAATCATAGAACTTAAATGTTTCTTCGTATTTATCTATTCTTACATCTCCCTGTAAGAACTCAAATACTTGATGATCTCTATCTCCTGGCATCATTACAAAATAATCTTGTAAAGTTCCTACTGAAATAGTGTGTGGATCATATGTTGTTGACTTTGGTGTCCAAGCTGTTGCTATATCTCCTGTAGCATAATGTTCGCTTGTTGCTATTCTTGTTTTTGTCTTTTCTATTTCTTCTGCTATAGTGTTTAACAATACCATTTCTTCATTTAATAGTTTTTTGCTATCTCTAAAGAATTCTTGACCAGTATCTATATTAATTAATACTTCATATGGTTTATTCTCTATTCTTTGATAATCAGTACCAAATATTTCATTAAACTTATTTATTGGTATTTCTCTTATTTTTCCTTCTTCATTGATATATGCTTTAAACTCAATTATTGATGTACTATTTCCAGGTAAAGTAATTATTCTATGTAATTCATATTTATTCTTTTCAGTTTCAAAATCTTGAATAATAGTTGCTTTCTTTACTTGGTCAAATACTTGCTCTATATCGTGTATATCATTATGGTTTAAACACTCTAGATAAACTTTATCGTTATATTTGTGCAAATAGATAAAACTTTCTTTTTGGTATATTGCTCTTTCTAGTGATTCACTTAAAGTAGGCATCAACCAATTTATATCCATATCTTCAGTTTGACTTACTAACTCACTACCAAAGATTTGATTTCTTATGTATGTTGCTATCTTTTTAGCACTAGGAGATACAACGTATTCTTCATTGTATTTGATATTTGGTTTTCCATTTGTTTTACCTGGCATTGTTATTTTTGCCTTTACTTGTATAAATGGTGCTTCCCAGATACCTGTGTTTCTTATTTTACCTTTCATACTTCTTCTCCCTTCTCATACTCAAATGTCCAATGAGTAGTTTTTTTCGCATCGTGTGTTCCTAGACATCTAGTAGGGTGGATAACACATTTAACGTGATTACTCTTAAATATTTGCTTTTTAAACCAAAAGTGTACTACATACCAGTTCTTACTTGGTTCTTCATCTTCTCTTATTCTTATTTTTCCTACATAAATGCCGTTTAGATATAAGTGCATTTTCCATTTTTTATTAAAAAAAGACATATAAACATCTCCGTTCATATGCCTGATAGCGACTTTTCAGTCCTATATTTGCACTTTCTTCTATCACTATTATTATATTACATAAGATATGACATAAATACGACATCTTACTTAATTTCGATATTTTCTATAAATTCGTATCTATTTTCGTATATATCGTATACTTCTATCTTATGACAACGTGGACAGGGTAAGGTTATTCTTAAAGGTAGTTCCTGTTTTATCCCTATCTTTCTTAAATTCTCTAAATATGTTTCAAGCTGAATATCAACCAAAAATCTTTTACTTTTCTTACAACGTACTTTCATACCACTGGTGCAACTCCTATGTCTTTCATTAAATCTAGAACATATCTTGTAGCATCAATACTATGATCTAGGTCTTTCTTATATACATTTGTTCCTGTAGTTTCACTCTTTATCCTATCATATTGATATGAGTCAAACTCTACTAGACTTTCATCTTTTCCACTTTCTTCATAATGTCCATCTGGGTAAAAGTTTGTTATTGAAGGTTTCTCTAATATTTCTAAATACCCTTTATAGAATAAACTTTGTAAGTATTCTACACCTTCGTTTACTGAACCTGGACCTTTCTTACTTATATCGTGTTGTATTCCATCAACTGTTAGTCTATTATCAAAATGACTAGCTTCACTATCTATTACTATTGTCTTAATAGGTATTCCAGGGTATTGTGCTTTTAAATAAACCATAAACATCCTTAATTGTTTTGAATAGTATTCAGTAGTAGGTGTATCATCCATATCTTTAGGGTTATGATAATAGCACTCTAGTCTTACTAGTTTCCATTGTCTATTATCTAAACATAATGCTATTGGTACAAAGACAGTTGGGTTTACTGAACCATAGTCTATACCTATATGTATTTCTCTTATCATATATGGGCACTCTTTTATTACATTTAATTGATTAAATACTTTACCTTCTGCTATTACCCACTCATTAAATACTTTTTGTTGTCTTAAACTACCAGGTGGAAACATCTCTACAACCTGCTTTATTTTTTCTTCAGTATCTAGCATTGGGTTATCATATGGGAAAAACGTATAGTGTTTTGCATTTGGTTTATTGTCTATGTATGTTTCTTTGTATGGATGTCTACTTGATCCTTCTACGTTAAAGGAGTGTATAGTCTTTAAATAAGGATGCCCTGCAAAAGACATTTGTCTACCAGGGAATTCATTAAAACTTCCCTGTAATTCTTTATTGGTATAAATTCTTGCCGATTCATCTATCCACTCTAGTATTAAAGGTCTACCTAATATCTTATTAAAACTCTTTACATTGTTAAATCCAAAGAAGAATATCTTAATATTATATAAGGTTAAACTTTTTTCATCGTTATTCCATTTTAATACATAGTGAACATTGTTTTTCCAACCTAACTCATTAAAATGTCTTTCAAAGACTTCTACTATGTTTCCTTTAAGTGAATCAATAGTCCATCCTACTATAGCACCATAGAACTGCTTTTTAGGTTCATATTCGTATAATGCTTGTGCATATTCTATAATTGCTTCTGCAATAATAAAGGTTTTACCGCTTTGGGTAGAACCTAATACATATATTTCAGGAACATCTTTAGAAATTATATCAGTCCTTAATTGGTTCTGCTTCTTCGATATTCTCATTTTCTTCTATTTCTTTAATACGTTTTTTATTCTTTGATATTTTTTTAGTAATATCTTTAGCACAAGTAGAACTAATGTCTTTGATTACTAATTCTTTGTTTTCCATTTGTAGCTTCTCTTTTTCACTTACTACATAACCACTATCTTTGATTATATAGTTTCCATCTTTTCTTTTTATAAATTCCATACCTAGTATACTCCTTTCTAATGTTAGTCCATTTTCTTCTATTAATCTATTTAGGTTTATTTGCTTCATATAGTTGTTTCTCCAGATTAGAGTTATCTATAATCTCAACTTTGAAAGTAGGGTTGACTGAATTTTCTTCTTCTATCTCATTATTGCCTTCCATAAGTGTTTTGTAGTTAGTAGCATTTCCCTGTACTGCTCCATACCATAAACCTATAGTAGCAAGTTGAGTAGGGTTTAAAGTATCTACATCTATCCCCATACCTTTTAAAGTATCGTATACACTTCCACCTTTTAATTTAATATCACTATTGGCTAACCACTCAATTGCTTTTTTAAATGTTCTTTTTTCTCTTTTTACTTCTCCTGAACGTTTTCCACCTTTAGCACCTATTTCTCGTGCTTTTTCCGTGGTAAGTGGAACTAGGTTATCTATGTTAGCCATAATACCACCACCTTATATTATTTCTATTAATTTTTTTTCTTCTAATTCATATGCTCTATATATATACATATCTAATTCTTTATTTTTCTCTAGATATTCTCCTAATACTAAATCTTGATACCTTTTTAATACTCTTACTTTTACCATTTCTTCTGGGTTATACTTTGATGGTTCTTTAAGTAATAACTTATCGTATATATCTTTAGGTGCTTTAAACTCAAATTTTGGTATATTATTGTAAATATCATCTATAGGAACATCTTTTACGTTAAAGTCTATATAATAACCATTTTTACCTGTTTCTACTCCCATTTCTTTAAAACACTCTACTGGAGTAGTTATTACAGGAGTTCCTAAACATAAACTTTCTAGTACACTATAACACCAGGCTTCAGTATCACTTAATTGAACTAAATAATCTGCTTCCTTTATGTAATCTCTTATATTTAATCTAGGTTTCATATAAATTACATTAGGGTTGTCTATAGCATTTAAGTCATTTGTAAATACTAACCATATAAAAGGTATATTTGCATTAGTAAGAATATTTGCTAATTTAATCATCCTGTCTTTACCTTTTTCTTTTGTTAAACGTGTAGCACTTATTAATTTTAATATTCTTTTAGGTTTATCTATTGTAATAGGGTTATAACACACTTTTGTTTCTAACCCTGATATTTTTGTATGAGTTTTTGCTACTGACTTGCTTACTGCATAATGTTCATTTATTCTTTGATCTAGATTTGGTTTTAAATTTTGTGCTTCATAATCTGCGTGTGTTATTTGTATAATGTAATCAGCTTCAAACTTGTCTAAATCACATTTGTACATTATGAATAATCTTTTACATTTAACTATGTCTTTAGGTACTTTTATAACCTTAACATATTTTCTTAATCTTGCAATTTGTTTACTATCTCCAGCAGAATACATAACTGTTATATCGTATTTATGGTATTTTTTTGCAAGTTCATATATGTATGTTTCTATACCACCTATAACATTAAAGTGTGAAATATAGAATATATTAGTATACATAAGTTATCCTTTTAATACTTCGAATATCTTGTTGTTTATTTCTTCACATACTTTAAATGCTTCTTCTACATTTTCATATGTATTATGTATTCCTATTTGATTAGATACATTGTATAATACTGATCCTTTAGTCTTTTTATCAGTAATAACAAATTTATCAGCTTCTATTTTTGTTATCTCATATTTAGGAACGTGTTTGATTATATCTATTGTAGTATAGTCTTTACTTTCTATTTGTCTTTTAAATTTGGCACTTTCTATTTCTTTTTTGTCTAACTCTAGTTTGTCTACTCTACATAATAGTTGAGATGTATTTAAAGGATATCTTAACCCTTTATCCTTATTAATATATTCACTTAACTTGTCAGTCTTTATATCTACGTTGCTCATAAACTCTTGTATTCTTTCTTCTATCATAATTTATTCTCCTTTGTTAAATTTGTAAAATTAGATATTATTTCTTCAGTAGATAGATATTCACTAGGAATAGCATTAGCTCTTTTTAGTTCACTCCAATACTTTCTTTCATTTTTATCTTTTATTTTTCTTAAATCTATCTTTCTAGACTTTAATATCTTATATAATGGTTCGCTTTCTGGAATACTTTGAAATTTTTTCATAAAGTCAGTTATTCCTAAACCTAAAAATTCTTTAAAACTTATATTTTCATATCTAGCACAATAAAAAGCATATGCTTGGTCTAGATCACTAGGATAAGCAAAACTGAAATAAGTTTTACTTTTTCCCACTGGGAGATAATTCTCCCTTTAATGCAAATAATAAGTCATAAGCAAATTTGACACTTTCATCATCATTTAAACCTATGTCGTTAAATATCTCTAGTAAACCTTTGTTAGTATATTTTAATGTAATTTCATTTAATATTTCACTTGCTACAATATCTAGGTAGTCTTTTTCCAGATTAGTAAGATTAGACTTATCTATTATAGTTTTATTGCCTTCGTGTCTTTCTACTTCTAAATCACTAACAGTTAAGCCATCTTTTTTTAAATCTGCCATCATTTTTATTTTTGCTTTTTGTTGAATAGAACCTAATTTTTTTAATAAGTCTATGTCTTTTTTAATATTAAACTCTTTGTCTTTATATTTAAGCGTAATATTATCATCATCAACTTTAATGAACTCATATTTCATAATATTCTCTCTCTTTCTTTATATTTTTTTTGAATAAGTAAATCTCCTTTACTATTCTTATCCCATCTATGTACTGATTCAAACTCTCTTAATAAATATTCAACTATTTCTCTTTGTTCCCTAGTAGGTTCGTGTTCTTGGTCATTTACTAACCTAAATATACGATTAATTGCTTCATATGTTCTTATATCTCTTATTTCTATTAAATGTAAGTATTGATGAGCTATAGGCATTAATAAAGCACCATTAGTGATTATTTGTTTTCCACCATCTACACGTTTTGTTAAATGGTGAAATGTCATATCTTTTCTTACTAGTCGGTAATTCATCCAGTCCATATTAGAATAGGGCTTATAAATTTTAAGCATTTCTTTTGTAATTCTTTTCATTGTTTCTCCTTATAAGCACCATAGGACAGGCGTCGAGAGTGAACTGTAAGAAACACCTATCCTATGCAACCGATAAGGTTGCACTAACAATTTAGACCAGAATCGGTACTCTTATAAGTACCATAGAATAGATATAACTACTTTTTGCTTTTATTTAACTAGTATTTATAAAAGCCTACTTGACGCAGTGGAAAGTCTATTATTGCAATAATAAACAACGTGTACCACAACTTATTTTATATATCTACTCTATGCTACCCATAATGATAGCACACACATTCTTAGAAAGTGGTATCTAATCACTTCTGCAATAGAATAAGATAGGCAGATTAGCACAACTTAATGTACAATGTTTTAAAGTCTTATAGACACCATAGAACAGGTATTGAAAAAGAAACAAGGTTTATATGAAGAAAAGGAGTCCTATGCCTATATCAAATTGAAAATAAAAAAATACCTGCTCTATGTTGCCTACAAAGGCAACTGGGGGAATAATAATGAAAGCACCTATCCCTTTAAAAGATAAGTGCAGTGTGTGATTCGAGTGCTTAAAAACTTTTTTAAATAATTTATCTTTTAAAGACATATATGGGTTTGCGACTTTTTCACTTTTTCCATCACACTTTTATTATAAACCTGGTTCGTATGACATTTTTACGACATCTTACTTATAGTTTCTTCTAAATATTCTCATAAATTCATCGTGAGTACCAATATGTTCTTCAAAGTAGCTTTGTGCTTTTTGTTTCCAATGATCCTGGAATTCTTTATTATTTTGTAGTTTTCTATGACACTCTAAACATAATGGTAAAGTAAAACCATATCTCATAGAGTTTTGTCTATTCCTACCTTCAAAGATTTCGTGTATAGTAGGTTGATATGTACTGCCACAATACATACATACTCCTAATTCGTAAAATACACTAAATCTGCTTCTTTCTAATTTAGATAATTTATTTGACTTTCTTTTCATATATACTCCTTTCTAGACCACATCTAGACCACAATTTATTTAAAAATTAGGGTTTTGGAGTATCTATCTATATATATAATATGTTGGTTTCAATAGGTTTTTTATCAATAGTGATATTTATAAATCATACCGCTATGCTCCACCATATTGTTATTATATCGTTGTAAATCAACGATTTTTTTATTCCTTAATATAGATAGACCACATCATAAACCACAATTTTGGTTAAATTATAGGGTATCTATCATTTTAGATACCTGTAATAATTCATTTTTATATAAGTGTGTATAAGTATCTAGTGTAATTGAAATTTTACTATGTCCTAGATATTTACTTACTAATACTATACTTGCACCATTATTAATTAAGAAACTTGCACAACTATGTCTAAAGTCGTGTATTCTTATTTGCTTTACTCCAGATAATTTGCAATACTTATTCTTTCTCATTTGTATTGTTGTTTCTCTAAAAGGTAATTCATCTCCAAATACAAACCAGTTATCGTTATAATACTTTTTCTTTTTTGCCCTTTTATTTAGCTCCTGAAGGGCATTTATTAATTTTAATGGAATTGGTAGGGTACGATTAGAATTAGCAGTCTTTGGGCTTGATATAGTGTATAATTGCCCTTTTAATTTAGTAGTTAGTGTTTTATTAATGCTAACTTCTTTTTTATTGAAATCTATATCACTCCAAGTTAGTGCAGTAGCTTCTCCCTGTCTTAACCCTAAATAGTATAATACCTGAAAAAATGTTTTGTAGTCTAATTCATCTATAACTGATTCAAACTTTAAATATTCTTCATAAGTAAAAAACTCCATTTCCTTTTTCATTTCATTTACTCTTTTAAAGTTCTCTATGTAGTTTAATATATGTTCACTTGTATTATAGTATTTACTTGAATATTTAATCAACCTTTTTAATAAACCTATGATCTTGTTATTGTATTCTACTGAATATTTCTTACTTTCTATGTATAACAAAAATTGTTTATGTTGAGTTAAGTTGTAATTGTTTATCTTAACATCTCCTATAGGTTCAAATATCTTATATAAGTTCTTTAGCTTATTTAAAGACTGAACTTTCATATCTTTACTACGATATTCTATATATTCAGTAAATATTTGATTAAAAGTTAAATTAGAACTATTTACTTTGTTTTCAGCTACTTTAATTCTAAACTTTGCTTCTTCTTCAGTTGCTTCCTTTTTTGTATCATAACCTTTGGATGTATATTGTTTAGTATTTCCAAATATATCAGTATATCTTAAAGTAAAGCAATATTTAATTCCAGATTTTAGTTGTTTCTTTTTTATTGACATAATCGAACCCCCATTTCAATTTAATTGTCTTTTTTTAATTGCTCCATATATTGAGATAATTTGCTAATATATCTAACATTAATCATTTGGTATAAATCTTTAGGTTCTAAATTATATGCTTTAGCAAGTTCACAAAACATATTCATCCTTAATTTAGTTTTTCCTAATTCATAATTATTTAAAGTTTGTCGACTAATGACATTTTTCATTTTATTAGCAAGTTCACTATAAGACCAATTTCTTTCTTCTCTTAATTCTTTTAAAACTTCTGCAATTGCCTGGTTTAAATAAGAATCAATTAAAGCACTTTCTCCATATTCTTTCTGGAAATTACCCATATTTACACCTCTTGTGTACATTATAGCATAAAATAAAATATTTTTACAATAATGTCAAAAAAAGTATTGACACAATAATTTATTAGTGGTAAATTTAAGATGTCAAAGGAAGTTTTGATAGAAAGGATGATAGTTATGCTACTAAAGTTAAAAGCAAAAAGAGTTGAGAAGGGTTTAACTCAAACTCAACTAGCAAAAATGATAGGAATTGCACCAGCAACCTATAATCACAAAGAAAATGGTACGGCACATTTTAGTTTTCAAGAGATAGTAAAATTACTTGAAGTTCTAGAGTGTAAGTTTGAAGATATTTTTTTGCAATAACTGTCAAAGAAAGTTTAGATGGTTAAAACAAAAAAAGAGAACCCCGTATCAAAGTTCTCAACTTAATTATATCAAATTGAAAGGAGAATAACAATTATGAAAAAGAATTTAAAGAAAAAGAAAAGTACATACAAAATAGACTGGTTTAGAGTTTTAGTAGTTTTATCTACATTATTAGGAGCAGGTTTATTAATACACGATTTAATATGTTATGCAATTATCCCATTATTCAGTGGTTTATTTTATCAAATGTCATACTTCGGTTTCTTTATGGAGTTTATTGCTATTGGTTTAGTTGAAACTGGAATTCATTTAATTAAAGAGTGGTTATAAGATGGAAGAAAAACCAAACTACTATGCAGTAATACCTGCCAATGTTAGATATGATGCCGATCTAAGAGCAAGTGCAAAACTTATGTATGGAGAAATAACAGCTTTATCTAGTAAGTATGGAGTATGTACTGCATCCAATAATTATTTTGCTAGATTATATGAAGTTGATGCTTCTGCAATAAGTAAATGGATAACACAATTAAAAAATAAAAAATATATAGAAGTTGAATATGAAACAAATGGAAAAGAAATAAAAAAACGAATTATACGAATTATAGGTACTGACAAATGTCAATACGTATTGCCAAAAGACAATGGGGGGTATTGCCAAAAAGACAAAGAGAATAATACAAGTAATATTAATAATACAAGTATAAAAGAAATATATAAAGAAAAAGAAATTTGTAAGAGAGTTATAGACAAACTTAATGAACTAAACAATACAAAGTATTCTCCTACAAGTGAAAGCACATTAAAGTTTATCAAAGGTAGATTAAAAGATGGGTACACTGAAGAAGATTTAATGTTAGTGGTTGAGAAGATGAGCTACTTATGGAATCAACCTGGAGAAAAGGATATGACACCATATTTAAGACCTTCTACATTGTTTAGACCTACTAACTTTGAAAACTACTTAAATATGCCTATTAAGAGTAAACAAAAAAGTTTTATGGAGATTATGAAAGGAGTTAGAGATAAATATGATAACTAAAAAAGATATAGTTGATACCATTACACTTTTAAAAATGACTTATCCAGGAGCATTAAAAGATTTCAGTGCAACTGATTTAGAAGCAATGGTTGAAATTTGGTATCAAGATTTTAAGAACACTACAAAAGAAGAATTTAACAAAGTTATTAATGATATTAGATATACAAGTCAATATTTCCCAAGTGTTGCAACTATTAAAGAAAAACTTGCTAAACAAATAGATGTTCCAGATGCAAACGATGAGTGGTTAAAAGTTATTAATGCAGTTAGAAAATATGGATCATATAGAGAAAAAGAAGCACTAGAAAGTTTAAACCCTTACACTGCACAAATAGTTAAGTACATTGGTTTCTATAGAATATGTACATCAACACAGGATGAGCAAAAGTGGAATAAAAAAGAATTTATAGCTGAATATAACACATTAAAAGATAAACATATTACTAACTTACAAATAGGTAATAAAGGAGTGAATCTTTTAAATGGATAAGCAAGAAAAGAAAGCACCTAAAGTAGTAGATTACGAAAACGATAGAGTTTATTGCAGGATGTGTGGTAGATGGATGAAAGTATTAGAATTTGATGAGCATTATGGCAAATGTTTAGATATTCAATACCTAATAAGTGTTGCTAAAGAAAAAGGAGAAAACATTACAAGAGAAGATTTAGAAAACACTAGACAAGATATTATAGATAGACTTTTACAAAAATATGAACCAAAGGTAGATAACGAATTATGGACACCAGAATATTAGAAGCAACTGGATTTAAAAAAGAAAAGAAATACTTTAATGCACTCCAAGAAAATACATATACCTGTAAATGTGGACATAGAGTTGTAATTACAAATAAAACTTTAAAAGCATATTGTAGTTGGTGTGGTAGAGCAGTTTATAAAAATAAAAGAGATGAATTCAAAGATAGATTAGGAGTCAAATTATATGGAAGAAAAGATTAGAGAAGAATTTAGTAAAGACTGGAGTATAGATTACGAATTAGAACACCAAGAATATTACTCAACTTGTATAAAGCTAATAAAGAGCATAGTAAATCATCCAGTATTAGAGAATAAAGAAAAAGTAGAAAAGATAAAAGAATTAATTAAGGAGTTAGATTATGAAATTAATGGATAAGTTAGTAATAAGAAAAAGTAGAGAACCAGAAGAAAATAAAACACATATCTTATGGCACGAAAGCAAATCACTAACAGGATATGGATCAAGACAAGTATTTAAAGGAACATATCAAGAGTGTTTAGAAGAAAAAGAGAAGCTAATGGTAAATAAACCAAAACAAACAAATTATGCTTTTAGATTATTAAGAAAGGCATTGCATAGGGGGTAAAGATGAAAACACAAAAAGCAATTATTCTGGAACACCTAGAAAGATACGAATTTATAAACGATTTAATATGTTTTCAAGAATACTACATAACTGACTTACAACATTACATATACGAATTAAGAAAAGAAGGGTACAAGATAAGTGATACTTGGGTACGATTACCTAATAAAAAGAAATATAAAAATTATAGATTAGAAAGAGAGTGAGAATATGAAAAGCACTATAGCAAAAAAAACTGAAGGATATGGATATAAATATACTGAATTAGCAGATATAAATAAATATTGTGAAGAAAATGGAATTAGATACTGGCAAGAAATAGAAACAAGTGAGATTAATCAAAGAGATTACATTATTACATACGTTGATAGAAACGGTACGATAACAAAACATAGGGGATGTCAAATAGTAGAAGCAGTATTACAGGGAATTAAAAACCCAGTACAAGAATATGGTTCTAGTCTAACTTATTGTCGTAGATACTCATTATTAATGGCATTAGGACTAGCAACTGAAGATGATGATGGAGCAACATTTACACAAAAGAAAGAAGCTACTCAAGATGATGCAGTTAATTGGACATTTAGTTTTGGTAAATATGCAAATAAGAAAATGTTAGATGTCTTACAAGATGATGAAAAGTACGTTAAATGGTATATCGATAATAAAGCAAATGAATACGATAAGAAATGCTATGAATTACTAACAGGTAAGAAATTACCTACTGAACAAGAACAAGATGAAAGAATAGCATTACTACACGAAATAAATGAACTAGAAAACAAATTAGATATAGATCACGATGATGTTTTAAAAAGATTAAAAGTTGAATCACTAAACCAACTAACTAATAAGCAACTAGTAGAGTGTATCAATAATTTAAAGAAGGTGCAAAAATGAAAGATGCAACTACATTTATAGATGAATTAAAAGATAAAGTACACGAACAAAATTTTATTATTAAAGAACAAGAAGAAACTATTAAGAGATTAGATAATTTAAGGACATATAAGGTAGTAGTCGAATATCTAAAAGATAAATTAATGGTATCAAATATACCGATAGGATATGTAAGTTATGTAATGAGCATTTTAAATTATGCAGAAGATGATGAGTGTATAAATACATACTTCCCTAGTAAAGCAAATGAAGAATTAAAAAGAGTATTGGAGATGATTTAATGAATCGAGCAAATTTAATTGGAAGAATCACTAAAGACCTAGAATTAAGACATACAAAGACAGGAAAAGCAGTTTGTGAGTTTACAATAGCAACAAATAGAGTAGGTGGTAAAGAAGCTGATTTTATTACTTGTCAAGTATGGGATAAACAGGCACAAAACCTAGTAGAGTATCAGGGTAAAGGTAGTCTAATAGGAGTATCTGGAGAAATAAGAACTGAATCATACAAATTTAATGGTAAAACCCACTATAAAACCTATGTAATAGTAAATCAAGTAGAATACCTATCACCTGTAGAAAAAGTCCAAGAGAAACCAACTGAAGCACCAAAGAACCCATTTGAAGAATTTGGACAACAATTTGAAGTAGGACATCAAGTACAAATAGATGAAGAAGGAGAAATGCCTTTTTAATGGGAAGAAAGAAACAAGAATATGCTTTGTATAAAGGAGATGAATTTATTGATTTAGGTACTATTGAAGAAATAGCAAAAAGATTAAAAGTAGCACCTAGAACAGTACGATACTTTAGTACACCAGCATATAAAAGAAAAGGAAAAGATGATACAAATAGAAAGGTATTAATAAAAATTGGAAGTGATTAAATGATAGGAACTCCTGAAAAATTATCACAATATTTATGGCAACTAGATAAAGACAAAGAATATGAAATAAAAGAGTACAAACAAAAACGTAGTCTAAATGCTAATGCTTATGCTTGGAAGTTAATTACTGAAATAGGAAATGTAGTAAGAAAGTCTAAAGAAGAAGTGTATTTACAAATGCTAAAAGATTATGGACAAAGTGAAATAGTAAGTATGCTTTCTTCTATTAGTCCAGATGGGTACTTTAAATACTATGAAAAGTTTGGTACAGGAATAGTCAAAGGAAAAGAGTTTATACACTATAAGTTATTTAAGGGTAGTAGTGAATTTAATACAAAGGAGATGTCTATCTTTATAGATGGAATAGTAGAAGAAGCTAAACAACTAGGAATACCTACACTAGAAGATATAGAGATAGAACAATTAATAAATGATTTTAATAGCAAGAACTGAAAATAAGAAAGAAATATATCAGGGGAACATAATAAAGATAGTGGTAATTGCTATCAAAAAGAAACTAGAAGGATATGAAATAGAATTCTTAAAGGAGTAAATATGAAAAGATTTCCAGATTATGCTGATTTAAAAGATATGTATAGTAATTTACTAAAAGAAAAGAAAAAACTAGAAGATGACAATTTAGTATATTATTATCAGTCAAGAGAATTTGCAAAAAGAATAAGAATATTAGAAGAAGATATGAAAATAAAAGATAGAAAAATAAGAGAACTAAAAATAATTAATTTAGCTTTATATGAAAAAATATATGGAGATGATAAAAAGTGATCTATTCAAACATAGCAGAATATGAAGAAGGAGATAGTAAGTTAGCAATACAAACAATATTAGACTTACATAAAGAAATAGAAAGACTAAATAATA
>OCVV011329664.1_pt1 | contig 19084 bp, 15 predicted proteins | sample 1539721 | NCBI WGS metagenome assembly OCVV01 (sample SAMN02144230, study PRJEB22623) | gut metagenome | biome: sheep rumen | host: Ovis aries | place: New Zealand
CAAAACAGAAATATATGATGAGAGCGTTACATCCGTCACATTCTGCGTGGCCTTTACATCAGCATAGATGCTTGTTTTTTTTGCCAAAGTGGCCATATTTCGCGCATATGACCACAACAGTGTGCGCACCCATTCCGGATTTCTTTTTACTCCGTCAATGGCACTGGCATCCTTCTGGTATATTCCATATGGCATTCTCCTACTCCCTGCAGCAAGTTTTACTGCAGATGCTCGACTTGCTGACGTCCTCTGGGACGCCGTATTATGTCTCGTATGATAAGTACGCAGCCCTTTGAATGCCCTCATATCTTGATTTTATCATTTTCGCAAGGTTCGTTTTACGGTTTTCGTAGTTTTTGTTTTGTGTTTTTCGTCTCTTTTATTTTATATTTTTCGCAGTATTTGTTTTATGTTTTTCGTCTCTTCTGGTTTTATGTTTGAGGAGTTTATTCCCACTTGCTCTTCATCTTCTTTTTCCCCTTTTTATCCCGCTTCCACCGTATATTGCGAATGATATATCCCATGGCATTGTCAATCAGCCTGAACACATTTCCTTCAGCCCTTGCAATATCAAGAAAAGTCGTCTTATGTTCTGTCGCAAAAACTGCCAGCTTCAAAACAATAGGGTTCCGCTTTGAAAACAGTACTCTTCCGGCATTTGTAAGCTTGTCACCCCTTAGCAGTCCAAGCTTTTCCATGAGGATACGCAAACTATAATCCGTACCCGCCAATGGTATGAGATCATCCTTGAAGCCAACAGCAGTTCTCTGAGCAAAAAGGAATGGTGCCGGCAGAACAGCATTTCCCTGAAAAGTTTTTACTACTGGCAGCGCAAGCTCCGTCAGAAAGAGGCAGAAAAACTCAGGGATGTAACACCTGCCGCACTGACATGCCTGAATGAAACATCTGCCCATTCCCTTTCTGCCAATACCCCTGTGGAAACAGAGGAACGGATCCGTTCTGCCGGAACAGGGTTCATTCCGGAGATCATTATGCAGAAAGGTGCATATCATCTTCTGGTCGGCAAAGGGGTCTCCGAGGGGGTCCCCTTATCTAAATGACATTGGGACTGTCCCCGTGCTTCGTACATGCTTGAATGGCAGTCGGCGCTCACTTACTTTTACAAGGGGCTGAAAATGGAGTAGGATAAAAGTAAAATAGCTGATAACGCAATAAATAAAGTTGATTCTTCAGCTGGAAAGATACTTAATGCCGCAAAAGAAAATCTTTCAAGAACTAAAGCAGGACGTTACTTGGGAAATGTAGCTAAAAAACTGCTACAAACTATGTAAATGAGCTTCTTGATGATCATTCTGGTGGTCGAGATTCTGGAACGATGTCATTAGTAAATGATGTTATGTCTAAAATTGGAGGAAGAAATAATAGATGAGTTTTTGGGAATCATTATTAAGAGCATTCACAGATAATTCACGTAATACTAATAGTATAGAGCAAAATAGAATGTTTAACATTATGAAACAAATTCTATTCGCATCGGATTTTACAAGTAAAAAAAAGGATAAAAACAATAACCCCAATCAAGATATTGATGAAAAGAATGAGTATGATGAGTTTGGTGCAATTGCAGCTACGTCACAGATCGCAGGATTGATGCTAACGGATGATTTAAATGATGAAGAAAAGAGATTAACCGAAGAGTGTATAAGTATTAGAGATAGAATTGAAAACTCTGAATTGTCTCCAGAAGATAAGAATAAATTACTTGAAGAATTACGAAGTAAATATAAACAATTATGTGAATGTAGAGAACGATATGATGAAGCAATAGACTTTACATCTGATGTTACAGACAAAACATCTTCAATATTCTCAAGGTTCAAAAGTCCATATTTTACAAGGAATAAAAAAGAAAGAGATGAAGTTAGTGATTTTAATTGGGAAATAGAAGGAAATGAAGATCCATTTTATGATTATCTAAATGAGTTATATCCAGGAAAAGGTTTACAAGGATTTAGAGAGGAAAATATTGATAAGTTTAAAGATATATCTAAGAGAACTGTATCTTTGGCTTCTCAAAGATATCAGAAAGTTGCGAAAGTTTTGAGAAAAACAAAACGTATTGCGGCTATTCCATTAGCATTAGGAAGTTTTGCGTTTTATCCATATTTTGCTCCTTTTTGTAATCCATTTATATATGGGGTTGGAATGTACGTATATGCTTCAACTATAATTCGTTTGCCCGAACTTATAAGAGATACACACAATAGAAGAATTTTTGCTGCACGTTATCGTATAGCTAAAGACTTAGGTGTATTAAATAAGGATTTCGGCAGTGGTGTGCTTAGATGGGACCAATATTATGAACATGACTATGGTAAAGAACCTCTAAGAAAATATAAAGAGAAAGATAAAGATATGTATGAATAATTTTGATGAAATAGAAATAAATGGAAAAAAATTAATCTTAATGAATTAAGCATCGCTCCGGCGGTGCTTTTTCATGACTTCAATAAGCAGGTGAGGATCATGGCAGGCGGCAGGATAAAGGAAAAAGGACTGGCAGAAGTGAACATCGAACGGGACACACAGACGTGCAGATCACGATGATTATCTACAATGAAATTCAGGAAGCCAAAAAGAAAGAAGCATTTGAAGCATTAAACAGCAGGATCATGATTTCATAAAAACACAGGGGACTGTCGATCAATGGCAGTCCCCTGTGTTGCTATATATCTCAATTCGATTTCATTTGGGATAAATTTGAGATAAATTCGATTACTATAAACCTTCGTAAGTACAAAATACCTTATAAAACAGGGTTTCAGTCCTTAAGCGTCTTCATCGTCGGGAAGAGAAGGACGTCCCTGATGGCTGCGCTGTCGGTCAGGAGCATGGTCAGGCGGTCAATGCCGTAGCCGATGCCGCCGGTGGGAGGCATGCCGATCTCCATGGCGTAGAGGAAGTCCTCGTCGGTGTGCTGGGCCTCTTCATCGCCCTGTTCGGACAGAGCGTCCTGGGCGGCGAAGCGCTCGCGCTGGTCGATGGGATCGTTGAGCTCGGAGTAGGCGTTGCACATCTCCCAGCCGTTGATGTAGAGCTCGAAGCGCTCGACCTTGGTCGGGTCATCGGGCTTTTTCTTGGTCAGCGGGCTGATCTCGATGGGATGGTCCATGATGAAGGTGGGCTGGATCATCTTATCTTCGCAGAACTCGTCGAAGAAGAGGTTGACGATGTCGCCCTTCTTGTGGCGGTCCTCATACTCGATGTGACGCTCGTCTGCAAGCTTCTTGGCCTCTTCATCGGTGGTGACCTGGTCGAAGTCGATGCCGGTCTCTTCCTTGATGGCGTCAACCATGGTCAGGCGGCGGAAAGGCTTGCCCAGGTCGATCTCGGTGCCGTTGTAGGTGATAGTGGTGGAACCGCAGACTTCCTGGGCCAGGAAGCGGTACATTTCCTCGGTCAGGTCCATCATGCCGTGGTAGTCGGTGTAGGCCTGGTAGAGTTCCATGAGGGTGAACTCAGGGTTGTGGCGGGTGTCGAGGCCCTCGTTGCGGAAAACGCGGCCGATCTCATAGACGCGCTCGAGGCCGCCGATGATCAGGCGCTTGAGGTAGAGCTCCAGGGAAATGCGGAGCTTGAAGTCCTCGTCAAGTGCGTTGAAATGGGTCTCGAAAGGACGGGCTGCTGCGCCGCCGGCATTGGAGACCAGCATGGGAGTCTCAACTTCCATGAAGTCGCGCTCTGCCAGGAAGCGGCGGATGCCGGCGATGATCTTGGAACGCTTGATGAAGACATCGCGGGAAGTGTCACTCATGATCAGGTCGACATAGCGCTGGCGGTAGCGTGTATCGGTGTCCTGCAGGCCGTGGAATTTCTCCGGCAGGGGAGTCAGAGACTTGGACAGCAGGGTCAGTTCTTTTGCATGGACGGAGATCTCGCCAGTCTTGGTCTTGAAAACAAAGCCCTTGACGCCGATGATATCACCGATATCCATCTTCTTGAAGCCCTTGTAGGGATCCTCACCGATCTCGTCGCGCGCGACATAGACCTGGATGCGGCCGTCTCTGTCCTGGATGTTGCAGAAAGAGGCCTTGCCCATGACGCGCTTGAACATCATGCGGCCGGCGATGGAGACATCCTTGCCCTCGAGTTCATCAAAATTGTCTTTAATCTGGGCGGTGTGGTGGGTCTGGTCGTATTTAACGATTACGAAAGGGTCATTGCCCGCAGCCTGCAGCTCCGCAAGCTTGTCGCGGCGGACCTTCTGCAGCTGGGACACGTCCTGCGTCTTCTGCTGATTCTTCTGCTGATTCTTCTCTGCCATTTATAAACTCCTTTAGTTGTATACCTGCTTCCATTCACGATCCGAAGAATTGTGAAATCATAATCCGTGGGTCTGTAAAAAGACATCCGGGGACTGAAAGATATAATCCGAAGGACTGTAAAACACACTCCGAAGGTCTTTGAAAGGAAACGTAAGCGTCAGCAAAGTGCTGCGCTGTAAAGACGATAGTTTCTAATCAGCCCTGGTTGGTCTTGCGAATCTCGAGGACCTCGTACTGGAACTCGCCGGCGGGGGTCATGACATTGACCACGTCACCGACAACAGCGCCGATGAGGGCCTTGCCGACGGGGGACTCATTGGAAATCTTGCCTTTGAGGCTGTTTGCTTCGGTGGAACCTACAATACTGTACGTCTCAGTATCTCCCTCTTCAAGGTCCTTGATGACGACTGTACAGCCGATATTGATCGTATCGGAAGTGACATCCTCGTCAGCGATGACTTCGACGTTTTTGAGGATTTTCTCGAGTTCCTCAATGCGGGCCTCGATGTCGCGCTGCTCGTCTTTCGCTGCATCGTACTCGGCGTTCTCGGACAGGTCACCCTGCTCTCTCGCTTCCTTGATCTTCTGTGCAACTTCTTTACGGCGCACAACTTTCAGTTCATGCAGTTCGTCCTCATATCTCTTGAGGCCTTCGTAAGTCAGGATATTTTTCTTTTCTTCCATGATTTCCTTCCCCGCTTTCCTGTTTATTTACAACAAAATCCATATTGTTATGAATCAGATGACAAGTTAAATGCTGCAGGTCAGGCAGCTGCAGACTACGGGTTTGCCCACGCGTCCGCGCGCACTGACAAGTGGCACAATATTATATACAGTTTCGGGCTTGTCTGTCAATCCAAATCAACATGCCGACCGGGCATGTTGATGAACAGACATGGCCGAAATGTGGTGTTTTGAAAAGTTTTGAGTCGCCGAGGACGGTTCTGACTGACTCATTGCGTGCAATGAGTCAGTCAGAACCGTCCCCTGTGACTCAAAACCTTGAGGCAGTATGTATCAAAACTCAGGCATAGGGATATTCTTTTTTCATGAGCTGCTCGAGTTCCTCGAGGGTGTTGACCTTGACGACCATGTTGCGGACACGGGCTGCGGAAGGGAATCCGGCCAGATATTTGGCGGCATGGGCGCGCATTTCGCGGATGCCGATCTTCTCTCCCTTACAGTCACAGAGCATGCGGGCGTGCCGCAGGAGCATCTGGATGACGGCGCGGCGGGCCGGTCGCTCGGGGGTGGTCCGGTCGGTCAGGTAGGCGTTCACCTCGCGGAAGATCCAGGGGTTTCCCCTTGCTGCGCGGGCGATCATGACTGCGTCGCAGCCGGTCTCTTCCATCATGCGCAGGGCGGAGGGGCCGTCCACGATATCTCCGTTTCCGATGACGGGAATGTCGAGGGCTTCTTTAACGCGGGCTATGCAGGTCCAGTCGGCTTTTCCCGAGTACATCTGGGCGCGGGTCCTTCCGTGGACCGCGACGGCCGAGGCGCCGCCCTGCTGCGCGGCGAGGGCGCATTCGACAGCGTTTTCACTGCCCTCCTCAAAGCCGCGGCGGATCTTGACGGTGACCGGTCTGCTGGTGCCGGAGACCGCTGCCGCAACCAGCTTTTCGATCAGGTCCGGATTTTTCATGAGGGCGGAGCCCTCTCCGTTGGAGACGACCTTGTGTACGGGGCATCCCATGTTGATGTCCAGGATGTCAAAGGGCCTGTCCTCGATCATCTCGCTGGCGCGGGCCATGATCTCAGGCTCGCAGCCGAAGAGCTGAAGAGAAACAGGCGCTTCCGCGGGGCTGGTCTCCATGAGCTCCGCAGTGCGGACATTTTTGTAGGTGATCGCCTTGGCGCTGATCATTTCCATGCAGACGAGAGAGGCGCCCTGTTCCCGGCACAGGAGCCGGAATGGGAGGTCGGAGACGCCCGCCATGGGAGCAAAGATCACTCTTCCGGGGATCGTCACCTCTCCGATCTGAAAAGGGGTGTTTCTGTTTTCACACATGGTCTGCTGCTTCCTCGTCTTCCTCATAGTCCTCGATCAGGTCAGCGGGATTCTGGTGCAGGAAGGTCACGCGGAAATAAATAGAGAGGGCATCCAGCATCTCTCTCTTCTTGCGGCGGATTTCCTTGATCAGGAGACGTGCGCTGATCTCATCGTAAAAGAGGTCGTCCTCCTCATGCTGTGTGTCAAATTCAATATGTCCGAAGGGGGTGAAGGAGATGGTAAAAACACCTCCACACTCCTCTGTAAAGAGCACACAGATAATGTGGAGCTCCTCCTTGATGTTGGTGGGAAGATTGTCGAATTTTTTATTAAAATAGTACTTTTTGTCGTAGGAATTCGCGCCGCAGATCACAATGCGGTACTTGTCCTGGACAGCGTACTCTTCGCTGTTTTCATTAAAATCAAAAGATTCCATAAGTTGTCTGTCCTTTAAGGTGGATTGCATCCTGCAACCCTTTTATGTCTGCCGGGCCGCATCCTGCTGTCCTGGTCTGTATGCACGTCGTATCCTGCCGGGACGGCAGCGGCCGTCCTGTACCGTACCGCGTGATTTTTACACATATCCGCTGACACCGCGGACGGAGACTTCACCGGAGGAAATGGTCCGGACGGCAGACCCGTCGTCAGGCTCTACCAGGAGTTCACCCTGCATGTTGATGCCGACAGCGGTCCCTGTAAAGGGGGTGCGGGGATCGAGGACATGTACGGCCCTGCCCCTGTTCACCAGGCCTGCCTCGTAGGCGTCATGCAGCTTTGAGAAGTCCTGTGTCTGCGAGAAAAGGCTGTAGTTTTCTTCAAAATGATTCCAGGTCCAGGCGGTGAGTGCCGCGCGGCTGCACTTTCTGCCGAAGGCCAGGCAGTAGGAGGATGCATTCTCCGAGATCTCCGGCGCAAACTCCGTCTGGTTGACATTGAGTCCGATCCCGATCGTGATCGCGCTGATCTCCCTGTCCTCCATGCGCATCTCGGTCAGGATGCCGCAGAGTTTCCGGAAAGGGCCATTGTCTGCAGAGACAACAATGTCATTTGGCCACTTGATGCCCAGCCTGCAGCGGGCCGCAGTCTGCTCCGGCTGGGCCGCCAGAAGGTCCAGGGAGGCCTGGTAGACGGACAGAGCCATGACAACTGTCAGCATGGGCGTGACCTCCGGCCGCATATCCGGTTTGAGCAGGATGCTCATATAGACATTGCCCTGTTCGGGAGAGAGCCAGGTCCTGCCGCGCCGGCCTTTGCCGGCTGTCTGGCGGGAGGCGACGACCAGGGTCCCGTGCGGATAGCCCTCCGCTGCCAGGGCAAAAATGTCGTCATTTGTGGAACCGGTCTCCTCTTTGCAGATCAGGGGACGGCCCGCCCAGGCGGTCGTGAGTCTGGAGGCGATCTGCTCGCGGTCAAGAATATCCGCTTCCTCCACCGAAAGGAGGCGGTAGCCCTTATTGGTCACCGCCTCGATGGGATATCCCTCTTCTTTTAGTTTCTGTATGTTTTTCCAAACGGCCGTGCGGGAAACCCCGAGCATCTCACACAGCTCCTGGCCGGAGACATAGTCCCCGCTCCCGCTCAGCCGCCGCAGTATTTCCTGTTTTCTGTTCACTGCTGTCATCCTGTACTGTAGTGATTATTCCTTGTTAGGCAAGGGTTTTATTCCTGCCAGACGAAGTTTTTTCCTTTCAGGCAAGGGTTTTTCCTGTCAGGCAAGGGTTGCCGCCAGCACAGCCTTGATCGTGTGCATGCGGTTTTCGGCTTCCTCGAAAACACGGGACTGAGGTCCTTCGAAAACAGCATCGGTCACTTCCAGTTCACTCATGCCGAATTTCTCGTGGATCTCCCGGCCGATGGTGGTTCCGAGATCATGGAAAGCGGGAAGGCAGTGCATGAAAATGGCATCCTCTGCCGCAAGTCCCATGAGCTTCTCTGTCACCTGGTAGGGCTTCATCTGCTCTATGCGCTCGGCCCAGGCTTCCATGGGCTCTCCCATGGATACCCATACGTCGGTGTAGAGAACTTCCGCATCCTTTGCGCCGGCTTCCGCATCGGATTCAAGTGTGATGCTGCCGCCGGTCTGCGCGGCGATCTCCCTGCACTCTTTGACAAGCTCTGCATCCGGGAAATAGGCGGGGTTTGCGCACAGGGTGATGTGCATGCCGCACTTGGCGCCCGCGACCATCCAGGAGTTGGCCATGTTGTAGCGGCAGTCGCCGAAAAAGCTCAGTCTGATGCCCTTGATCCTCCCGAAATGTTCGCGGATGGTCAGCAGGTCTGCCAGCATCTGCGTGGGGTGGAACTCATTGGTCAGACCGTTCCATACAGGGACCTTGGAGTATTTTGCCAGATCCTCCACGATCTCCTGCCCGAAGCCGCGGTACTCAATGCCGTCAAACATGCCGGCCAGAACACGCGCGGTGTCCGCAATGCTTTCTTTTTTGCCGATCTGGGATCCGGAGGGATCCAGATAGGTGGCAGACATGCCCAGGTCATGGGCGGCAACCTCGAAAGCGCAGCGGGTGCGGGTGCTGGTCTTCTCGAAGATCAGGGCAATATTTTTTCCCTCGCAGTAACGGTGGGGAATGCCCTGTTTCTTTTTCGCCTTGAGATCGGCGGCCAGGTCGACGAGGCTGAAGATTTCTTCAGGTGTAAAATCAAGCAGTTTCAGGAAGTCTCTGTTTTTGAGGTCAATCATTTTCGGCGTCCTTTCTATAGGTCTAAGGGCGGATCGGTATATCCGGCGCGCAGGTCCCGCAGGCGGATCCTGCACCAATTATGCAATCGTTGTGGGATTTCCGACATTCAGTTTCTGCTGGCCGGGTCTGCTCTGTGCAGGGGCGCTCTTGCCGGCTGCCGGTGCGGGAGCCGTTTTTTCCACAGCTGCGGAGCCATCGGCAATCCCTTTGAGGGAAGCGGCAAGTCCCGCAATTCCCTGGATCTCGGAAGGGATGATGATCTTGGTAGCCCTGCCGTCCGCTGCCTGGGCAAAGGCCTCCAGGCTCTTGAGGGTCAGGACTGCATCGTCGGCGCCTGCCTCACGGATCATGCGGATACCGTCCGCATTTGCCTCCTGGACTTTGCGGATCGCTTCCGCGCGGCCTTCCGCCTCTTTGAGCATGCGCTCTTTCTGTGCCTCCGCGGCGAGGATGGTGGCCTGCTTGTCGGCTTCCGCCTGAAGGATCATGGATTCCTTGCGGCCCTCGGCAACGAGGACTGCTGACTTCTTCTCACCTTCAGCCTTCAGGATGGACTCACGTCTCTCACGCTCTGCCTTCATCTGCTTCTCCATGGCTTCGCGGATCGCAGAGGGCGGTGTGATATTCTTGAGCTCAACACGGGTGACCTTGATGCCCCAGGGATCGGTCGCGACGTCCAGAGAGGAGCGCATCCTGGTATTGATGATCTCGCGGGAGGTCAGAGTCTCGTCCAGTTCCATATCACCGATAATATTACGGAGAGTTGTTGCAGTCAGGTTTTCAATGGCCATGATGGGACTCTCCACACCATAGGTGTAGAGCTTGGCGTCCGTGATGCGGAAGAAGACGATCGAGTCGATCTGCATAGTGACATTATCCTTGGTAATAACAGGCTGGGGCGGGAAGTCCACGACCTGCTCCTTGAGATTGACCTTGCGCGCGATTCTGTCGATAAAGGGGACCTTGAAGTGAAGGCCTGCCGGCCAGGTGTCCATATAGGTGCCCAGTCTCTCCAGAATATAGGCGTGTTCCTGGGGAACGATCTTGATGCACGATGTCACAATAATCAGCAGAATAAAGACCAGAAAAACCAACAGAATGAGTCCCATAGTTAATCCTCCTTGTGATTATATAAAAAGAATAAAAAAGACGGTTTTCAGGCGATTCTCTTTCCGACAATCAGCTTGACTCCCTGAATAGAGCGGACCATGGCGACCTCGCCCTTCTCAATGATCTGGTCGCTGTTGACGGATCTGGCCATCCAGAACTGTCCGTCCAGCTGGACCTCGCCTGTGCCCCGGAGATTATCGATCTGTTCCGTTACAAGTACTTCTTTGCCGATCATCCTGTCCAGGCTCGTGGCTCCGCGGCCCTTCTTCATGTATTTGACCGCGAGCGGCCTTGTAATCAGGAGCAGGAGCAGAGATACAGCGGCAAAGGCACCCGCCTGCAGCCAGACCGGCGCACCGGCGAATGTAAGGATCAGGGCCACAACCGAGCCGCCGGCAAACCAGATAGTCGTCAGACCGGCGGTAAGCGCCTCTATACCAAGAAAGGCAGCTGTCAGCAGCATCCATGTATAAATAGCATTCATGTTCCACCTCCATCCTGTGGAGAAGTCTCTGAGAAACCGTTCACTTACGTGAATGACTACATGGTAGCACAGGTTTTCATACCTCTCAATGACTAAATAATGAAACAATTATGAAGTGCGTATAATCAATATACTGTATTTTTTCCGGTCTGCCGCATAGGGCATTACGGGTTCCGCGCTGTGCGGGAATGCCGGCCTGCCGCACGGGGCATTTCGTATTCGTGCCTGGCGGGAATGAGTGAACACACAGGATACCGTGTGCCTGTACCTGCACACCGGTCTGTCACAGCTGCTCTGTCCGTCTCTGCCTGGCCGCCTCGAACAGGAGGATCCCCGCCGCCATAGCGGCGTTGAGCGACTCCGCGCCTCCCGCCATGGGGATGATGATCTTCTCGTCCGCCTCTGCCGTCAGCTTCTCAGAAAGACCCTTTCCTTCGTTGCCGATGAGGAAGGCACATCCCTGTGTGAGCGGCAGTGCATCGTAGGCCCGTTTCCCGCCCAGATGGGCTGCGTAGCTGCGGATCCCCTTTTCGCGCAGAGCGGCTGTCTCTGCGCACAGGTCGCTGCTGACATAAAACGGCATGCGGAAGACGGCGCTCATGGTCGACCGGACGACCTTGGGGTTAAACAGGTCAACTGTCCCCCGGCTCATAAGGATCCCGGTCGCGCCGGCCGCCTCCGCCGTCCTGAAGATGGTGCCGAGATTGCCCGGGTCCTGGATATCCTCCAGGATCAGGAGCAGGGGCAGGGCATCCCCGGTTCCCAGCAGCATTTCACGGCTGTAGACAGGCATCCGGGCAAGGCACAGGACTCCCTGGGGTGTAGCGGTATCCGCCGCCTTTGCCATCACCTCTTCCGTGACAACCGTCAGCGGATGTTCCTGAAACAGCTTTTTTTCCTTGTCCGACGCGTTCCTGATCCGGTTTTCTGTCGCGTAGACTTCTTTGATATACTGCGCCGGTGTATCCGCACAGAGCCGGGTGCCCTCGATTACGAACAGACCTGTCTCCCTGCGCAGCTTTCCTTTTTTCTGCAGTTCGATCAGTTTCCGGATCCGCGGATTCGAACCGGAAGAAATGATATCCGACATTCCAGTCCCCATTTTCCAAGACAAAACATAGCGAAAGGGCGAGCCAGGCCCGCCCTCTTGCAGATTTCCGTGATGCAGCTTTCCTCAGGTCCGGAGAAGCAGGTCTCTTCCGTCCGTGATCCCCTGTTATCAGATCAGGCAGTCAGTGCTCTCCATTCCCGGTTTTTCGGATAATTCCCGTATCTGATGAACGATCTGATGATCAGAGATTCTGACTGATCCTGTACTCGTACTCCGGGAAATCCTTTGTCATCGCCAGTGCTTCTTCGATGTCGAGATCGACAAATCTGCCGTCGCGGTAGCAGACGACGCGGTTTGACTTGCCCTGAAGAAGAATGTCGGTCGCATAAGCGCCCATGATGGAAGCGTAATAACGGTCCTTACATGTAGGAGCGCCGCCGCGCTGCATGTAACCCAGAATCGTTGCGCGGGTCTCAATGCCGGTAGCTGCCTCAATGCGCTTTGCCATCGATGTGGAGTGGCCGATGCCCTCTGCGTTGATGATCAGGTGGTGCTTTTTGCCTCTGCGGCGGTTTTCAATGATATGGTCGACCAGGGCCTGCTCGTTGTAGTCATATTTTTCGGGAATGAGGATGTCCTCGGCGCCGTTCGCAACACCGCACCACAGTGCGATATAGCCGGCATGGCGGCCCATGACTTCGATAATAGAGCAGCGCTCATGAGAGGAGGAGGTGTCCTTGACTTTATCGATTGCATCCATCGCTGTGTTGACAGCGGTGTCGAAACCGATCGTATACTCCGTACATGTGATGTCCAGGTCGATCGTGCCGGGAAGGCCGATCGTATTGATGCCCTGTCTGGCCAGTGCCTGCGCGCCGCGGTAGGAGCCGTCACCGCCGATTACGACGATTCCGTCGATCCCGTGCTTACGGCAGATATCCGCTGCCTTTGCCTGTACTTCGGGTTCCTTGAACTCGAGGCATCTTGCTGTTCCGAGAATTGTGCCGCCTCGCTGGATAATGTTGGCAACATCAACGGACTTCATCTCAAAGATCTCCTCATTGAGCAGTCCCTTGTATCCTCTCATGATACCTTTGACCTTGACCTTGTTGGCCAGAGCCTCACGTACAACTGCGCGAATTGCGGCGTTCATACCGGGAGCATCGCCTCCGCTCGTCAGCACACCGATTGCATTGAACTCTTTCTTTGCTTCCATAAATCCCTCCTCTGCCGGAGCCCGGGTGCATACAACTCAGGTGTCCGCCGCACATCAAGTATGAATCAGCGCAGCAGCCTGTCAGCATTTGTGTCAAAAAAAAGGACACTTAGATAGAATAATTTTAGACCATTCACACAACGAATGCAACAAAAACATGCGAGGACGGGCGGGAGGCGAGGGGCGGTTTGGGGGCGAGGGGCGGTTTGGAGACAGGGGACGGTTCTGTGTCTCCTGTCTCCAAACCGTCCCCTGGCTCCAAACCATCCCTGGCTCCAAACCGCAGTACTTCCTCTACTGCAGTACAACATTTTTCGGACCGCAGATCCCTCCCAGGATGCCGATCACGGCTTCGCCGGCGCGCAGTCCCTGGCCGGGCGGAAGGGTCTTTTTGGCCTTGCGGTCTTCGATGTAGATAATGACCTGGTCGCGCCCGCCGTGCTGTGCCACGGTGTTGAGGACAGCCTGCTCTTTTTGCTTCCATGCCTCGTAGGATGGGAAGCGGAGCCAGACTCTGCGGGGGACGTCGTCGAAGGCGACGATCTGTTCCGCAATGAGTTTGCCGTCTTTTTCCTCCTCGAGGGAGACGCGGCCCCTGATAAAGACCTTGGCATCCTCGTTGAGGATGTCGGCGGCGGCCTCATAGGTGCGCGGAAAAACGATGACTTCGACAGAGCCTGTCATATCTTCGATCGTGAGGAAGGCCATGACCTGGTCGTTTTTGGTGTATTTGATCTTCTTTTCCGAGATAATGCCTCCGATCACCGCATTCTGCCGGTCCTGCAGCCTGGAGACGGCGTTTTCGGCGCCGGCTGCCCCGGCGGCAGCTGTGCCGTCTGCCCGGACAAGGGAAGCGGCAGAGCCTGCGGTCACGCTGTCCATGCTGTCCGCGTCCTCATCCAGGATAAAATCGGCGGCAGTGGCTGTGACACGGCTCTTCCAGAGTCCCTCGTAGGCCTGCAGGGGATGGCCGCTGACATATATGCCCAGCACTTCTTTTTCGAAGGAGAGGCGCAGCTCATCGGGGTATTCGCCCACATCGGGCATGCGGATCTCGTAGTCTTTTTTGTCTTCTTCGTCCGCGATGTCAAACAGGGACATCTGGCCCGCCATATCATTTTTGCGGGAGGCCTGCAGGTCGTCGAGGATGCGCATATAGACGCTCATCATCTGCTTTCGGGTGGCGCCCAGGCAGTCGAGGGCGCCGGCCTTGATGAAGTTCTCGACGGTGCGGCGGTTGACGTCCTTGTCCCGGCCCGCCATGCGGGTCAGAAAGTCGCGCAGATCGCGGAAGGGACCGCTCAGGCGGCGTTCTCTGATCACTGCTTCGATCACGGGCCGTCCGACGCCCTTGATGGCGGTCAGTGCGTAGCGGATGCCTCCGGAGGAGACGGAGAATCCGGCCTCGCCCTCGTTGATATCGGGGGGAAGGATACGGATCTTCATGGACCGGCTTGCCAGAATATAGGAGGCGACCTTGGTCGGATGGTCTATGACCGAGGTCATCAGGGCCGCCATAAACTCCATGGGATAGTAATATTTGAGCCAGGCCGTCTGGTAGGCGACGACGGCGTAGCAGGCCGCATGGGACTTGTTGAAGGCGTACTTGGCGAAGTCCATCATGGTGTCGTAGATGCCGGAGGCCACCTTCTCGTCGATCCCGCGTGCAGTGCAGCCGGGAACATTCTCATCGGGATTGCCGTAGACGAAATTGCGGCGCTCCTGCTCCATGACCGACTGCTTCTTTTTGCTCATGGCGCGGCGTACAAGGTCGCTGCGTCCCAGTGTGTAGCCGCCCAGGTCGCGGACGATCTGCATGACCTGTTCCTGGTAGACGATGCATCCGTAGGTGGGCTTGAGGATGGGTTCCAGCTCCGGGCAGGCGTAGTGGACCGAGCCGCGGTTGTTTTTGCCCTCGATGTACTGGGGGATAAAGTCCATAGGGCCGGGCCGGTAGAGGGAAATGCCCGCGATGACATCCTCGAAGTTCTCGGGCCGCAGTTCCTTCATGAAACTCTGCATGCCGCCGGATTCCAGCTGGAAGATGCCGTCGGTCCTGCCGGAGGAAATATAGCGGTAGATATTGGGATCGGAGTAGTCCAGGCCCTCCATGGAGACCACAGGTCCCAGGGGATTCTGCGCGGGGCGCACAGTACCCACTGTCGGCTCTGAGGGCGGGTAGGCGCCTCCGGCCGCTTCGATGGAGTGATTGGCCATGTCAACGGCGTTCTGGATGACTGTGAGGGTCCTGAGGCCCAGAAAGTCCATCTTGAGAAGTCCCAGCTCCTCGATGGTGGTCATGGGGAACTGGGTGGTTGTCGAGCCGTCCTGGGCGCGGGCCAGCGGGACCAGTTCCTCCGCGGGCTCCGAGCAGATGACGACGCCCGCCGCATGGACGGAGGCATGCCGGGGCAGGCCCTCCAGGCGCAGGCTCATGTCGATCAGTTTATGGACGCGCTCATCGCTCTCGTAGGACTTGCGCAGATCCGGACTCTGCTTGAGAGCCTTCTGCAGGGTGATGCCCAGCTCCTGGGGAACCATCTTGGAGATGGAATCCACATAGCCGTAGGGCAGGTCCATGACGCGGCCGACATCGCGGATGACGCCCCGGGCCGCCATGGTGCCGAAGGTGATGATCTGCATGACACGGTCTTTGCCGTACTTTTCCGTGACATAGTCGATGACCTCGCCGCGGCGCTCGAAGCCGAAGTCCACGTCGATATCGGGCATGGACACGCGCTCGGGATTGAGAAAGCGCTCAAAGAGCAGGTTGTAGCGGATGGGGTCGATGTCGGTGATGCCCAGTGAATAGGAAACGATGGAGCCCGCCGCGCTCCCTCGGCCGGGGCCGACCATGATCCCGTTTTCACGGGAAAAATTGATGTAATCCCAGACGATGAGGAAGTAGTCGACATAGCCCATCTGGCGGATGGTGTTCAGTTCATATTCCAGCCTGGCGCGCAGGTCCGCGGCAGAGGCTCCGGAGTAGTCCGCAGAGATGTTTTTTTCATCAAAAACACCGGGGTAGCGCCTCTCCATGCCGTCATGGCAGAGCTTGTTGAGATAGGTCCAGGAGTCGTAACCCGCCGGCACATCGAAGTGGGGGAGTTTGGTGACGCCGAACTCGATCTCCACGTGACAGCGGTCCGCGATGCGCTGGGTGTTGTCGATCGCCTCCTGCACATAGGGAAAGAGGCGGCGCATCTCCTCTTCGCTCTTGACGAAGAACTGGCCGCCCGGATAGCGCATGCGGTTTTCATCAGCCAGCTTCTTGCCGGTCTGGACACACAGGAGGATATCGTGGGCCTCCGCGTCCTCCGCGTAAGTGTAGTGACAGTCGTTGGTAGCGATCAGCGGGATGCCCATCTCGCGGCTCATTTTCAGCAGCTCCGCATTGACCGTCTGCTGGTCCTGATAGCCGTGGTCCTGCAGCTCGAGGAAGAAATTTCCCTCTCCGAAAATATCCAGATAGCGTTTTGCCGCTTCGCGGGCGCCCCCGGGATTGCCGCGGACGATCTCGCGCGCCACTTCGCCGGCCAGACAGGCGGAAGAAGCAATCAGACCCTCGTGAAATTCGCGCAGAAGATCCAGGTCCACGCGGGGTTTGTAATAAAAGCCTTCCGTGAAGGAGCGGCTGACGATCTTCATCAGGTTGGCGTAGCCGGTGTTGTTTTCCGCCAGCAGGATCAGGTGATAATACCTGTCGTCGCCGTGACTCTGCTCCCGGTCAAAACGAGATCCGGGCGCGACATAGACCTCGCAGCCGATGACGGGATTGATGCCCTCTTTTTTTGCCGCCTTATAAAAATCGATCACGCCGTACATGACGCCGTGATCGGTAATGGCCGCTGCCGTCATGCCGAGCTCTTTGACCCGGCTGACGTACTCGGTGATCTTATTGGAACCGTCCAGGAGCGAGTACTCCGTGTGGACGTGAAGATGCGTGAAAGCCATAGGATCTCCTTATCCGGAAGAATCAATATTTCCGCGCGTAAATCGTCTCCTGACTGCCGGTCAATTGTGCAGGAAGGCATCGCCGATGACCAGGTCCTCGGGTGTCGTGATCTTGATGTTGCGGTATGTCCCCATGACCATGCGCACCTTGTAGTTTCCCGCCAGCTCCGCCACCATGGAATCATCTGTGAGGACAATTCCCTGCGAGAGCAGATATTCCTCCTGAGCAAGTGCCTTTCGGTGGGCATTGCGGATGAGTTCGAGAGAGAAGACCTGGGGGGTCTGCACGATCCAGACACTGGCGCGGTTGGGGGTAGTCTTTACATCACAGTTCTCGTCGACCACCTTGATCGTATCCTTGGCGGGAACGCCGGCACAGCAGGCCTTTGTCCTCTGCACAGTCTCGTAAAGGCGGAAAAGCGTCTCCTGATCCAGAAAAGGCCTTGCGCAGTCGTGAATAAAAACATAGTCGCAGGGCCAGTCGATTGCCTCCAGGCCAATCGCGACAGAGTGGACACGTTCCTTTCCCCCGACCTCGATTTTGCGGAGCTTTTCTGTGAGCTTATACTCTTCAAGAAGTTCACGGACGATCGCCACATCGTCCTTGTGGGACATCACGACAATATCCGTGATACAATCGCTCTCCTGCATGGTGCGGATGGAATGCAGAAACATGGGCATACCGCCCAGTTCCAGGTACTGCTTTCTGATATCTGTGCCCATACGCAGGCCCATGCCTGCCGCCAGCATAACGGCTGTGCATTTGATCGAACTATTTTCCATAAGATTCATTTCCTCGCGATATTAAGGGGTCCGCTTCAAAACAGGCTCTCCGCCCGCTTTCGATACAACTCCAAAGTCCGCACCGATTATAATCCCGGGATTTCCAGTCCATCGAATATTTTCAGGTACAGGATAATATGACAATGATCTATTGATTTCTGCCGTTTCTAGCGCTGGCCCAGGCGGAGGCCGGGAACAGCGTTGAGGTCAAGTCCGGAGAAGTTTCCCTTCAAGTACTCGAAATAGGCTGCGCTTCCGATCATGGCTGCGTTGTCCGTGCACAGGATTGGCGGCGGGCAGAAAAACGCCGCGCCCTTTTGGTCGCACATTTCCTTCATTCCCGCGCGCAGTGCCGTATTGGCCGCGACACCGCCTGCAAGGGCGAATTTTTTCAGTCCGTACTGGTCGATCGCGTCGCCCGCATGGGAGACCAGAACGTCGACAACAGCCTGCTGGAAAGATGCCGCCACATCGGGGACATTGACGGAAATGCCCTTCATGCGGCTGGTGTTGAGGTAATTGAGGACCGCGGATTTCATGCCGCTGAAGCTGAAATCATAGCGGGAACCGGAGACCTTGCCCCGGGGAAAAACGATGGCATGGGGGTCGCCTTCCCGCGACGCCTTGTCGATCTTGGGTCCCCCGGGATAGCCCAGGCCGATCTCACGCGCCACCTTGTCGAAAGCCTCGCCGGCCGCGTCGTCCTGGGTCCTTCCCAGGATCTCGTACTCCCCGTAATCTCTGACCAGCACCAGGTGGGTGTGGCCGCCCGAGACGACCAGACAGGCAAAGGGGGGCTCGAGAGAGGGCTCCGCGATGTAGTTGGCGCTGATATGCCCTTCGATGTGATGGACGCCGATCAGCGGGATCCCAGTCGCAAAGCTCAGTCCCTTGGCGGCGGAGACACCGATGAGGAGGGGGCCTACCAGGCCGGGACCGTAGGTCACGGCGATGGCATCCATTTCCTCCAGCTTCCGGTCCGCCTCCTCAAGAGCCTGGCGGATGACCTGCGTCACGCGCTCGGTGTGCTTTCTGGACGCGATCTCGGGCACCACGCCGCCGTAGAGCGTGTGGATGTCGATCTGGGAGGAGATCACGTTGGAGAGGACCTGCCGGCCGTTTACAACGACTGAGGCCGCCGTCTCATCGCAGCTGGATTCAATTGCCAGAATAGTAATGTCTTTTTTCAAATCACTCATGTTTTTATTCTTCATCGCGCAATACCCGTGACTGCAGTCGTGGGATAGGCGCGTAAAAAAGGCTGCTTCAGAAAAAGGTAAACTGCGGCGTTTCTCATAAAAAAGCCCGTCTATATTATACACTAGAGTCAGCTCCAAAGGACAGCGAAACCGCCGGCGGAACTTTACTAGGATACTTTACTGGCAGGCTGTTCACGCCCTCTCGAGGGGCGTGAAAGCAACTTGCGTTCGCCCATGCTAAATTCGCTCCGCGAATGGGGCGAACGCCGTTTAACTCGGGTTTTTGCGTTGGAAGCCACGCAAAAACAC